>Ga0206895_1187_pt1 | contig 10802 bp, 9 predicted proteins | sample Alteio_BWOrgHeat_51_FD_152967 | JGI IMG/M metagenome (GOLD analysis project Ga0206895, IMG submission 152967) | Enriched cells from forest soil in Barre Woods Harvard Forest LTER site, Petersham, Massachusetts, United States -... | ecosystem: Environmental > Terrestrial > Soil > Temperate forest > O...
GTACGGCTGAAACCGAATTTCAAACGTTGAAAATTCAGGAAGCCGGAGAGAAAGAACGGAAGAACTCACTCGCGAAAGAGCTTGAAACTGAACAACGCTATCTTCAGGATCGTGAACGTCGATTCGGAGAAGTGGAGCGCTTGCTTGAAACCTTCAATCAGGATCGCCATCAGTATTCAGGCGGAGACATGGAACACGAAGAGGCGATTGTACGTTGCACTCGTACCTTGAGTGAAAAACGTGAAGAGCTTTCTTTGATTCGTGATCGCCTGGAACAAGCCAATACTTTGGTGAGCGCTCGGATGGAGCGAATCCGAGAACTTCATAAGATGGGTGACGATAAGAATCAGTCCCTCAATCAGTTTACGATCGATATTGAGCGCATGATGGCGGATCTTAACCATCTTAAGCTCAATATGGAAGAGAAGTACGGCGTCGGATGTTTAGATCAGGCACAAGGCGTGGATATTCAGGAAGAAATGAACGATCCAGTCGTGACACTCGAAATGAGTGAAGAAGACGAACGGACCCTTCACGATGAAGTGGAAGAGTTGAAAGAAAAGATTCGTCGCTTGGGCGAAGTGAATACGGCTGCAGTTGAAGAGTACGAAGACATGCAAAAACGTCATGAGTATCTCTTTAAAGAAAAAATGGATCTTGAGACTTCGATTCAAAATCTAAATGAAGCAATCGAGCATATCAACAAAACGTCAGAAGAACGATTCCAAAAGGCGTTTGAAGCGATTGCTACTCGATTTGAAAAACTATTCCCGATCATCTTCGGTGGTGGACAGGCTTCTTTGACTCTTGTTTATCCTGAAGGATCAACTGACATCCTCGAAGCCGGCGTAGATATTCTCGCTCAACCACCGGGTAAGAAGATTTCAAACATGTCGCTTCTCTCCGGGGGAGAAAAGGCACTCACCGCGATCTCGTTGATTTTCGCGATCTTCATGGTGAAACCGTCTCCGTTCTGTATCTTGGATGAGGTCGATGCACCACTCGATGATTCGAACATTGGTAAATTCAATGCTCTAGTGCGCGAGATGTCGGCGAAGTCTCAATTCATTTTAGTGACTCACAATAAGAAAACCATGGAATTGAACGATACGCTTTACGGTGTGACGATGGAGGAGCCAGGTGTTTCTAGGATGGTTTCTATTCAGCTTCAGTAGTCTACTCGCGAATGCGGCATTGCCCCCATTGCTTGAGCAGGTTCAAAAAGAATACCAAAAATCGGCCGGAATTGAGGCCGAATTTGATCAATTGACTCTCATTCGATCCACGAAGAGTGAGAAAAAAGCTCAGGGTAAAATTTGGATTAAACATCCAAATAAATTACGCTGGGAAACGATTTCGCCTGATCAAAATATTCTAGTGAGCGATGGCAGATACTTCTGGTTCTATACTCCACCATTTGAAAAAGGTGAACGCGGACAGGTGATCATTAAGAAAAGCGCTCAAATTCAAACCCAATTTTTGAATGCGCTTTTGAGTGGGTCCTTCGATTTCTCAAAGACTAAAACACAAATTGAATCCAAGTCGCCGAATGTGTTTTTGTTAAAGCCTTCTGCGAATACAGCAGGGGATGTGAAGACCGCTGAAGTAACGATCAATGAGTCGACCAAGAAAATTGAAAAGGTCACTCTGATTCATACCAGTGGAAATGAAACGACGATTCAATTGAAGCAGATCAAGCTTGTTCCAAAATTGGCGGATACGCTTTTTCAATTCGTGCCGGATCGAAATACGGAACAGATTAAAGAATAGAGATGAAAAAATAAAAAGCAGCTGCCATCCGGACTATTCCGGACACCAGCTGCTTTTTTGTATGGGTTGGCTGAACTAGCTAACTGAAGTACCGATTTAGAGTAACTTCAGAGCAAGTTGTGGAGAGGAATTCGCTTGCGCGAGCACCGCCACACCTGCTTGTTGAAGAACTTGTTTTTGTGCCAAAGAGGTTGCTTCTTCGGCAACATCCGTATCTGCGATTCGTGAGCGAGCTGCAGATAAGTTTTCTTTAGCGATTCCGATAGTATTGGTAGTCGACTGCAACTTGTTTTGCATCGCTCCCAGTCCAGCGCGTGAACCGGTTACTTTTGCAATTGCCTCATCGATTTTATCGATGGAATCGCGTGCGTCCGAAGTGCTCAGAGCTGATATTCCTTCAATACCAATCTTATTGGTGCGAACATCGTATTCTGAAACAGCGAAGTTAATTCGATCCGCTTCGTTATTTCGAGCACCCACTTGGATTTCGAGAGTGTCTTTTTGGGAACTACCATTTAAAAGTGGAGTTCCGTTAAAGTTAGTAGAATTGGCAATCCGATCTACTTCACCTTTTAAACTTTGATATTCTTTGTCGATGAATCCGCGCTCGCGGTCACCGATGGTATCAGATGCGGCTTGAATGGATAACTCTCTCAAGCGAGTGAGAATGTTACCAACTTCGGAGAGTCCACCTTCGGCCACTTGCACGAAGGAGATACCGTCGTTTGCATTTCGCTCTGCTTGCTTCAGAGATCGAATTTGCGCTTTCAGATTTTCGCTGATCGATAAACCGGCTGCATCGTCGCCGGCAGTCGTAATTCGATTACCAGATGATAATCGATTAAATGTTTTTGTTTGTTCAACGGTACTATTTGATAAATTCCGTTGAGCTCCCATTGCTGCTATATTGGTACTAATTCGTAATCCCATACTATTTGCCCTTTCGGCCTCTTGCCTGTACCCGTTTCTTACGTGCCCAGCTCCCCCAAGGAACCGGAACTTTATTGACGCCCTCAAGTACAGTCTACGAGACTTCTTGACCAAATGCATCAAAAAAGTTGAGCAAAATAGTATATTTTTATTAACTTTTATATTTCAAGTACTTAGAACAATTAAAACTAAAGGATTATCCCATATTCATACTACTAAAAGAGTGGCCCGGGGGATTTCTCCCCCGGACTTACTCCGATTTTAGTGGTGTGGTGTGGATTATCCGAGAAGCTTGAGAGCTGTCATTGAGTTTTGGTTAGCTTGACTGAGGACCGATACACCTGCTTGATTTAAGATATTAGACTTAGTCAATTCAGATGTTTCAGTAGCCATATCTACGTCATAGATTCGGCTTCGAGCTGCACTCAAATTCTCATCGTACACGTTAATGTTCGAGATGCTTGATTGTAAGCGATTTTGTAGAGCGCCTACTTCAGAGCGGTTCTCGGACAACATCGTGATCGCGGAGTCGATTTTTCCGAGGTTGTTTTGCGCATCCTCTTTCGTCAACGTATTCAAATCCGAAACGCCCAGTGCTTGCGAACTAGTGTTTAGTTTTTGAGTATCGTAAGTGAAACGATCTAGTTCCGGTGAGTTGTTTAAGCCCACTTGGATTTCTAGTTTGTCGCCTTCGCCCATCAACAGTTTTTTACCGTTGAATTCAGTGGAAGCTGAAATACGGTCAATTTCACCGCGTAATTGGGTGAATTCCTTGTTGATGAAGCCACGTTCTCTGTCACCGATGGTGTCAGATGCAGCTTGGATTGATAGTTCGCGGAAACGAGTCAAAATGTTTCCAACTTCGCTCATTCCACCTTCCGCAACTTGAACCATGGAAATACCATCGTTCGCGTTTCGGCTGTCTTGGCGCAATGACCGGATGTCGGCACGCATTTTTTCAGAGATCGCTAACCCAGCAGCATCATCTGCTGCTCGGGCGATTCTGGTTCCCGAAGCTAGTTTTTCCAAACTGGCTTGCTGCTTGGCATTTGAAATACCCAGATTTCTCTGCGCAGTGATTGATTGGATGTTCGTATTAATTCTTAGACCCATACATTCTCCTCATGTGTCTTTGCCTTTTTTAAGGGCGATTGTTGATGTTAGCTCGCCCGAATCTGTATGCTGTACCGATTCTGATGAGCAAGAGCAAATACCCGACTAAAATAGTCAAAAATAGATGTTCTCACTTGATCATATCGGTCAGGTATTCGGATAACTTTAGAACTAAATTGGTCAAGTATTTCAACTATTTGTTATTATTGATAAAAAATAGACAAAATAGCATGCGCCGCAGCAATGATGGGTTTTGTATTAGCGTGTTTGAAGCTGCCGAATCGCTTCATAGGCCACAATACTTGCGCAATTCGAGAGATTTAAAGAACGAACGCGTTCATCAAACATCGGGATACTGGCGATATCGGAGGCATAGGTTTCGAGCAGTTCTTTTGGAATTCCGGTCGTTTCTTTACCGAAAAATAGATAAGTACCACGCTGAAAATTCACATCATAGATCGTACGGTCGCGCCGTGTTTCAATAAAAACCTTCTGTGCATCCGAGGGTACTGTTTTGAAAAATGCAGAAATTGATTCATGCACTTCGAGATCGATGAATTTCCAATAGTCGAGTCCTGCACGACGGACCGCTTTTTCATCGATATCAAAAGCGAGCGGTTTGATCAGATGGAGTTTTGCACCGATGGCTAAACACATGCGCCCAATGGTTCCGGTATTTTGTGGAATTTCAGGTTCGATGAGAACAATGTGGAGAATAGGATCGGTACTGCTCATGATATTTTCAATCAGTACTTATGGTTTTAAGGTATTCATCATGCGAGGAAATGGAATCGTTTCACGAACGTGCTCTACGCCGGTGATCCAAGCAACCGTGCGTTCAGCGCCCAGACCAAATCCACCGTGAGGAACACTTCCGTACTTTCGTAGATCCAGATACCAGTTATAGTCTTCAACCTTAAGGTGGTGTTCTTTGATTCGACGTTCAAGAATGTCGGCGCGGTCTTCACGTTGTCCGCCCCCGATGATTTCTCCGTATCCGAATGGTGCAATTAAATCTGCGCCGAGAGCATACTTGCCATCATGATCCACTCCATCGCCATTGGGATCATCGGCATTTTTAAAATAGAACGATTTGATTGAAGAAGGGAAGTGATGAATAAATACCGGCATTCCAAATTCGTCGCCAAGTGCGGCTTCATGAGGTGCTCCGTAGTCTTCACCCCAGGGGATTGAAAGACCACGTTTTTCTAAAATTTTTAGAGATTCATCATAAGTAATACGTGGAAAAGGGCCAGATAGAATCTTTTTCAATTCATCCTGGTTTCTTTCCAGGATCACCAGTTCGGCTTGGCAGTTGTCCAAACAATGCTTCACAATATGGCAAACGAAAGCTTCGCCTAGATCCATCACGTCGGTCAGTGTGGCGTAAGTCATCTCCGGTTCCACCATCCAAAATTCCGTGAGGTGTTTTCGAGTTTTAGATTTTTCCGCGCGGAAAGTAGGACCAAACGTATAGATGTTACCGAACGCAAATGCACCAGCCTCGCCGTAGAGTTGTCCTGATTGACTGAGATAGGCCTTTTCATCGAAATAAGGAGTGGAAAAAAGAGTGGATGTTCCTTCACAGGAAGTTGGTGTGAGGATCGGTGGATCGAAGCGAGTGAAACCACGTTTGCGAAAAAAATCTTGAATGCAAAAGAAAATCTCCGAACGAATACGAAGCGCAGCCCATTGCTTTTGGCTTCGGATCCAAAGATGCCGATTCTCCATTAAAAACTCCACGCCGTGGTCCTTGTGACTTACTGGATAGTTTTCTGAAAACTGAACCGCTTCGACTTTCTGGATGCCGATTTCAAATCCGAGTTTTGCACGGGCTTCGGCACGAACTTTTCCAGTAATGATCACGGAAGTTTCCTGGCCGATTTTTTCAAAAAGATCGAAGGTCGCATCTTCGCATTCGCCTTTTACGATCACCGTTTGAATCAAACCGGAGCCATCACGAAACATGAGGAACTTGATTTTTCCTGAAGAGCGTTTGTTGTAAACCCAACCCTTCAGAGTGATGATCTTCCCATCATATTCCGGAATGTTTTTAGCAATGTCTGAGACTTTTAAAGCATTCGGCTTAACAGTATTAGTTTGAGTCATAAACCCTCATCCATCGACTAGCGATAATTCATCGTGAATTCAGCAAAAGTGCGGACGTACACGCCGCTTGAACCCTTGCGAGGATTGTATGCAAGATAACCTTGGTCGTATGCGCGATTAGCTAAGTCTACGTGAGCCCATTTTTGGCCCTCACGAATGAATTGTTTTAGAAAAATAGCACCTCGGATCGTTCCGCCCGCGCCATCATTTGCACTATTCATCATATCGGCATAGTTCGATTTCATGTCGTCATAGTACTCATCCCAAAGCGGCAATTCCCAAAGGTGTTCTTCGGTTTGTTCGCTTGCATCCAGAATCTGGTCAGCGAGTTTAGAATCATTTGAAAATAAAGCACTTGCCAGTCTGCCGAGTGCGACAGTGCAGGCACCGGTCAGGGTCGCGGAATCCAAGATCACATCCGGTTTGTAGTCTTGTGCAAGATCAAGGGCATCAGCGAGAACCAGGCGACCTTCTGCATCCGTATTGATAATCTCGACAGTCTTGCCGTTACGTGCAGTAATAATATTTCCCGGTTGAGTCGCATTTTGTCCAGGCATGTTTTCAGCGAAAACTAAAATGGTGAGAATCTTATTTTTAGAGGCCAGGCGTGCAGCCATGAGTGTTGCACCCATCATCGTTGCGGCACCGGTCATATCATGTTTCATGTCTTCCATTTTCATGGAAGGTTTGATCGAGATCCCGCCAGAATCAAAGGTCACGCCTTTTCCGACCAATGATACTGTTTTGGCGTTTTTTCCACCTGTTTTAGGTGCATATTCCAAAATTACGACTTTAGATTCTTGAGCTGAACCTTCCCCCACACTGAGGAACAGATTCATTTTTTCTTTTTTCGCTTCAGCATCGCCCATCACTTTGCACTTGAGGCCGTATTGCTTCGCAATCTTGCTGATCGTGTTTGCGTAGTAGGTTGGTGTTCCGATATTGGAAGGTTCGTTCGAGAGATCGCGAGTGAGAAAAGTGCAATCTACGGTGATTAATGTTTTGTTAATCACGTTTTGAATCCAGCTTTGTGCTTTCTTGTCATTAGAAACCAAAGTGATTGATTGTAATTTATGAGCAGGTTTCGCCACAGACTTATATTTATCGAAAGTGTAGGATGCAAGGTAGAAGCCTTCAAGAAAAGCAGCAAGAGTTACCGATGCATGCTCCTTACCTGTGACTTTCAAAAAAGCGTCCACGTCGATGCCGAGATTTTTCACTTTTTCTGAAGTAACTTTATTGAAAATTACCGCTCCAGTTTGACGGGCCCCTTCCGGTGTTGATGTATTTTTTGGTCCGAAGCCAGCCACCAAAAGGTTGTGGTTTTCGATGTAAGAAGCCCTAATAAAAGAGCAGCTCTTGGAAGACGCGTTGAAAATTCCGTTTTTGACCAAGTCATGGATTTCGGTAGGAGCTTGGGAGTTTAGGGTGAGTTCTTTTTTGTCGTTTTGAAAGAAGAGAGAGATCAACGTATCTCCTTCGAACGATTTGGCATGGGTGAGCGGAAATAAATTGTGCAACATTTCGTTTTTCATAGACCTACACTATAGCACTATTTTTTAATTACAGAATCAGTTAAGTTTTAAAGGGAATGATTAAAAAATATCAAAATTCAGCCGGCGTAATGACGCGGATCGCAGATCTTTTAATTGTTCTGTTGAGTTGGTGGATTGCTTATCCCCTGAGATTTGATGTTTTACGTTTTGTGTCATACGAAGAGCGTCCACCGGTCAGTTATTATACGGGGCTGTTACCGATGGTTTTGGTCTTGTGGGCGGCCGGGTTTCAATTTTTTGGCGTTTATCGGTACGACCGTATTCTTCGTCGCTCTACTGAAATTTACACTTTGATTCGTTCTCATTTCGCAATCTTGATTTTATTCACTGCCCTCACATTTTTCATCACCCAATTTCGGTTTTCGAGAGGGGTGATTTTAGTTTTTGGGGTTTTGGTGATGACCGGCTGCTGGCTGTTTAGGGTTATTTCACGAAAAATTCTTCGTGAACTCAACCGCAAGGGTATTCGAAATACAAAATTATTGGCGATCGGTAATACGAAAGCATTGCATGAACTCCTGAGAAAACTTTCCCGATATCCCGAATTGGGCATTGAGGTCACACGCGTGTTGAGTCCTGAAGAAAGTGATCAGGCGTTGAGCTGGATTGCGAAAGATCAGGCAAAAATGGTATTGGTTTCTTTCTTGCGCGCAGACTCTCTTCGGCTGGATCCTTTGTTGCAACAATTGAAAGAAGAAATGATCGATCTTCAAATTGTACCTGATTATAGCGACTATTTGGCGCTGGGAGCGGAGGTAGATGCGTTTGAAGGAGTCCCTCTGATTCAACTCAACCAATCTCCACTCTTCGGCTATTTATCGTGGATTAAAAGAGCCTTCGACTTTGTGCTCTGTTTTATCGGGCTCTTGATTCTGTCACCACTTCTGCTCTTGGTGGCCTTGTTGGTTAAAATCACATCGAAGGGGCCGATTCTTTATCGGCAGGAGCGGATGGGGATTGATGGGAATACTTTCGGAATGCTGAAGTTTCGTTCGATGAAGGTAAACGCGGAAGAGAAAACCGGAGCGGTTTGGACCGTTCAAAATGATGATCGACGAACATCGATTGGAAGAGTTTTACGTTCAACCAGTATTGATGAGCTCCCACAGCTTTGGAACGTATTGATTGGTGAAATGTCGTTAGTGGGTCCGAGACCAGAGAGACCGGTGTTTGTCAGTCAGTTCAGGCACCAGATTCCCAATTATATGTTGAGACACAAAGTGAAGGCTGGAATTACAGGTTGGGCGCAAGTAAATGGATGGCGTGGAGATACGTCGTTAGAAAAGCGGATTGAATGCGATCTGTACTATATTCGGAACTGGTCGACTTGGTTAGACGTAAAAATTTTATTTCTCACTATTTTCAAGGGATTTGTGAATAAAAATGCATATTAAAAGATTACATCGCTACATTTTTTCGGAAGTGTTCAATCCCTTCCTTGGCAGTGTTGTTTTTTTTGCTTTCGTATTTTTGTTGTTTCAAATGTTGAGATTGGCGGAAGAGTTAATCGTGAACAATGCGCCATTTAGCTTGATCATGAAGCTTCTTTGGACCCTCATCGTAAATTTCTTACCTTTGGGGATGCCTCTCGCGTTTTTACTGGGCGTTCTCTTCGCCTTTGCCCGACTTTCAGGTGATAGCGAGGTCGTGGCCATGAAAGCGGGTGGAATGAGCCTAACCTCCATTTCAAAACCCGTGTTCGGCATTGCAATTTTGGTGTCGATGGTCTCGCTTTTATTGAATTTGAATTGGGCGCCTTGGTCTGAAGTCGCGATGAGAACTACGCTGATGAAGATCGCCAACCGAAAATTTGCCAGTTCAATTAACGAGGGAACATTTTCGTCGGGATTCTTTAATTTAATTATTTTTACTGAAAGAGTGAATCATCGAACGGGAAATATGGAGAAGGTCTTTATTTACGACGAGCGCGATGAAAAGCATCCACTCACTGTTGTTGCAAAAACCGGGGAAATGATCCGGGTTCAATCTAGCGAAGACGATCTTGGGGGTGTGGTACTGCAGCTTCAAGACGGGAGCATTCATCAGAGCGACATTTTGAACAATGCTTACAGTCTGGCAAACTTTGTCATCTACCAGATCTTTTTCGATATTCAGGATTCGAATGGAAAGTTCGGTTATCGACCTAAGATGTTGAAGATCGGAGACTTGCAGAACAAGCGTAATCAGCCCAATATTACCGATGCTGAAAGACGGGAGCTAGATACGGACTATTGGAGACGTCTGACGGTGGCGATGGCCCCTCTACTATTTGTATTTTTAGGCATGGGATTTGGAACGGTTAGGACACGAGGTAACAGGTCCAGTGTTCTATTGGTGGCATTTGTCACGATGGCGCTGTATTGGCAAATTCAGGTAAGCGCGATCTGGCTGGGAAATAGTGGCGATCTACCTCCATGGCTGGCCATGCAGATTCCTAACCTGTTGGTCGCTCTAGTGGGCGTATTTATGTTTAAACGGGCTACTTGGTGATTCTTGAGTAGCAGCTTATTTTCATCCAGCGACTATGTCCGCTACCGCTTCGAATATCCTGAGCGTCTATTTTATCCGATCCGTTCTTTTTTGCAGCCTTCTCTTCGAGATGCTTCGATTCAGATTCTGGATTTGGGTTGCGGGACCGGATTGGTCGCCGAGTCTTTTTTAAAATTTTATTCTCCAAAACATTCGATGTATTTTGTTGACCCAGACTCGGAAATGTTACGAGAAGCGAAAAGAAAATTCTCGCCTCAGATTCCCGATCAAAATTTTTTTTGTACTTCATCGACCTCGATCCCACTTGCGGATGATTCGCTGGATTTTATTTTGATCGGATCCGCATGGCATTGGATGGATCCGGTTAAAACGATCACTGAGGTTCAACGAGTATTGAAGGACGGCGGTGGTGTTTATATTTTTGAATATCAGTTTCCAAAAGCCTGTGAATATTCAGAGTTGAATAACTGGATTAGAATTCAATTTAATAACGAGTGGAAGCCGTCAACACAAAAACCTCGAGGCTCGTTAAAAGAAATTACGGAGTGTTGGAGAACGCATTCTCAGTTTTCTCAAAGTTACTCAGGAACAATAGTGCAAGAGCGATTGCACGACTCGCATGAACTGGCTGGCGTAATTATTTCTCAATCTCGGTACCAACACTTCGAACAAACTTTTCCTGAAAATGAGAGATTGACGAAGAGAGCTCAGTTAGAAACAAAATTGTCCGAATTTTTGGGAGGCTCTTCTGCTCATTTTCGCTATGAATATGAAGGCTACTAAAGCAAATGATTATCTAAGAGAGATTCCGTGACCTTAGGCCAGGTTCTAAAG
>Ga0206895_1286_pt1 | contig 10774 bp, 5 predicted proteins | sample Alteio_BWOrgHeat_51_FD_152967 | JGI IMG/M metagenome (GOLD analysis project Ga0206895, IMG submission 152967) | Enriched cells from forest soil in Barre Woods Harvard Forest LTER site, Petersham, Massachusetts, United States -... | ecosystem: Environmental > Terrestrial > Soil > Temperate forest > O...
GCTTCTGGAAAAGCGCTTGGTCGATGGGGTTATATTCGATGATGTTGACGAGGTCGGCGGGCACCTGGCGGTAGATCTTTGTGAGTTCTTCGGCGTCCTGGGGACTATCGTTGAAATCCTTGAAAAGGATATATTCAAACGTGATCTCGCTCCCGGTCATTTTATAAAAATAATTCAACGCATCGATGAGCGCCTTGATATTATTGGTTTCATTGATGGGCATGATCTCGTTCCGCTTCTTGTCGTTTGCCGCGTGCAGGGAAAGGGCGAGTTTGAATTTGACCTTGTCGTCGCCAAGCTGGCGGATCATCTTTGCCACGCCGGCGGTGGAGACCGTGATCCGGCGGGGGCTCATGGCGAGGCCGTCCGGTGCGGTTATGCGTTCGATCGCCCTGAGGACGTTGCGATAGTTCAGGAGCGGTTCGCCCATCCCCATAAAGACAATATTACTTAGCTTCTTCTCGTATGTCTTTTCGCTTTGCTGGTTGATGAGGACAACCTCATCATAGATCTCGTCATAGTCGAGGTTGCGTTTCCGGTCCATATACCCCGTCGCGCAGAATTTACAGCTCAGGGAACAGCCGATCTGAGAGGATACACAGGCGGTCTTGCGTTCGTCGGTAGGGATCAGGACGCCTTCGACAAGGTGGCCGTCGGCGGTTCGGAACCTGGTTTTGACGGTGCCGTCGGCGCTGAATTGCGTAGCGTCGATGTTGAGGGCGGGAAAAGTGAACGAATCGGCAAGCTGCTGGCGGAGCGCTTTGCTCAGGTTGGTCATGTCCTCGAAGGAATGGGCGTGTTTCTGCCAAAGCCACTCAAAGACTTGTTTGGCGCGAAATTTCTTTTCGCCGAGGCCCTCGAAAAACGTTTCCAACTCGTCGGAGGTCAGGTGCCTGATATTCTTCTTTTCCTTATCCATTTGGGGCGCAAAGATACGGCAATTTGGGGTGTATCGAAAGCGGACAGGAGAGTGTATTGAAAACGGACGGACAGACGTGGTCAGCGGTTTAGCGGTATGCTGAGTATGAGTGGGTTAGGGGATGGAACTGTTTTTGGGGATCAAAAAATCATGTTAAAGTCATATCTCCTTATCGCCTGGAGGGGCCTGGTCAAGAACCGGGTGTACTCCGCGATCAATCTTTTTGGATTGGCTATCGGCATGGCGGTGGTGCTTCTCATTGGTCTTTGGGTGCAGGACGAACTAGGTGCCAATAAAACATTTCCAACCTACAGCCGGGTTGTGCGGGTCATGCTGACGCAGACCCGCGCGGATGGGACGCGGACGGATGAGTCGGTGCCGGTACCGCTTTCGGCGGCGTTGCGGACAGACTTCGGCGGAGATTTCGGGGCGGTATCGATGGCCTCCTGGAATTCGGATCACTATTCCCTGCGCCAGACCACGAAACCGTAGGCCGGAAGGTTGAGTTGCGTACCGAGGGTTTGGGGGCTGGCGGTGAAGGCGTCTGACCAGGCGCTGCCTTGTAGTGCGGCCGGCACGGGATAGGTCAAGGCCGTGTTGCGGAGGTTGACCGCTACAAAGACCGTGTCGCCGGGGGCTGTCTTCGTGAACGCGCAAACATCACTATTGTCATAGGCCGTCAATGCGCCACGCCGGATGGCGGCACTGCTGTCGCGGAAGGCGATGAGCTGGGTATACTGCGTCGTTACTCCGGGATTAATGGTCCAGTCGATGGTTACGGTGAGGAAGGGGAAGGTGATCGCGGTCGGGAAGGCGACTTCGGTTCCATTGTAGATAAACGGCACTCCTTTCCGGTAGGCCACGACGACGAAGGCGGCGGTCGATCCTGGAATGCCGCCAAACAAGGTTACCGGCGATCCGTCGGAGCCGTCGACGTCATGGTTAGTGAGATAGCGGACGATCTGGTTGGTGCCGGATGCGCCAAGATATTCGATCGAGTCGGAAGCGTCGACGAGGGTTGCCGGACTGCCGGTAAAGATGGGTTTGAGGCTGCCGCCATAAAATTGAAACCCGAAATTATAATCGAATCCGGCGCCGTAATTGGCGGAGCGGGAGCCTTCCGCCAGCATTAGCAAGTGATGGGAGGCGATATTCCTCAATGTATCGATGGCCTGGACCCAGAAGTCGGGGGGTGGATTGTCGGCGAAATCACACCGGAAACCATCAATGTTTGCGCGGTATACCCACGACTCCATCGAGTGGATCATAGCGGCGCGCATAGGCGTACTGGTGAAATTGAGGGCCGCTACGTCGGTGTACGTACTCAGTTGAACAATATTGCCGGCCCCGTCATGCACATACCAGTCGGGATGCGCCGTGATCCAGGGATGATCCCAGGAGGTTTGGTTGACGACCCAGTCAAGGATAACCGCCATGTTGCGGCTATGTGCTCCGTCGACGAGGTTTCTGAGATCGGTCAGGGTGCCATATTCAGTGCCGACGGTATCGAAGTTTTGGATGCAATAAGGCGAGTTAACGGATTTATAAGTGCCGACGGGATAGACGGGCATGAGGTAGATCACGTTAACGCCTAAAGCCTTGATCTGGTCGAGACGTGCGATCACTCCCTGAAGGTCATGGGTAGGGCTGAAGGCGCGGATATTGACCTGGTAGATCGTCACGTCGCGCGGATCGGGAACGCCGGTGAAAGGCGTCCCGTATTGCGGTGGCAGGGCATCGGCGGTCTTCGTGGTCGAGTCGGGTGGCGGCGGCGTGGTGGCAACGGAGTGGCCCTTGCTGCAGGACAGCAGGGCCGCAAAGACCAGGGAGAAGAGGAAACTCATTTTCATATTATTGCAAGATAGCACTATAGGTATACTTTTGGGACACATGGAGGTCCAGCGTTATGATATATGTTCCGTCCGCGGGTACGGTCAGGTTGTTGAGCCCAGGTGTATAACCGAAGAATGGGTTGTCCGCGTATTCGATCTGCCCTGAGTTGTTGATGCCGAAGTCGATGACCCAGGCGTCGTTGGCCCTGAACTTGAAGGAGCCTGCGGTAACCATAGCCGCGGTAACGGTCCACACCTGGTTAACGGGGTCGTATGTCATTTGCGTATCCGTATTCCAACCGCCGGGGGTGGCGTCGCCGATGATGCCCCAGGTCGTCGCCGTCGCGGTCCACGTATTGTTGTTGAGGTCCGCCGTCAGCTCATAGTAACCCGGTCCCGGCACGGACAACCCGGCCGCATTTCCATCGGTACTGAAGGTTCCGTTGCCGCCGTCGCCATAATTGGTATGGTTCCAGTCGGGAGCGTTGGTATACTTGAAATATTGTATCCCGCTGCCGGTGATGTTGACATATCCTTCAAAGAGGCCGGGTTTGCCTGGTACAGGGTTCAGGACGGGGGCACTGGCGGGGTTCCAGCCCTGGTAAGCGCCGGGTATGAAGAGGTTGGTGAGATAGGGGGTAATGTTGACCTTGACGGCGGAGGTATAGGTGGTCGGGATCGTAGAGGCCGCACCATTATACTGGTTGACGTTTGCGAGCACGCGGAAGACCATGCCCGAGTCCGCGAAGATGTTGAAGGTCTCCATGATATTATTCAGGGTCTTTCCGTTAAAGCCCAGGGTCAGCACGTTATTACCTGCCACGAACTGCTGGGCCTTTCCCCACGCGGCGGCGCCGGACGTATCAGCCGGGACATCCAGTTGCAGGGTATAGGTGACGGCGACGGCAGAGCCGTAGCTGACAGCGGGCCAACTGAAGGTCAGCACGGTGTCGTTGTCGTTTGCCGGCGAGAGCGTGACGCTGTCGGCCGAGCTTTTCAGTGCAGCGGAGAAGGACGCGCGTTCGTTAAGTTGCAGGGCGGCGCCTTCTTTTTTGCAGGCGGTTGCGGCGAGCAGGAGAAGGGAGAGGAATGATGCAAATTGAAATATCTTATTCATATAGATCGCTTGAATGATGGATTAATAGCCCGGATTTTGGATCAGGCCGGGGTTGGAATTCAGCTCTGTCGCCGGCAGCGGCATCAGGCCGAGGTGGGTATCGACGGCTGCGCCCGCCTGTGCGCCGCCCTTCCAGGGCCAGAGGTATGTGCCGCCGGTAAACATCCCATAACGGATCAGGTCGGTCCGCCGGAAGCCTTCCCAGTATAACTCCTTCTGCCGCTCGTTCAGGATATCCGTCAGCGTATAGCTGCCGACGTTACCATTTGTATTGCCGTAGGCCCTTGTGCGGAGCAGGTTGAAATAGGACAGCGCTGTTGCCGGATCGCCACCGGTTCCACCACGGGCCACGGCTTCGATGTAGATCAGGTATTGTTCGGCGAGCCGGAACAATGGAAAGTCCGTGGAGCAAAGCACGCCGTTGGGTGAATAGGGGGTCGTGCCGGTTGAGGTTTTGTTTGTGAATTTATAGACCTCCACGCCCTGGGTAAAGTCAAGAACGGAATTGATGGCGGGGGCGCCAGGACCGAACAGGGCACGCTGGTCTGCCGGGTCCGTGAATGCCGCCGGCAGGGGTGCGGTGCTGCGGTTGCCCAACCAGCCACCGCCGGGGATGCCATAGGCCGCGTCATCGGTGGGATCGGTATTGTGTGCCGAACAGATCAGGAAGGTGGTGCCGCCATAGTTCTGGGCGTTTACGGCGTCATAAGGGATGGGGAGGATAAGCTCAGGGTTGTTCACGTTGTTGTCGCTCATAAAGAGGTTACTGAATGTCGGCATGAGCGAATAGCCTGCATTAATGACCTTCGAGGAATAGGTTATGGCGTCGGTATAATGGTCATTACCTGTGCCGAGGTAGGTATCCGCGTTGAGATACATGCGGGCCAGGAGGGCCCATTCTGCCGCCTGGTCGACACGGGCGTATTCGTTCTGGTGCGGGGCGATGAGGGAAGTGTCGATGGCCTTCAACTCCGACTCGATATAATGGAAGAGGTCGACGCGCGCGATTTGTTTGGGGATGTAAGCGCCCACGGGGTCGCCCTCGGTCACGAAGGCGGGGCTGCCGAAGAGATCCATCAGCACATAATATTGATAGGCGCGGAGGAAACGGGCTTCGGCGCGGTAGTGCCGGATATCGGCCGCGTCCTGGCTGTTGAAGCCATGGGCCGCGATGGCAGCGTCACTCGAATTGCGGATGAAATCGTTGGCCACGGTGATCTGGAAAAAGCTCCGGTCATACATTGCAGCGACGTAAACATTACCCGATGCGAGGTCGAGGTTATGGAGCGGTTGCAGGTAGGGATCGTCCCAGGCGCAGATGGCGTTATCGGTCGTCAGTTCCTGCATATTGAACAACAGGCGGATGAAGTCGGTTTCGCCGACGTCCGAGATGCCCGTCACGTTGATGTCGCTGGCGCCGGTCCCCTGGCTGCTGATCAGCGCATAGGCGCCGTAGACTTTGGCGAGCACCTGTTTGTATCCCGCGGCGGTTGAATATTGGATACTGCCCGTATTGGTATTGGCAGGCTCGCGGTTGAGATTTTTCGAGCAGGAGGCAAGAAGGATGAGTGCCGGGAATATTATGGTTATACTTTTCATATAATATTATTGATCGTTAGAATTGAAGGTTTAGGCCCAGGGTATAGGTACGGGGCCGGGGATAGAATGAATTGTCCACGCCGCCATATAGCTCGGGGTCTTGTCCGGGATATTTGGTGATCGTAAACACATTTTGGCAATTGGCGCTTACCCGCAGGTTTGCGACGTTGCGGAAGAGATGGCCGGCGTTGAAGGACAGTGCGAGGTTATCCATTTTCAGGAAGGAGGCGTTTTGCACATACATATCCGACTGCGGGTTGCTGTAGATGAAAGGGGTGGTCAGGACGTTTGTCAGCGTATTGGCGAGGTAGCCAAGGGGGTTGAAGACATTTGCCTCATTGGCGTTTGCGGCCAGTCCGTTGTACATATAGTTCCCGATATTCGCCCGCAGCACGGTGCTGACTGTCCAGCGATGGTAGGTGAGGTCGGTGCTGAAACCGAGGATGTAAGGAGGGAAGGGTGTTTTATAGCGGTAGAGGTCTTCGCTGTTGATGATGCCGTCGCCGTTCAGGTCCTGGTAGACGCCTTCGATGGGTTTGCCGGTGGCTTTGTTGTATTCCTGGTGATAGACGTAGAAGGCGTCGGCGGAATAGCCCACGGAGTTGATCTGAACATTGTTGCCTTGCAACGCGCCAACGTAGGCCGGGTCGTTGACAGCGGTCAGCTTTGTAATCTTATTCGTGTTGTACGCGATATTGAAAGCGACGTTCCAACGCCAGTCCCTTGTGCGAACGGGGTTGGCGCCGATGGCGAACTCGATCCCCTGATTGGTCATATTGCCCACATTTACCAGCAGGGTATTGCTGAAGTTGGAACCTGCGGGGACCGGAACCGTGTTCAGCAGATTGGAGGTCTTTTTGTAATAGACATCGACGCTTCCGAATATCCGGTTATTGAGGAAACCATAATCCAGGCCGCCGTTCCAGGTGGCTGTTTGCTCCCATTTGATATTGGCATCATAGGCCGAGGCGGTCGCCATGTTGTACCAGGTGTTGCCGAACTGGTACTCCGAACCATTCAGGCTAAGTCCGTAGACCGGCATGTAGGAATAGTCCCCGATGCCGTCCTGGTTGCCGGTGATGCCATAGCTCAGGCGGAGGTTAAGGTTGGAGAGCGCGGACGCCGATTGCAGGAACTTCTCCTGCTGTATGCGCCAGGTCAGGGCTACGGCCGGGAAGGTGCCCCATCGGTTGGCGGGTGCAAATCGTGAGGACCCGTCTGTCCGGATGGACCCTGAAAGGATATACTTGTTATCGAAGGTATAGATGAGGCGGCCGTACCAGGAGATCAGGGTGTTCTCTGCCGGGCTGGTCGGATACAGGGGGGTACTGCCGGGGATCGTATCGCCATTTGCCCGGCGGTCGGGGTAATTCCAGTTCGTGGTCTTGTTATCGTAATAGCCATATCCCGCCACGACATTGATGGTGCTCTTGATCGGCCGAAGGTCTTTGATATAACTTAGATAGAATTCGCTCACGACGTCTGTCATGGTGCCTTTGTAGACGTTGTTCTGTCCGCTGTCGAGGAAGTTTTGGGCTGCATAGGCCGGCACCTGAACGATCCCGTTGCCATGTGCGACATCGTAACCCAGGTTCAGGTTGGCGTGCAGGCCGGAGATCCAGGGAAGGGCATAATCCAGGGCCAGGTTGCCGAAGCTGCGTTGAACTGTCGCGTGGTTATTGTACAGGTCCAGCAGGGCCACCGGGTTGCGCGGCGCCAGCTTGTTAAGGGTGAGGGTGTTTCCGCTGCCGGTCGTCCATTCGAAGAAATTTCCATAACCGGACTTCTCATGAACCGGTTGGGTCGGGTCGAAATAAAGTGCCGAGCTGATGGCGGCGCCTGAATTGGCAAACTGCGACTGGAGCACTGCTCCGTGAAGGTTGAGCTCTACTTTCAGTGCGTCGTTGAAGAAATGAGGGGTGAGGGAGAGGCTTCCGCTGTAACGTTGAAGGTTATCCGTGCGGACGATGCCATCCTGGTTGAGATAGCCGAAGGAAGCGCGGTAAGGGACGCTCCCGATCGACCCGGTCGCATTCAGGTTGTTGTCCGTGCTGATGGCAGTCTGGAAGATCTGCCGCTGCCAGTCGGTATTGGCGCTTCCCAGCAGGGCGCTGAAGGGCTGGCCGTTATAGGTACCGAGGGAGTTGGAATCCACGAATTGGCGGAATTGCGCAGCCGACATCACGTCTTCTTCCTTAATCAGTTTGCCCGCGGAGACCTGGCTGTTGAAGCTAAAGCGGGTGGGGCCGGGGCGACCTTTCTTCGTCGTGATGAGGATGACCCCGTTGGAGGCGCGGGAGCCGTAGATGGCTGTGGCTGCGGCGTCTTTGAGGACCGTAAAGGAGGCGATGTCGTTGGGGTTGACGAGGCTGAGGGCGTTGGACGCACCGGGGATGCCGTTCCCGCTGAAGGGGAGACCGTCGACGACGATCAGCGGGTCATTGCTGGCGCTCAGCGAGACGACGCCACGGATGCGGATGACGCTGCCCGACCCGGGGGAGCCGCCGTTGGAGGTGATCGAGACGCCCGCGACCTTGCCGGCGATCAGCTGTTCGGGGGTGGTGATCTCGCCGCCCTGAAAATCTTTTTCGGTTACCACTGCCAATGAGCCGGTCAGATCCTTCCGTTGCTGCGTGCCGTAGGGGATGACGATCACTTCCGTGAGAGAGCCGGCGGTAGGCCGCAGCGTCACGTTGACGGTCCTTTGGGCCATGACGTGGACTGTATCATAGCCGACGTAGCTGATGACGAGGATGGCGTTTGGCGGGGCCGCGAGCGTAAAGGTGCCTTTGCTGTCGGTTAGGGCCCCTTTGCCGGAGGCGGCGATGCTGATGGATGCTCCCTCTATGGGCGCGCCTTTATCCGAAAGCACGGTGCCGTTGACGGGAAGGGAAGGGCCCTGCGCCAGTCCTGGCAGATGCAGAAGGGAGAGCAGGGTGGCAGCAATCAATAATCGGGTCGTTCTGGTAAGATGCATATATGACAAGATTAAAATGAATTAATAGGTGAGGGTAAGGGTTTGGGTCGGGTTGGGGATGGTTAACGTGCGGACGGATTCGGCGATAGAGGCCGGGTCGCCGGGGAGGAAAGTGATGTGTTGGGTTTTCAGGAGGATGGAGGTGGTGTCGAACCCGTGCAGGAGAAGGCGGATATGGGTGAAGTGTGTCTTATGGCGGCCTTCGGGTTTGTCGAGGACGATCGTGCGATGGGCCGGGTCAAGACGGATGGTTCGTTGGTAGTAGTCGCCGTTTTCGTAATCATAGGTGATGCCGTCATCTTCGTAATAGACGAAGTTGTTGGTTTCGTTGCTGTAGTAGACGTGCAGGTCGAGGGTATCGGATGGGGTTTCGGAGGTGCTTTGGGTCAGCGACTGGCGCGGGACGATACTGCCGGCTTTGACATAGACTGGAAGGCGGTCGGGCTGCAGTTCAATCAGTTTTTGATTACCGCCATGATTCAGCTCACCGGTATAAGCATCGTACCAGTCGCCTGCGGGCAGGTACACTTTGGCGAAAGAGACGCCGCTGACCTGGGGCAGTACCAGTAGGGATGGCCCGCAGAGGAATTCGTTCTGGTACTGCGGGTCATAGATATTCGGATCGCGGGTATAGTCGATAGCCAGTGACCGCATCACGGGCATGCCGTCGGTGGACGCTTCGCGGAAAGTCGAATAGAGGTAGGGCAGTAGCGTATAGCGCAGCCCGATAGCGTTACGGGCGATGGCCAGCACGTCTTCGCCATACGACCAGGGCTCGCCGGCCCGGGAGTTGTAGGCGCTGTGGTTGCGGTAATACGGGATAAAGGCGCCTAGTTCGATCCAGCGGGTATAGAGAGCCGGCGAGGGATTGCCCGTGAAGCCGCCGATATCCATTCCGGTGAAGGGCACCCCGCTCAGGCCCAGGCTTGTCAGCAGCCGTACGCCTGCGAGCATGTGGTCGTCTTCGGACCGGTTATCCCCTGTCCAGATGGCGGCATAGCGCTGCAATCCAGCGTATCCGGAGCGGCTAAGGATGAAAGGGCGTTGTTGCAGGGCTGTCCGCGCGCCTTCATAGCTGCTGCGGGCCATCTCAAGGCCAAAGACATTGTGGCCTTTGAGCGCAGTCGCGGGATGGCCGTCGAAGTCGAAGATAACATCGTCGGGCATGCTTTGGCCCCAGGTGGAGATCTCGTTCATGTCATTCCAGATTCCGGCCACTCCGGCGTCCGTATACTGCCGGATCTCGTTGCTCCACCAGGCGCGACCTTTTTCGGCGGTAAAATCGGGGAAATGGCACCAGCCTGGCCATACGGCGCCGGTATAATATTCGCCATCGGGATATTTAAGGAAGACCTTTCCGGTGAGGCCTGTTTCGTATGCCTGGTATCCTTTCTCGACTTTGATGCCCGGGTCGACGATCAGGGTGGTACGGAAGCCCAGCTGCTTCAGTGCTGTCATCATGGATTTTGGGTCGGGAAAGCGTTGCGGGTCCCAGGTGAAGAGCTTGTAATGATCCATGTAATGGATATCGAGGGTGATGCCGTCGGCGGGGATTTGTTTTTCGCGCAGGGTCCGTGCGATGCGCAAAACTTCGGCGTCGGGGTAATAGGAGTACCGGTTCTGCTGGTAGCCCAGGCTCCAGAGAGGTGGAAGCGGCATGCGGCCGGTGAGGTCGGTATAATGACGGAGGATGCCGGAGACGGCGGGAGCATAGATGAAATAATAATTCAGCTCCCCGCCTTCGGCGCTGAAAGAGGAGAAACGGTTGTTGCTTGCGCCGAAGTTGAAATCGGTGCGGTAGCTGTTGTCCAGGAAGATGCCGTAGCACAGACTGTCGTGGATGCCGATATAAAACGGGATCGAGGAATAAAGCGGGTCCTGGGCAATATTGTAGCCATAGACGTCGGAGTTCCAGTTGGTGTAGGCGGTGCCGGCCCGGTCGAGGGGGCCGGTTTTTTCGCCGAGGCCGATAAAACGTTCGCCCGGCTCCAGTTTTTTATAATTGGTAACTTTTGTTCCCTGCCAGGAGATGCCGAACCCTTTTTCGTCTTCGTTGATGAGCTTGTTCTCCGGCGTGTAGAATGCGAATGAGAGCGGAGACCGTTGGACGCGCAACTGCAGGGAGTCGGTAGTAAGGAGGAGTTCGGTGGGTTGTTCGTCGAAATGGTAATGGGTTGAAGCGGGTTTTGCCACGACGGCATAGGACTGGTCGGCGCCGAGGGGTTGTTGGGAGATGCGGACGCGGATCACGTTTGCGCTGTAAATCGTGACGCGGGCATGGGTATGTTCCGTTTGGATGTCGATATCGGGTCCATTGCGGGTGATACTGC
>Ga0206895_1288_pt1 | contig 10725 bp, 9 predicted proteins | sample Alteio_BWOrgHeat_51_FD_152967 | JGI IMG/M metagenome (GOLD analysis project Ga0206895, IMG submission 152967) | Enriched cells from forest soil in Barre Woods Harvard Forest LTER site, Petersham, Massachusetts, United States -... | ecosystem: Environmental > Terrestrial > Soil > Temperate forest > O...
TAAAATCATGTTGGCTGTTTATTTGGCAATGCCGCAAGTAGAGAATGACCGATTATCATTGAGAACAAAGGATGGAATGAAACAGGCTTTAAAGCAGGGTCGTTGGCTTTGGAAAGCACCTTTTGGATATAGCAACGATACCACTACTAAGCTAATTGTTCCAAACCCTGATACAAAAGAAACGTTGCAACAGATATTCTCAATGTTTGCATCGGGTGCATATTCTATGGAAGAACTCCGAAGGATTGCTAAAGACAAAGGATGCTATTTGAGCAAACAGGCATTTATTAACCTGCTTTCAAATCCGTTATATACAGGATTGATTCCAGAGCGTGATGAAAAGGGTAGAGTTATCAAACTGCATAAAGGAATTCACGAACCGTTGGTTACAGAGGAGACATATAGTTATGTGCAAGCAATACTTAGTGGCAAAAGGAAGCCATATCAAGGCAAAACGAAAGGCAATGATCTCCCACTAAAAGGAAATCTAATTTGCCCCGATTGCGGTGAGATTATGACAGGTAGTGCATCTAAAGGAAATGGAGGTTATTATCATTACTACCATTGTCAGGGAAAGTCTAAATGTAGAAACCGATATAGAGCATCAACAGCTAATGAAGCATTTGAAGATTATTTGAAGCAATTCCAGGTTAGCAATGAAGAACTATGCTTATATCATTGTGTATTGGAAGATGTATTCAGGGTAAGTGATATTGAACGAGAGCAAGAGAGGAAATTACTCGAAACCACTATTTCAAGTATTACAAAGCAAATAGAAACACTGGATGAGAAACTAACAACAGATCAATTGCCACTGGAACGATACAATAGAATTGCACAATCCCTTGAAGCCAAACAAAACGATCTGATAATGAAACACGCAACGTTAGGAAGATCGAGATCAGAATTTGCTGCATATATCAATTACGCAGTTTCACTGCTTGCGGATATTAAAGGTTACTATTCAACAGCAAGTCATTTATCAAAACAAAAGCTAATTGGTTCGATATTCCCTAAAAAATTAATATTCGATGGAAAAGATTATCGAACCGAAAAGGTTAATGAAGTTTTTGCACAAGTATGCAGTAATGGCAAGGGTTACAAACAAAAACAGTCCAACTATAAAGTTGAACTGTCAAGTTTGGCTCCCCCTTCTGGACTTGAACCAGAGACCCTCTGATTAACAGTCAGATGCTCTAACCAACTGAGCTAAGGAGGAATTTACCCTTACGGGGCTGCAAAAATAGGGAAAAATGCTTCCCGGCAAAATCTGTAAGAAAGAAAATCACAAAGAACCCCAAAAACCTTTGTCTTCCCAGCCAACATAAATACCATCTTCTCTTTTTTCTATCGAATAGGTCTTTAAGTAATAACCTTCGCCACTTGTATTGCGCCCGTTTTGCATATCAAACCGGTATCGGTGCACAGGGCAGGTTACCTGTCCGGCAGCATTGATATACCCATCCGCCATGATACCGCTTGCATGCGGACATTTATACGCAAATGCAAACAACCTTTCATGAAAGCGCGCTAACGTAACTTTTTTATCACCGGCATCTACCAAACACATATCGTTCGGCTGCCAGTTTATTTCCAGTTCGCTTTCTGCTATTTTGTGCCAGACCATTGAAAATTTGAAGATTTGAAAATGGGGGAATTTGCGGTTTATATCAGGTTGAAAATTAGTAAGGTCAATTGCGCCACAGATTCACAGATTACCTGTGCTAATCTGTGGCTAATGTTTTTTGTCTTTTGATTAAGTAACACAAAGACCGCATTTTCAAATTGTCTTTCAAAACTGCATTGTCCTGTACGGGTATCTTACTTTGTACATATCACGCACTTTGGTAAGGATCATTTCGCGAAGTGCATCGATATTATTTTTTTCCTGTGCAGATACGAATACACAATTATTATCTGTTGCCTCATCCCATTTTTCTTTTAACTCGCGCAGTATTTCCTGTTGCACGCTTTCGGCGAGCCATTCGTCAAAATTCTTTTCTTCATACAGATCCATTTTATTGAACACGGTAAGGATGGGTTTGTCAAATGCTTTTAATTCCTGCAGCGTTTTATTTACCACGCCGATCTGTTCTTCATATTGCGGGTGCGAAATATCAACAACGTGTAATAATATATCAGCTTCACGCACTTCATCCAGCGTACTTTTAAAACTCTCTACCAGGTGATGCGGCAGCTTACGGATAAAACCAACCGTATCGCTCAATAAAAAAGGTGTGTTCTCAAAAACAACTTTGCGTGTAGTGGTATCAAGTGTGGCGAATAATTTATTCTCCGCAAACACATCGCTTTTACTCAGTAAATTCATGAGTGTGCTTTTGCCAACATTGGTATAACCCACTAAAGCAACACGTATCAGCTCGCCACGCTCTTTGCGTTGGGTAAAAGCCTGCTTGTCAATTTCACCCAATCTTTTTCGCAACAGCGATATTTTATCTTTTACGATACGGCGGTCGGTTTCAATTTCGGTTTCACCGGGGCCGCGTGTACCGATACCGCCACCCTGTCTTTCCAAGTGCTTCCACATACCTTTCAATCTTGGTAAAAGATATTGGTATTGCGCCAGCTCTACCTGAACCTTTGCCTGCGCGGTTCTTGCGCGGCTGGCAAAAATGTCGAGGATCAGGTCACTGCGGTCGATCGTTTTTACGTTCAGTTCTTTTTCAATATTTGAAATTTGTGAACCGGTAAGTTCATCATCGAATATTACCAGGTGAATATCTCTTCCCGATACATAATTTTTGATCTCCTCTAATTTTCCTTTTCCAACAAATGTGCGGCTGTCGGGGTGCGCAAGTTTTTGCGTAAATCTTTTTACTGCAATAGCGCCTGCTGTTTCAGAAAGAAACGCCAGCTCATCTAAATATTCCGATACCTGTTCATTGGTCTGGTCATTCTGTATCAATCCAACCAACACCGTTTTTTCTTCGCTCCGTATTGCTTTCTTTTTCTCGATCAAGGGATTTTTTTTGCAAAGATAGGTTGTGGCTGGGGAATAGTGAGTGGGCAGTGGTGAGTGGTGAGTAGTGAATAGTCAATGGTGAATGGTGAATGGGCAATGGGTTTGTGAAGAGTTTGGTGGTTCATGAAACGTGAATCATGAATCGTGAGTTGCAGATGTTAATACCCGAACAAAAAAATCGCGGACGAATAGTCCGCGATCTTATATCATTTTATTCACCATTGCCCATTCACTATTCACCACTGCCCACTCACTACAATCCACTAAACGTAAGCCCCAATGAAAATTTATTCATCGGTGCACCTACGCCATCTTTCAGTACAGTGTTGATCTGGTAACCGGCATCCAGTGAAACGATACCGTAACCGAACCTTGCCGTTATAGCAAGCATGGTTCCGTTAAAGAAACGTTTGTCGCTTTCTTTGAAAATATAAGTCGGGCCATAAATAGACGTACCTGTTTTTGTTTGCAGATCCTTACCCTTGCTGTATGATTTTAATAAAGTTCCCACTTTCACGCCCAGCGCCGCTTTCCATGATTTACCCGGATCGGCGGGGTTTGAAAAATACCTTAACTCAACCGGTACTTCGGCATAGATAGTGGTTACTTTAAATTTATTATAATGGTTCGAACTATCAGCCAGGGTAAAAGGCAGCCTGGTAGAATTTGATTTTACATCAACGTTCACGTGATTAAAAAAGATATTACTGCTTCCGATACCAACACCGTAGGCCACACTGAACTTAGGGCTGGTCTTGAAAGGTTTGTCAAGCATAAAGTACATATTGAAATGCCTGCTGAACCCGCCTGTACGAACGCTGTCGGGACGGTTTGTCCAGCTATCCGCACCATACTGGATCATAAAATGGTCACTGGCACGGCCGCTGAGATCAACTTTTGTCCAATCCTTTTTAGGCTCTTTTACTTTTACATAAGCCGACTTGGTTTCTTTGGGTTTGGCAGGGCTTTTTTTGGAAAAGAGGCCAAACATTCCCTTTTTCGCACTGGTTGAATCCTTGCTGGTCTTGCTTTGCGACATCGCCAAAACAGTAATGGTTATGCTGACAAGTAGAAGTAGTGTTTTTTTTCATTTCAGATAGTTAATTGCACTATTGATTGCCAATAGGGCGCAAAAATAACAGAATTGGTTGCATACAAACGGTTAAAAATTAGTCAAAACATTAACAAAAGGCACTTAATTGCAGAATTCCAAAGGAAATAACGGCTGATATTTCAAATAATCAATACAATAACCGGCTTTAAACAATCTAACTGCGCCTCCGCGCCTTTGCGTGATTTGATTTGCACGCAAAGGCGCGGAGGCGCAGTTTTAAGTAACTAAATCAACCTTATCAGCCTATCTTTACGGCCAAAGAATTAATAAAAACAACAGCAACCTATTTTGAATTTTACTGAATTTGGTTTTGACGAAAGATTATTTGAGGGGATCGATTCGATGGGGTACGAAACCGCAACCCCGGTACAGGAACAGGTCATCATCCCCATTTTGCAGGGAAAAGATATTATCGCTTCTGCACAAACCGGTACGGGCAAAACAGCCGCCTTTTTATTACCGGTGATGAATAAGATCCTCACCGAACCGCATGATGAACACCTGATCAATGCCCTGATCATTGTACCAACCCGCGAACTCGCCGTGCAGATAGCGCAGGCGATGGAAGGGCTTTCTTATTTTACAAACATCAGTTCCATTGCCGTATATGGTGGTGGCGATGGCACTTCTTTTACCACAGAAAAAAAAGCATTATCAAGCGGGGTTGATGTAGTGATCTGCACGCCGGGCAGAATGATCGCGCATTTAAATATGGGTTATGTAAAAATGCAGGCCGTAAAATATCTTGTACTGGATGAAGCCGATCGTATGCTCGATATGGGTTTTCATGATGACATCATGAAGATCATTTCCTTTCTTCCCAAACAACGGCAGAATCTTTTGTTCTCAGCAACCATGCCGATGAAAATGCGCGAGCTTGCAAGAAAAATATTACATCATCCGCTCGAAATAAATATTGCCGTATCAAAACCGCCGGAGCAAATCGTACAGGAAGCATTCGTAGTGTATGAACCGCAGAAGATCCCATTGATCAAAGAAATATTGCGAAGCAAAGATTTTCAGAGCGTGATCGTTTTCTGTTCCAAGAAAATGAATGTAAAACAGCTGAGCTTTGAATTGAAACGCGCACGTTTTTCAGTTGAAGAGATACATTCAGACCTTGAACAGGATCAACGCGAACAGGTACTGCTCGATTTCAGGAATAAGAAATTGAAAATACTGGTGGCAACAGATATCCTCAGCCGCGGAATTGATATTGAAGACATAGACCTGGTTATAAATTACGATGTTCCCAACGACGGTGAAGATTATATACACCGGATAGGCCGCACAGCACGCGCAGCGAGTGAAGGAACGGCATACACTTTTATCACCGAAAAAGAACAACAGCGGTTTGCACAGATAGAGGAATTATTGGGCCATGCGGTTACCAAAGCACAGGTGCCTGAACAGTTCGGGCCAACACCCGCATATAATCCGCGCCCGTCAAGGGCTGGCGGAAGGCCGCATCAAAGCAGCGGAAGAAAACAGGGAGGAGGAAAACCGAGAAGATAAAAATATTATCTTTCCTTACTCAGCGATTAACAACGCTGCGATCATTCATACACATACGTATCCCTTACCTGGTTGACTACACCATTCAACTGCCGCATAATATAAGTTACCTGCAGCATTTTATCGGTACGTGCGCCAATGATGTAAGTAATACCTTTCCAGTCGTACGACCACTGCGTACTGTTCGCTATAAACTTACCGGATTTGGTTGCTACATAAACAGGCATTGACTGTATAATAGATACCGTACTGTCAATACCAAACACCATTCTTTGCGAAGGCGACTGTATACTTAAAGTAGTATCTCTCCATTGAGCGCCGCCTGGAACGCCAACCAGCGTAACGTTGTATTCTGTTTTAGTGAGCCTTAATTGTTTGCCCGTGTTCCAGAGATTAGTGGTGAGCGAATCGGCAACATGTACAAACCTTGTTACCATCTTTCCGCTGTTCACGGCTAAGGTAAATGCTGTTCCAAAGGTCAATGGCCCCGTATCAAGTACACCGTTAAATGCTACTTTAACACCATTAAATGTTACAATGGTTAAACTGTTCGTACCGGTAACGTTCCATTTTGCTGTAGTTCCCGTATTATAGGGAATCAGCGTATCGTTCACATAAAAAGTATCGATAATGCCGCTTGCCGTACTGCTTGGTGGTGGTGTAACAGGTGGGAGGGGAACAACAGGGCCCGGGTCATCCGGTTTCGAGCAGGAAAAAAATATCGCTGACATACAAACCAGGACGGCACAAAGGGCCTTGTTTATTTTTTGTCCTGATTTAATTGTCTTTTCCATCATTCAAACTTTTTTATTGCGCGGCTGTTAAAGCAAGAAAGCGTCACGCAATAATTGCTTATTCACATCAGAGGATACGGAATTTTAAAACAGGCAGTTGGCTACGCCGGAGCGTATAAGCAGAAACTTTGTTGATAAGGATATTATAACCGCTCCGCCTTAAAAACAAAGTTCTACCAGGGAGAGAAAATAACACGGAAACCAATGGTACCGTAAGGATTTCTGACTGCTAAAATAACATTTAGTTTATTACGAAAGCGCTGAAACATTATTATTTAATAATATAACAAGCCGTTTTAAGTAATGAGTAAATATTATTTACCGAGCCCATTCCGTGTTTACCGAATAACGCAGTGGTGGCGCAGCATCTGTAGCCATTCAAATTCGGGGCTTGCATTTTTTATATTAACATTGTGGTTTCCGTTAAACTAAAACCATTTCAATGAAATTTTCACTCATCGCTGCATGGGCATTGGTATTTACCGCCGGCACTATCACTGCTGATGCACAAACAACACCTACGCAAAGACGCCCGGGAGATACGACCGGGCAGGCAAACAGGCAACAACGCCGCCCGCAGGGAGAACAGGCCGACCCAAACGCACCGGCCACAAACTATAGCTATATTCACAAACATTCGCTCCATTCTTTTATACAAAGAACGGAAGTGAATACCGCGCAGCAACTGGTGAGCCGGGGCCGAAATACTGGCAGAACCGTGCAGACTATCAACTGTCGGCCAAACTGAATGATGAAACCAATGAGATCATCGGTTCTGAAATACTTACGTATACCAATAACAGCCCGCTGAAAATGGGTTTTATCTGGATGCAGCTCGACCAGAATCTTTTCAAACTAGATTCGCGCGGAAGCCTGATCGTACCAACAACCGGCAGCCGCAATGCGGGCCGCGGACAGGCATTTGATGCGGGTTACAAGATCAAATCAGTAAAAGTATTAAGCGGCCCAACAAATAATGTGGCAACCGATGTAAAATTTTTAGTAGAAGATACCCGGATGCAGGTCTTTCTTCCAAAAGAACTGGCAGCAAACGGTGCGGTATTAAAACTGAAGATCGAATATTCATTTATCTCGCCTGATTATGGTTCAGACAGGATGGGTATCCTGAAAACAAAGAATGGAAAAGTATTTACCATTGCACAATGGTACCCGCGCATGTGTGTGTTCGATGATATCAATGGATGGAATACCATTCCTTATACCGGCCCCGGTGAATTTTATTTAGAGTATGGAGATTTCGATATCAGTATCACAGCAGATGCAAAAGATATTGTTGTGTGTTCAGGCGAACTCCAGAACCCGCAGGAAGTGTACACCGCCGAACAACAGAAACGCTGGGCACAGGCGGCACAAAGCGAGAAAACAGTATTGATCCGTTCAGCAGCAGAAGTAACCGACCCAAAATCGCGCCCTTCGGGAAAAGCAGAACTGACCTGGCATTTTAAATTAAAAAGTGCACGCGATGCATCATGGGCCGCATCATCGGCATTCGTGATCGATGCAGCTAAAATGGATCTGCCGAGCAATAAAAAATCACTCGCTATTTCCGCCTATCCTGTAGAAAGCGATACACTTTCTAACGGCAACGGCTGGAGGCGCTCAACAGAGTTTGTAAAAAAATCTATCGAATACAATTCAGCCAAATGGTTTGAATTTCCTTACCCGGCGGCAACGGCTGTTGCAGGTAATGTTGGCGGAATGGAATATCCCGGTATCGTTTTCTGCGGCGCACGCAGCAGCGGACGCGGATTGTGGAGCGTGAATGATCATGAATTTGGACACACCTGGTTCCCGATGATCGTTGGATCGAACGAACGTTTATACGGATGGATGGATGAAGGGTTCAATACATTCATCAATACATTATCTACTGCAAGCTTTAACAATGGCGAATTCAAAAACACCAGGCCAACTGATATGCACCAGATCGGTAACGCGTATACGCGCCCGGGAATGGAGCCGATCATAACAAGCGGCGCAGATAATCTGAAAGAAGTAAATAACGGAACACTGTTATACAGTAAGCCAAGCGCAGGGCTTGTATTGCTTCGCGAACAGGTTCTGGGGCCGGAGCGTTTTGATTTTGCTTTTAAAACCTATATTAACCGCTGGGCATTCAAACATCCTACACCGGATGATTTTTTCCGTACAATGGAAAACGCAGCAGGCGAAAGCCTTCAATGGTTCTGGCGCGGATGGTTTGCCAATAACTGGAGACTGGATGTGAGTGTGCGCGGTGTAAAATATGTTGACAGCACCGACTTCTCAAAAGGCGCATTCATTACTTTAGACAACCTCGAAAAAATGGCGATGCCGGTAATACTCGAGATCAAAATGAAAAGCGGTAAAACAGAACGCATCAAATTACCTGTTGAGATCTGGGAAAGAAATGTATTCTGGACATTCAAATATCCATCAACAGAAGAGATCGATTCTATTACGTATGATCCTGATAAAGTGTTGCCCGATTTCAACCCGGCCAATAATGTGTGGACGAAACCTGCTAAGTGATAGATCTTAATAATAATCACCTCAATAAAAAAGTGTGTCTCTTTCGGGACACACTTTTTTTTACAGAGAAAAATTGTTCAGACGTACTTTTTTACCCCTGCCCCTGAAGGGGTAATAAAAAGAACCCCTTTAGGGGCAGGGGCAATAAAGGAACTTAAAATCAGGATCTCAATACCCAAAAGTAGCAAACACCGGAAAGTGGTCGCTCGACCTCGATGAGTAAATAGTATATGCATTCCGTAAAGTAAATCCCTTCGTAAACAAATGATCATTCATTGGTTTAACCAATCCGAGTAAACCCTTTGCAGTACTGCCAACCCCCGCAGTTGGCCAATCCAGGCCCAGTTGTTTGAATTTTCCAACGATCGTGCGGATGTCTTTTGGAAACAGTGTGTTGAAGTCGCCGCCAACCAGCACATATTTATAATTCGGCAGCAGTACTCTTGCGCGTTTGATGATGCTATCCACCTGATCCATTCTTTTTTCCGTTCTCATTGCAACTGTTTCAATGTGCACACTGAACACCAGGATCTTTTTATCACGGATGTCTACTTCGCCGATCGTAACATCGCGCCGTTGCTGGTTCTGCCATTTGGCATGAGGTAAGATGAGTTTTTCAGGATGCTCGATCGTGCCTTTGGTTAAGATTGCGTTGCCGATATTTTTTTTATCCCTTGCATCATAGGCTATCGGGATGTAGAGATAATTCAATCCCAGCTCTTTTGCGATCGCCTGAACGCCACGTTCATCCATTTCCTGCAACAGGTAAATATCAACCGGTTTTGTTTTCTCCAGCAGCTGCATTTCCTGTATGGCTAATTGTATTTTGATCGACTTTTTTATATTAAACGTTACCACATTCAGCGAATCGGTTTGTTCTTTAACAGATACATTTTTATTGCTGTAATGAAAGAACGGCTTATCCAGTTCGCCGTAAAAGCGGAGGGATCTGCAGGAGAAGAACAGGCAGGTGATAAAAATGATCAGGTAAATGGTAAAGCGGTTACGCATATTTTTTGACTGTCATAGTTCGAGACATATGCCGGTAATAACCTTTGTATAAAAGTTGTTCCAGCTAATATTTAGTAGTGGACAGTTTAAAAATTAAAAGTAAATCAAAACCGGCCCCGCGTCTTTGCATATCTTTTGTAATTGCGATAAAAAAGATGCGTTCCTGGAAAAGGCTGTTGCGTTGGCAGTTGCAGCAGCGGCTGGGTTGAACTGAGTGTCAGGCTGCATCATCCGCATGCCATTAACACATCAATTAATAAACAGCTAATTCATTTTAATAGCGCAACATGTTCTTTTTTATTTTCTGTGAGCCAACGTATACATCACCCCAACCTGCAGTGTTTGGTTACGAAAGCCATGCAGAAGGAAGTTATGGTTGATGTCTTCATCTTCATCATGAGTTTGCAGATCGATACTATAATGCAGGCTCACCGACACCAGCTTCCATACATGTGTATACATCCCGGCAGCCAGGCCGAAAATAATTTTGGGAGAACTTTCCATATCAAATGAATCAAAAAAATCCGGGCCCGTTAACTGCTGTTTTCCCGAGAGCATGAATGAAACCTGCGGCCCGAACTGGATGGCAGTTTTTTTTGACACTTTGAGATCAGCCAGCACCGGAACATCGAGAAAAGAATACGTGAGGTTATATGACTGGTTGGTATGCGGCGGAAAAGCATTTGGCACCAGGTACGATCGTTCGTGATATCCTTTTTGTGAATAGAGTAGTTCAGGTACGATTGAAAAACGCGGCGCCACCGGTACCTGTATCA
>Ga0206895_1289_pt1 | contig 10699 bp, 12 predicted proteins | sample Alteio_BWOrgHeat_51_FD_152967 | JGI IMG/M metagenome (GOLD analysis project Ga0206895, IMG submission 152967) | Enriched cells from forest soil in Barre Woods Harvard Forest LTER site, Petersham, Massachusetts, United States -... | ecosystem: Environmental > Terrestrial > Soil > Temperate forest >...
TGCCGTCCCAGACGGGGCCGATGGAGCGAATGGCTTGCTGGCGTTCGGGCTCGGTGCGGGCTACGAGAAGGTATACGATGCCCACGCCGAGGTCGAAACCGTCGAGAACGACATAGGCGACAAGCATCAGGGCGACGATCCAAAACCATACAGTACCCATACGTTTTCTCCTATGCGGAAACCGGTGCGGGGGTGGCGGGCTCGTGTTCGTGTTCGGTCTCGGTGGGGCCTTTTTCGATGAACCGGTAGACGAGGACGATCCAGAGAATGGAGATTACCGAGTAGAGGCCGAGGAAGCCGAGGAGGGTGAAGAGGCTGTTGCCGGCACCGATGTGTTTTGAGCTTCCCTCAGCGGTGCGGATGAGGCCGTAAATGAGCCATGGCTGGCGGCCGATTTCGGCGGTCATCCAGCCGGCGGTAGTAGCGATATAGGGGAGCGGGAAGCTCATCATGATGGGCCAGAGCAACCATCGCGCGTTGAAGAGTCTGCCTCGCCAGAGAAGAAATGCGGAGAGGAGCATGAGGGCGACGAAGTATGTTCCAAGACCGGCCATGATGTGGTAGCTGTAGAAGAGCAAGGGCAGTGTCGAGGGCCATTGATCGCGGGGAATGGAGTTCAAGCCTTGCACTTCTGCGCCTGTGGTTCCATAGATGAGGAAGCTCAGGACGCTGTTGACTACCAGCGGATTGTCGATCTTCTGTGCTTCGATATCGGGCTGGCCCATGAGTACCATCGGCGCGCCCTTTTCTGAATTGAAAAGGCCTTCCATCCCGGCCATGGCTGCCGGCTGGTTTTTGGCTACGTACTTGCCGTGCAGATCGCCTGTGGGAAAGATCATCAGGACGCAGGCGATACAGCCAGCGATGACGCCGATCTTGAGGAAGGTGCGCCCGTAGTCGCCTTCCCGCTTCTGCAGCAGATAGAGTGCGCCGACGGCGGACATGACAAAGCTGGCGGTGACGACGGCTCCGCACATGTTGTGGGCATATTCGAGCCAGGCCCAGGGATTGCCGAGGAGTCCCCAGAAGCTTGAGACTTCAAAGGTGCCGTTGGGCAAGAGTCGGTAGGCTACGGGATGCTGCATCCACGCGTTGGTGACGATGATGAAGAAGCCGGAGATCCAGGAGCCGAGAAAGACGAGGAATGCAGCGGTCCAATGTCCCCATTTGGGGAGGCGCTTTTCACCGAAGAGGAAGAGGCCGAGGAAAGCGGATTCGAGGAAGAAGGAGAAGACGCCTTCCATCGCGAGTGGCATGCCGATTACGCCGCCGGTGCGGCGAGAGAACTCAGACCAGTTGGTGCCGAACTGGAACTCCATCGGAATGCCGGTGACGACGCCGAGGAGGAAGTTTACGGCGAAGATCCCGGCCCAGAAGCGGGCGGCGATGGCGTATTTTTCGTCGTTGGTTTTGAGCGCGAGGGTTTTGAGGATGACGATGAGCAGTGCCAGGCCCATGGTGAGTTGAGGGAAAAGATAGTGATAAGTGATTGTGAAGGCAAAATGAATGCGATGAAGCGTGAGTGCGTCCATGTGCTCCCTCTGTTTTTGGGAAAAGCATGCTCTGCAGTGATTTTCGCCTATTCATGATGAGAACGGATGTGACGGCGGTCACATGTTGGGATTTGACTGTAGTATGTTTGCAACGACTGTCCGAAAATATCTCAGAATATTGTTTGGGATCGGCTGGATAGATGAAGGGCTTGAAGGCGCTTTGAGCTTCGGACGAGGTGTGGTCTCGCATGACTCCAAAATCGACGGTTCGGTCGCTCCTGGACTGCCTCCATTGCGAATATCGCTCATTGCGAAAGTTCTGCAACCTGGATGCTCCTGCGCTTGCCGATTTCGATTCGCTTGGAGTGCAAAGCCGTGTGGAGGCTGGAGCTCGAATCTTTGACGAGGACTCGCCGGTGCGTGGGGTCTTCGTGCTGTGCAGCGGCAAGGTAAAGCTGTCGTCTACTTCCAAGCAGGGAAAGACTTTGATTCTCAAGATAGCCGGACCGGGCGATGTGCTGGGACTGGGTGCGGCTATTTCGGGCGAGCGGTATGAGGTTACTGCTGACGCCATTGAGCCGACGCAATTGAAGCGAATTCCGCGGGAAGAGTTTGTGGCGTTTCTGGAGCGGCATGGCGAAGGTAGCCTGCATGCGGCGCAGGCGCTTTCGACGGAATACAGGAGTGCTTTCTTCGATGCACGGCGGCTGGCTCTTTCGAGTTCTGCGGCAGCGCGTCTGGCGAGTGTGCTGCTCGACTGGGGACGGACGGCGCAGTGCGGCACGACAGAGATGCGTTTTACGATGGCGCTTACGCACGAGGAACTGGCCAGCCTGATTGGCAGTTCGCGGGAGACTGTGACGCGGATGCTGAGTAAATTCAAGCGGGAAAAATTGATTGAGGTGCGCGGTGCTTCGATCCGGATTCTTGCTGTGGACAAGCTGGAACAGCTGGCGGTTTGATCGCTGGGCGGGGACGGTTCATCTGTGATGGCGATCACATACGAAATGCGGTCGGAGGGTTGATTGTCGAAGCTGGAGGTGAGTCGCCATGCCAGCCAAAATCGATGGTCATCCCCATCCAGATATCAGCGAATCCTGCCGGGGAAATTGCTCGGGGTATGGATCGCGTTGCTGCTGCCCACCGTTGATTGTCCTGGCGATGCATTCGCAGCATGCGGCTGGGCAGCCTTGTCATCATTCGCATATTGATGAGAGCGCGGCAGTAACACTGCCCGATTACTCGGCCTCAAAGTTAGTTTCCGGAGAGTTTTGCAGTTGCATGTTTCCGTATCGCGCGCATGAAGCGGGCGCGAAGATAGAGATGTAGTGCGCTCGAGTTCGATGCCGAGCGAGTCTGGAGTCCTCCCCCGGACTGCATGCTCGCGTTCGAGTCTGATGCCTGACGGCGATCAGGCTCGAACGCGAGAATTGTATCGGCGGTATTGAATCGGATTGACGCGACGCCGATCCAATGGATCGTGAGTAATCTCCAGCCCAAGGTGACAACACGTCTTTTTGCTGAAGGCGATCTGCCGGCGCTGTATGCGGTGGAGACGGTCTGCTTTGAAGCGCCGGTGCGGTTTAGCCGCGGACTGATGCGATCGCTGGTGCATGATCCGAACTGCCGGACGTGGCTGGGAATTGTGGACAATGTTCGCGTTGGATTTGCGATTGTGGGTGTGCGCGAGCAGGGCGATTCGGTGTCAGAGGCAGTGGCCGAGGATGGAGGGAATGCTGACGGGCTGGTTCGGCCGGAGTGCGCTTATATCTGGACGATTGAGGTGTTGCCGGCGTTTCGACGGATGGGGGTGGCGCGGCAACTGTTGCTGCGTGTGGACGAGAGCGCGCGCGAGGCTGGATGTGCGGCGATTGAGCTGCATGTTTCGGAGCGTAATGCGGACGCTGTGGCTTTGTATGAGGCTGCGGGGTTTGTGCGGTTTGGGGTTGAGCCGGAGTTTTATGGGCGCGGGGAGAGTGCTTTTCGGTATCGGAAGGGGCTTTCTTATAATTGAGCGGGATCAGGTAAATTAGCTGCTAAAAAAGGATATTCAGGATGAATCCAAAGGTTGATATTTTTTTACGGAAAGCTAAAAAGTGGCAGGCGGAATCGGAGAAATTAAGAATGATCCTGCTTGACTGCCCGTTGACTGAAGAATTGAAGTGGGGCGAACCTTGTTACACGTTTGAGGGGAAAAACGTTGTTTTAATTGGTGGATTTAAGGAGTACGTCACGCTTTTGTTTTTCAAAGGCGCATTGTTGAATGATACGCACGGCATTCTGGTCGCGCCGGGGAAAACGCAGGCGGGGCGACAGATCCGGTTCACCAGTCTTCGAGAGATTGTTGCGATGGAGACGGTCTTGAAAACTTATATTTATGAAGCCATTGAAGTGGAAAAATCCGGTTTGAAAGTGGAATTAAAAAAGCATTCTGAATACATCATTCCAGAAGAACTTCAAAAGAAGTTAGATGAAATTCCTGACTTGAAAACTGCTTTTGACGCTTTGACACCGGGACGGCAGAGAGCATACATGTTTCATATTTCCGCGCCTAAACAATCTAAAACGCGGGAGTCACGGGTTGAGAAGTGCGCGCAGCAAATTCTCGATGGCAGGGGACTGAACGATTAGGACCCATCTCACAAGCTTTTGTGGTCTTGCGCAGTGGGCCGAGATACCAGCCAAGTATTTGTATGAGGCTGCGGGGTATGTGCGGTTTGGGGTTGAGCCGGAGTTTTATGGGTGCGGGGAGAATGCTTTTCGTTATCGGAAGGTGATAACTTTAGGCAAATAAGTGCACGCGCGCTGAGCAGACATCGGATGATTTGCTGAGATCTTAAGGTAGGCAGATGCCTGTCACCGTTCCACCACCTCGCAGCTACCGAAGTAGTTGAGAGAATCAGATCCCATTATTATGCTTTCCCTGAAACGAAGTGTTCCCCAATTTATGTTGAATTCCCAAGTAAATGCCTTCTTTTCGGATCCCGTAGTCCCAGCGAGTATCCAGCCAGCCCTGGAAGGATCACTTGGGTCCTCTCGGTGGTATACCTGGGATTCTCCGGCGACACCATGGTCGAACGGGTGAACATACAGGAAGTCTGTGTTTTGGAATTTCTGAAACTGATCTCGCTCAACACTGCTCATTGTCTTGTAGTGTTCGCTCTTGATGATCTCCGCAATCTCCTTCGTAGAACCCAACATCACGAATGTTGGATCTTTGTAAGTTTTTTCGGTCCAATCTAGCGAGGTTTGCTCGGAGGTACGGAAGCAAACGTAGGGCAATGTGGGTAGGCTTCGAGCGGTTTTTGCTTCGATGTAGTATTCGTGAGCGGATTTTTGCTGAGCAAGAGAAGTCGCTGCTAGAAATCCCAACAGAAGAAAAGCACAGTATTTTCTCATTCGTTTCCTCTGACCCTTTTGGAAGAGAGTATGCCTTGAAATAGTTGCTAAGAGGTTGAGGCCAATTATAGTGCGGAGCTATCCTAGGCTAGCCACAAAAATAAAACTGCAGCGAGTGTCGCTTGCCCGAATTGGATGTGTAGAGGCCTATACCAGACCCAGAAATTGCTTTGGATTGAGCTTTGCGCCGGGGAAGGTGAGTTCTAGATTGGTTGCGCCGATGGTTTTAGCCACGACTTCGCCTAATACATTGCGGTAGTCGGTGGTGATGGCTAGGTCGCGGCCTTCGTTGAGTTGGTGTTCGCTGATGCCGGGCCATTTGCCGTAGACTTTGCCGCCTTTGACGTTGCCACCTAGGACGAACATGACGTTGGCGTGGCCGTGGTCGGTGCCGCCGGTGCCGTTCTGATGGGCTGTGCGGCCGAATTCTGACATGGTGACGAGGGTGACGTTTTCGGCGTCCTGCCCCATGTCGCGCCAGAAGGCGGCGATAGAGTCGGAGAAGTCGCGCAGGCGGTTGGAGAGCTGGCCTTCGGTGGAGCCCTGATTTTGGTGGGTGTCCCAGCCGGTGATGTCGGTGAAGGCTGCTTCGACGCCGAGGTTGGCCTTGAGAAGCTGGGTGATCTGCTTCATGTTTTTGGCGAAGGGGTTGTCGGGATAACGGGCGTCGGGGGAGGGTGCGTAGTGTGCCGGGTCGGTGGAGCGCAGCATCCTGATGGCTTCGAAGGTGCTGTCTCCCGCGGTGTGGAGCAGGGTGTCGCCGCTCTGGTCGTACATCGATTCGAAGGCTGTGGCTACGGGGGCGGGTTTTGGGCCGCGCCCGCCGACTGCAAAGTCCTGAACGTTGCTGATGGCGAGGGCGGGGATGCTTCCGGCGAGGGTGCGAGGAAGGTCTGTACTTAGAGCCACGGCGCGGAAGGCGGTGTGAATCTGAGCCTGCTTCGCATTTCGAAGGGCCTGGGCTTGAACGGCGTCTTCGGCTTGCAGGGCGCGGTTGAGCCAGCCGTCGGGGGGTGCTCTTGATGCCGGGGGTGCCGGACTCCATGTAGTCCTGCGCGTCGAAGTGGGAACGGGTGCCGTCGGGTGATCCGGTAGCGTGGACGATGGCGAGGTGGCCCTGGCTGAAGAGCGGCTGGAGGGAGGCCATGGAGGGGTGGAGGCCGAAGAAGCCGTCGAGGTCGAGCACTTTGTTCTGCGGGATGGCGATGGTCGGGCGCATGGTGTAGTAGTTGGGCTCGCGCCAGGGGACGACGATGTTGAGGCCGTCGGCTGCTCCTCGTTGAAAGATGACGACGAGGCGTCTGCCTTTACCGGTGAGTGGCGCGAGGGTGTCGGTGGTTGCGGCCATGACGGCGCGGGTCAGGAAGGCGGGGAGAGCGGTTGTGCCGGCGAGGGCGAGTGCGCCGTTGCGGAGGAAGAATCGTCGGGAGGAATTCATGTAAGTCTCCTGAATCTATCGGCGTTGAAACTCGGGGGAGCCGAGAAGCAGGCCGGCTAACTGGGCGTTTTGTCTATCGATTGCAGCCGCCTGGGCAGCCGCCGCTTTTTGTGCGGCGGGACTGGGTGGCGCTGCGGGGACCGGAACGTTTGAGGCAACGGTTGTTGATGGCGGTTTTTGCGCCTGATCTTGTATCTGTGCCTGAGCGAGGACTGCCGTTCTGGTCTTGTCACTTATGCCGGTGGGGATAAGTCTGGCTTCGAGTTGTTGCTCGACGGCAACGGGATTTGTAACTTGATCTGGAGTTATATTCCAGTCGGGTTTAATTCCGTTGAAGTGATTGGTCGCGAGAGATAGCGAGAAGTTCATGCGAGTTACCAGTGCTCCGGTGCTGACCCATGCGTCGGCCTTGGATGAGTAGCCGGTAGGCGGGATGCATGAGTAGAGCGGCATGCCCATCTGGTTGAGCTGGTTGATGAGCTGCTGGGGGTTGGTAACTTCTGCGCCGCTTGCGCGTGCTGCTGAGACTACGTATTCAAGTGGAGTCTTGACCTTGGCCTGATAGGTATCCGGCGCCCAGAATTCGGGCGACTTGACCATGGTTCGAAGGACGGAGGGGATGTCGCCTTTGGTGCTGCGAAAGGTGGCGGCCATGCGGTCGATGAGTGACCTGGGTGGGGTGTCGCTGACGAAGGCGGTTGCAAGTTTCTGCGAGATGAAGTGGGCCGTGGCAGGGCTTGTGGCCAGAGTGTGCAGGAGCTGCAGGCCTTCTTTTTCGCCGTTTTCTTTGATCTTGTGCCCGAGGACGGTTTTCTTGCCGGGTTCGTGGCGGGTCTCATCGAATTTGAATTCGCCTACCTGCACGGTCTTGTTTTTGGGGCGGTCAATGGTCCATCCGGTGAAGACTTTGGCTACTTCTGTGACGTCTTTTTGCGTGTAGCCGCCGTTGACGCCGAGGGTGTGGAGCTCCATCAGTTCGCGGGCGTAGTTTTCGTTGAGTCCGGGAGATGTGGCTTTCGCGGGCTTGCCGAGGGCTGCGCGATTTTTTTGTTTTTCTGCTGCGGGAGAATTTGGTCCGGTGCTGGTGTTGTTATCGAGATAGAGGAGCATGGCCGGGCTTTTGGCTGTGGCGACGAGAAGGTCTTCGAAGTTACCCAGGGCGCGGGGGCGGATAACATCGCGTTCATAACTTACGAGGTAGTAGGGGGTTTCTTCATTCTTATGAATGTAGACGTTGAAGTGATTCAGCCAGAAGGTGGTCATTACTTCCTGTAACTGATGAGAACTGTAGATATCGCGGAGCAGGCGCTGTGATTGTTGCTCTTCGATGACGGTGCGGGTGGGGTTGTCAAAGGCTGAGAGGAGTTCGCGTTGCGCTGGGGTTAGATCCTGGGTGAGTTGCGCCTTTTGCGGGACTTTGAGGCTGGAGCGGAATTGTTCGTACTCGGCGGGCTGCATTGCGAGTATGCGCTGGACGCGCTGGCCGGGGGGTAATTCAAAGATGGCTTTGGTGAGCAGCTCGGAGTATTCGGGGCGGCTGGGATCGGCGAGGGCAGGCTTTTTAGACTTCTGATTTGAGTTGAGCGGCGTGGGCGATTCCATGTCAGGCGGGGTGGGTTTGGAGTTTGCCATGGCCATGTCTGGTGCAGCGATGGAGTTTGGCGTGCTCATGGGTGTGTCTTTGGCAGCTTCGTTCTTTTTGGCCTGTTTTTCTTCGTAGAGATCGATGTGGTAGCGGTAGATGGCGGCGAGGGCCGGATCTCTTGGGATTTCTCGTTTGCCGTTGGCTGCCTGACGGATCTCCGCTCCATTGGGGAAGCGATTCATGAGTTGGTCAACGGGCAACTGAAGGGCGGGAAACTCGGCGAGGCGTGCGTTGAGTTTGTTGTCGCTGGCGGTGGCCGGGAGTCGGTCGGGATGGAGTTGCTGTTCAAACCATTTATCAATACCGCTTTTGGGGCCCATGCTGCGGACGGTTGCGATGTCTTCCGGCGTTGGTCCGAAGGTGAAGCGGCTTAGCAAATGCAGGATTCGTTGATCGGGGTCGAGGCTGGTTGGAACGGGGCGGACAGGCAGGGTCAGGGGCGCCTGCGCGGATGCCTGCGAAAACAAGGACTGGCTGGGGAGTAGCAGGCAGAGGAAGGTCGCGGCGACCGGGCGTAGCCGGGTGGGTCGAGGTTGGAGCATGCGTCTCCTTCCGCCAAGGTTTAGAACGAACGGACGAGTTCCTACTGCGCATTGAAACACAGTTCCGGTTGAGAAGTTGTTCGGGTCGGGTAGATTTGATTGGCCGATACGTGGGGGATGGGGAAACCGCACCATCTGCCGCAATGACCCAATCGCTTGTGGGTGGTGGCCGGGTTTCCACTATGGGATGGGAATCGGCTATCGCATATGGGTGGGCGGCGTGGGAGGAAACGCGGACGAGGGGGGAGAATGCCTTATGATTCCGCGAAAAACCTTGAATCATCGGTTGAATCCGGAGTATACACAGGGATAACAGTACGTTGGTCCCCCCGACCTCATGATCCAATCCACACGCTGCAATTGGAGTCCTCATGCGCAATGCTGCCAAGTCCAACCTGCTGGTTCCGGAAATTCGCGAGGTCATGGATATACGACAAGCTTCGGATTATTTGGGAATTTCCCCGGATACGCTTTACAAGTATGCTTCTGAGGCATTTGTGCCGGCTTTCAAGCTGGGGAACCGGTGGCGGTTCAAGCGTTCACGGCTGGATGAGTGGATGGATCGGCAGTCGGACCAGATGACGGCCGTGCCTGAGCCGGAGGTTGGGGCGAGGCAGAAGAAGCCGGTCAAGGCGGCTTACTGATTGCACTCCTCTCTCTTATAAGATTTCCGTCATGGCTGATCGCTATCAGAAAGCCCGCTCAATCTTGCTGGTCCTTGCAGGAATCGCCAGTATTCTCGTGTCGCTATTCGGGCTTTTTGCGGCTTTATGGGGAGGCAGAGGGCGCTCATTCGCGGAGTTTTGTTTTTGGTTCTGTCCGGCATTGAGCTTTCCCATGTTTCTTTTTTCTTTGCGATTTAGACTTACTGGCTGGATTTTTTCCAGCCTGATTCTGTTCGGAACCTTTTCCGCAATCTGCGCAACAAACATTACCTCGTGCCTGGCAGTCCAATGTACGATGACAAATCCAGTGTCCATCATGTTTGCCACATTGACCGGGATGTATCGGATGTGGATTGCGCTGTCAGTGATGCCTATCTGCCTCTACTTCGTTTGCCTACTTAATCCGCTACCTTCTGAAGCCGTTGCGCGATCGGTAAAGGATGAGGCGCCAGTCAGGCCTTGAACTCCCGATCGACTGACAGCTTAGTGTGCGGCGAGTTGTAATTCCAAAACGACAAATTCAGTTCTTCCATCGGATGATTCCATGTCGTCGGGTTTTGCAATTGTGATTCTTGCGAGTTTCCGGCCCTGTGAATCTTGCCATCCTCCAATAACAGAACATCGTGCGGTCCCGGTGACGGGATACTTTGAGTCAAGCCATAATAACTCTGAAGTAAACATCGGTACTTTATCGATCACAGTATGGGTGTGGCCATCTGCGTCGGTAAATTCGCACGCGACGATACCAGGTTGGCACTCGTCGACAAATCTTACGATTGTTACCTTCAGATCGGGCATAGCGGAAGTATATCGGTCGGAAAAATGGTTTGTGATGTTGACGGTTGATGAGTCGGACCTTTGGCCCTCTTATCCCTTTCTGCGCATTCTGACCCAGGCCGATGGCCTGGGCTGTGATCGTGTCGCGCCTTTGGCGCTGAGGTCTGAGTTTTCGAATCGGATCGAGCAGAACCGTGGCGCGTGATATACCTAACCGGATGAATTATTCGAAGCGCATAGGGAATTTGCGGCGGCGGATGGCGACGGAAAAGCTGTCAGGGCTGCTGGTTACGCATCTGCCGGATGTTCGATATCTCTGCGGGTTTACTGGTTCGAGTGGGGCGCTTGCGGTGACGACGAGGGCAGTGCGGCTGTTTACTGACGGACGTTACAGGACGCAGGCTGCGGAGGAAGTAGCGAGCGCAATCAGGGGCGCCAAGGTTGAGATTGTGCCGTCGGCAGCGGCTGTTGCGGCTGTGCAGTGGCTGGCCGTTCAGGCTGGAGAGACGGGGCCGGTTGGGTTCGATTCTGCTCAGACTTCTGTTGCTGAATTGGCGCGATGGAAGGCTGCGCTACCTGCGAAATTGCGACGCAAACTGCTGGTTCCGGTGGCGTCTCTTGTCGAGAGGCTGCGCTGGCTCAAGGATGATGACGAACTCGCGATCATGGCTGAGGCTGCCAAGCTGGGCGATACTCTCTTTGCGTATCTGCTTGGCTTTATTCGTCCCGGGCTGACTGAG
>Ga0206895_1290_pt1 | contig 10636 bp, 8 predicted proteins | sample Alteio_BWOrgHeat_51_FD_152967 | JGI IMG/M metagenome (GOLD analysis project Ga0206895, IMG submission 152967) | Enriched cells from forest soil in Barre Woods Harvard Forest LTER site, Petersham, Massachusetts, United States -... | ecosystem: Environmental > Terrestrial > Soil > Temperate forest > O...
TTCTGGCTATTCTTTCCCCCTTGCGCCCATGGCTCATTCAATTGACAATCAATGGGGATATCCGCAAAGGTGCGGCGGCGGCCGATCTCTCAGTGAAGGATCAACTGATGATGGCGGTCGTATGGATAACGGTTTTCCAGATCGGGCTGCTGCTTATCGAGACGATCGCCCGTTTCTATTTCGCCTTTATCACGGCCTGGCTGGGGCAAACGGTAGTGCGGGACCTGAGGGTCGATGTATATAAGAAAGTATTGGGGTTGAACCTTTCGCAATTCGACAAGACCCCGATCGGGACGCTTACTACCCGAACGATCAATGACATCGAAGCGATCAACGATATTTTTTCCGATGGATTGATCCCTATTATCGCCGATCTGTTGTCGATACTATCGGTATTGTTGTTTATGTTTTGGTCCGACTGGAAACTTACCCTCGTTTGTCTGGCGCCATTTCCATTTCTGATCCTGGCCACGTGGTTATTCAAGGAAACTGTCAACAAGTCTTTTATCCGGGTTCGAAATGCGGTGGCCGCACTGAATGCTTTTGTGCAGGAGCATATCACGGGGATCCAGATCGTCCAGGCTTTTGCTGCCGAGAAGCGGGAAGCAAGGAAGTTCGATAAGATCAACCGCGAGCATCGCAATGCCAATATCAATGCCATATTTGCCTATTCCGTTTTTTTCCCTGTAGTCGAGATCATTCTTGCCGTGAGCACCGGGTTGTTGGTGTGGTGGGGGGCAAAAAACGCCATGGGGTTGCGCGATCAGGAGGCCAGGGCGCTGGCCGGGGAGATCGTCTCCTTCTATCTTTATCTCAATCTGTTGTTCCGGCCGCTGCGGGTGATGGCCGATAAATTCAATGTTCTACAGATGGGGATGGTAGCCAGCGAGCGGGTATTCAGGGTCCTGGATAATCCCGATGTGGCGAAGGATACGGGGACTTACCATCCGGACATTGTGCGGGGGAAGATCGAATTCGACAGGGTTAATTTTGCTTACGTGGAAAACCGATATGTGCTCCGGAACATCAGTTTTGCGATACAGCCCGGCCAGACGGTAGCCATTGTCGGTCATACCGGCAGCGGTAAAACATCGATTATCAGCTTACTTAACCGGCTTTACCATATCCAGGAGGGGCAGATCCGGATCGATGATGTGCCGATCGACGACTATCAGCTGGCTGCGTTACGGCGGAATATCGGTGTCGTCCTGCAGGATGTTTTTTTATTTTCGGGTTCCGTTGCCGACAATATTACGCTCCGCAATGATGAGATCCCTATGGAAAAGGTCGTCGAAGCGGCGCGGCTGATCGGCATGCATGACTTCATTATGCGGTTGCCGGGGGGTTATCACTATAATGTTATGGAGAGAGGCAGTTCGCTGTCGCTGGGTCAGCGGCAGCTGCTTTCGTTTGTTAGGGCGCTTCTTTACAATCCGTCGATCCTTATATTGGATGAGGCCACCTCGTCGGTGGACACGGAATCGGAGCAACTTATCCAGGAGGCGATCGACAAGCTCATTTCCGGGCGTAGTTCTATTGTTATTGCCCACCGGCTTTCTACTATCCGGAAGGCCGATCAGATCATTGTTCTCGATAAAGGGGAGATCCGGGAGATCGGTACGCATGACCAATTGCTGGCGAAGGGTGGATTTTACGCCAAACTGCATGAAATGCAATTCAGGAAGCCCACCGAGGCGGAGCGCAAGGCGTCGTGATGGCGGGAGCCGCCTTCGGCGGCCGGCATTCGTGCGAGATGCGAATTTTTAATCTCGTTTTCATAATCTGACCCTCCCCCCCTATCTTTGCAGCAAATTTCGAGGAGAGTATGGCATCCAGATGGTCCAAATCTTTATTGGTAGCGGCTTTCAGCATAGTTAGTGTGTTTTTTTTTAATATATCCAAGGCGCAGGGAAAACCTGGCGATGACACGAAAACTGAAAAAAAACCTGCTGCCAAACTGGATCCTTCCAAGATCATCCTTGAGCATGTGGGTGACGGGCACGAGTTCCATTTCTGGACGTTCAATAAGAAGCCTGTTACGATCCCGCTGCCGGTGATCCTGTATTCTCCGCAAAGGGGCTGGTCATTTTTTATGTTTTCCCGCTTCGAGCATGGAGCGGTGCTGTATGACCATTACCGGGTGCTAACGGAGGATTATATCGAAGAAAGCAAGCTGGATGAAAAGGTCTTTATGCCCGGGAAGATCGTCCCGGTGGATGAACTCGGAAATATCGATCCGTCGGTGAAGGTCTATGACTTGTCCCTTGGTCGCAATGCTGTGCAGATGCTGATTTCGGTCATTTTGCTGATCTGGATCATGACCAGTGTTGCCGGAAAATACAAAAAGGGCGAGGGGGTGACGAGCGCGCCCGCCGGCTTCCAGAATGCGTTGGAGCCCGTGATCATTTTTATTCGCGATGAGGTAGGGAAAGCCAATCTCGGGGAGCGATACGAGAAATACATGCCTTTTCTGCTTACCGTCTTCTTTTTCATCCTGATCAATAACCTGATCGGGCTGATTCCGGGAACGGCCAATGTGACCGGGAATATTGCATTTACGGCTGTTCTCGGCATCCTGTCGTTTATCGTGATCTTGTTTAGCACGGGCCGTCACTATTGGGGCCATATCGTCAATCCGCCTGTGCCTTTAGGGGTCAAGCCGATCATGATCCCGGTTGAGATCATGGGTATATTCACAAAGCCTTTTGCCCTGATCATCCGGCTTTTTGCCAACATGATCTCAGGCCATATTATTATCCTGAGCTTTATCATCCTGATCTTTATTTTCGGTGCGATGAATACCGCGCTTGGCTGGGGGACCTCGCCGTTCTTTATTCTGCTGGCGGTGTTTATCTACCTGATCGAGATACTGGTGGCTTTTATCCAGGCATACATTTTTGCCAACCTGACGGCTGTCTTTATCGGGCAGGCATTTGAAGGCGGCCACGAGGAAGGGCATGGGCATGAACATGGGCAGGAGTCGGTAGTCGTGTAGATTGAACGGTTTCTTTATTATAAAAAACAAGTATTATGACGTTGATGACAATTTTGTTGGAAGTACAGCCGGGTTATGGCGCTATTGGCGCAGGTCTTGCGGCCATTGGTGCAGGCATCGGCATTGGCCAGGTTGGTAAGGGCGCCGTTGAAGGGATCGCCCGGCAGCCGGAAGCTTCGAACGACATTCGTGCCAACATGATCCTCGCCGCCGCGCTGGTAGAAGGGGTTGCCCTTCTTGCTGCGGTTGCAGGTCTGCTCGCCGTGTTCCACTAGAACATGGTGCACGTAAAAATCGTACTGCATCCGAAGCACAGGGCGGAAGATGCAGTATTTTTTAAAAAATCGCTCTACTAAATACGTTGTATGAATTTATTGACGCCGGACTTAGGCTTATTTATCTGGAACCTCATTGGGTTCCTTGTCCTGTTCCTGATCCTCCGTGCTACAGCCTGGAAGCCCATCCTCAAATCGCTGAACGAGCGGGAGAAAGGGATTTCCGATGCGTTGGCTACCGCAGAGAAAGTAAAGGCGGAGATGGCTCAGCTGAAAGGAGAAAATGAGGCGCTGCTGGCCAAAGCACGCGAAGAGAGGGCGCAACTGCTGAAAGACGCAAGGGATACACGGGACAAGATCGTGAATGAAGCGAAGGACCAGGCCAAGCAGGAAGCCGCCAGGATCGTCGCCGATGCAGGGGTGCTGATCGAGCAGCAGAAGATGGCCGCGCTCACCGACGTAAAGAATCAGGTAGGCAATCTTGTCGTGGAAGTGGCCGAAAAGATCTTACGCCGGGAGCTTGCCGACAAGGGCCAGCAGGAAAGTTATATCCGTCAATTGACAAACGAAGCGAAACTGAACTAAACGAAACATGGCACCCAACCCTCGTCTTGCAGCCCGTTATGCCAAATCCATCCTGGACCTGGCCGTCGAAAGAGGTCAGTTGGAAGCGGTATATAAGGATATGGTCTTTTTGCGGGTTATCTGCCGGTCGAACCGTGACCTGGTGAATCTTCTGCAAAGCCCGATCATAAAGCCGGACAAAAAAAGACATGTCCTGGAAGCCATCACTGCCGGCCGCATTTCCCCGCTCACGACGGCGTTCAATGCCCTGCTGATGAGCAAGGAGCGTGAGGCCTATCTGCCGGAGATCGCAGCGGCCTTCGAGGAGCAGTATAAGGCGTTTAAGGGGATCCAGACGGTAAAGTTCACGACGGCTGTTCCGGTGGGAGAGGATATTAAGCAGGCAATCCTCCAAAAGGTCAAGACCGACAGACATGTTGCGGAGATCGATCTGGAGATGTCGGTCCGCCCCGAATTGATCGGCGGTTTTGTGCTGGAGATCGGCGATGAGCTGGTCGACGCCAGTGTTGCTTTCGACCTTCATAAGATCAAACAACAATTCCAGAATAACGACTTTATCTATAAGATCAGGTAAACCGTGGAAACGGATGGACCGAAGATCAGGTATTAAAACTTCAAACTGAATATAGTTATGGCAGACATTAAACCGGATGAGATTTCAGCGATATTGCGCCAGCAATTGAGCGACACGAACGTGGCCACGGAGCTCGAAGAGGTTGGCACCGTGTTGCAAGTGGGTGACGGTATAGCCAGGGTATATGGGTTGAGCAATGTCAGCAGCGGTGAGCTGGTTGAATTCGAAAATGGCGTAAGGGCCATTGCGCTTAACCTGGAAGAGGACAATGTGGGCGTGGTATTGATGGGGGAGAGTGGTGACATCAAGGAAGGCGCCAAGGTGCGCCGCACCGGCAAGATCGCTTCGATCAATGTCGGCGAAGGGATGTTGGGCAGGGTGGTCAATACGCTTGGTGAGCCTATCGACGGGAAAGGTCCCATCACCGGTCAAAAATATGAAATGCCGCTCGAGCGCAAGGCGCCCGGGGTTATTTTCCGGGAGCCGGTCAAGGAGCCGCTGCAAACCGGTATCAAGGCCATCGACGCGATGATCCCTATTGGTCGCGGGCAGCGTGAGCTGATCATCGGCGACCGGCAGACGGGGAAGACGGCTATTGCCATCGACACGATCATCAACCAGAAAGAATTTTATAAGGCCGGTCGTCCGGTGTTCTGTATCTATGTTGCTATTGGCCAGAAGGCATCGACGGTTGCAGGGGTAATGAAGACGCTGGCGGACAATGGCGCGCTTGAATACAGCGTGATCGTAGCTGCATCGGCGTCGGATCCCGCTCCGCTGCAGTTCTATGCGCCGTTTGCGGGTGCGGCGATCGGGGAATTTTTCCGGGATAGCGGCCGCCCGGCGCTGATCATCTATGATGATCTTTCCAAACAGGCGGTGGCTTATCGGGAGGTGTCGCTGCTGTTGCGTCGTCCACCGGGCCGTGAAGCTTATCCTGGTGACGTCTTCTATCTGCATAGCCGCTTGCTCGAGCGCGCGGCGAAGATCATCACCGATGATGGAGTGGCCAGGAAGATGAACGACCTTCCCGAATCGATCCGTCATCTTGTGAAAGGCGGCGGTTCCCTGACGGCATTGCCGATCATCGAGACGCAGGCCGGCGACGTTTCCGCCTATATCCCCACGAATGTTATCTCGATCACCGACGGCCAGATCTTTCTCGAAGGCAATCTGTTCAATTCGGGTATCCGGCCGGCGATCAACGTAGGGATCTCCGTTAGCCGCGTGGGTGGGAATGCGCAGATCAAGTCGATGAAGAAAGTAGCGGGCACGCTGAAGCTGGACCAGGCGCTCTACCGCGAAATGGAAGCGTTTTCAAAATTCGGCGGCGATCTGGATGCAGCGACCAAGCTGATTATCGATAAGGGCGCCCGCAATGTGGAGATCCTGAAGCAACCCCAATATTCGCCGTTCGCCGTCGAAAAGCAGGTGGCCATCATCTATCTTGGTACGCAGGGCTTGCTGCGCCAGGTGCCGGTGAGGAAGATCAAGGAATTCGAAGAGCATTTCCTCATGGAAATGGATAATAAATTGCCGGATGTCCTGGCTGAGTTCAAAAAGGGAAATCTTCCCGATGATGGCGTTAAGCGGATGGTGGATCTGGCGAACGGCCTGATCCCGCAATACACAAAATAGGATTACCATATTCGTTAGTAACAGGGCCCGGCAGCGATGACCGGGCTCATTTTTTGCCGGTTGGCTGAAAAAATTAAGTGTAAACGCTTGCAGAATTAAAAACTTTTGGCAATCTTTACAGGGTCGCCAATGACAAGTCTCCAAGCTCCCGAAAAACATCCGTTCGTTTTATTTCCAATCCTTTTACTTCTTTTTCCGTACATCGACAGACTATGAAGCTATTGTGTCCGTATCGATCCCAGTCTCCTTCATTGCGGTTTGCAAACCCGTGTCTATCTGACCATTATCTGATTATGTTGTTGATTGCCAAGTGTTAAGCAAAGGGGGAGATCGTCGGCATCCGGAATAATTTACTGAGTTATATATTATTTATATAGGAAGATTTTAGTTTTAAAGGGTACGATCAACAACCGCCGGGCTTGTCTAAGCCTGGCTTTTTTTATTGGAGGCTGTCCGGGTTGCTTCGAATCGCTATTTCCGGCGACGGACCAGTTTACAGTTTACTGTAAACTGTAAAATGGATTTGGATGCATGGTGCTCCTTGTAAGTCCTTCGCAAAAAAATCCCGTGGAAATATTTGGTTTATAAAATAAACTAGTTTACTTTAACAATAAATTTACGAGAATGAGACCGCTGATCATACTAACTGCTCTTATCTTTTTTTCAGCCGGCCTGTCGGCCCAGACACGGGTATCGGGTACCGTTAAAGACGGCAAAGGACACCCGCTCCATGGGGCCAGCATCGCCATCAAAAACAGCTATGACGGCGCTACTACCGATTCATCGGGCGCGTTTCACTTCACGACCACGGAACAGGGCGCAGATACGATTACCGTCACCAATATCGGCTATAACCCGGTCGGCCAGGTCATAAATCTCAATGGAACGCCGGTGGTCCTGCACGTCGCCATGAAGGAGCAGCTCAGCGAGCTCAAGGCCGTAACGATCACCGCCGGCTCCTTCAGCGCCGGTGATTCCAAACGGGGGGCTGTACTGAGCTCCCTGGACGTTGCGACTACGGCCGGATCCAACGCCGATATCACCGCGGCCCTCAAAACCTTACCCGGCGCCCAGCAGGTTGGCGAGCAGGAGGGGCTTTTTGTCCGTGGTGGTGCGGGGTATGAGGCAAAGCAATATATCGACGGCACGCTGGTCAACAACCCTTATTATTCCAGTGTCCCCGACATTGCCCAACGGGGCCGGTTCTCCCCCTTTCTGTTTAAGGGGACGGTCTTCAGCACGGGCGGCTACTCGGCCCTTTATGGCGAGGCGCTTTCATCCGTGGTTCTCCTTGAGTCGATCGATCTGCCGGAGAAATCGGAGGTCGACGCCACCATTTCGCCGCTTGTCGTAGGTTTGGGGACGCAGCAGCTTGCGAAGGACAAGCAGTCCTCTTATGGCTTCAGCTACAATTATGTCAATGCCCTGGCCTATTTCAAAGCGGTGCCTCAGGATGTGAATTATTTCGGGGTACCTCAATACCACAACGCGGACGCCAATTTCCGCATCCGGACCAAAAACGGGGGTATGATCAAATACTATACAACCTTTTCCTACAATAACCTGGGTCTTCGCCGCCAGGACTGGGACAGCCTGAATATGAACGATGCCTTCGCGTTAACCAATCACAACTGGTACAACAACCTGAGCTGGCGCGATTATCTCAGCAACGGCTGGAAGATGGATCTTGGGGCCAGCTATAGCACCAATCTCGACAATATTGGTCAGAACGTGCAAAACCAGGCTAATCAGAACCAGGTCTTCCCGGACTCGGTGTTCTGGATGAATTACAAGAATTTCGGTGTCGACCAGCGCCAGGACCTTACGCAAGTCAGAGCGGTATTCGACAAGAAGCTCGGTACATTAAGCGCCATCCGGTTCGGTTCGGAATATTGGTACGCGTACAATTACCAGAAGTATCATACGCTGGAATACAATATCGATACGCTGTATAAGTTCCACGATAATTTCAATTCGCTGTTTGTCGAATCGGACATCTATCTGACAAACGCGCTTGCGGCAAAAGTTGGCGTACGGTATGAGCATTCGACGGTGATCAACAAGTCGGATATCGCCCCCCGAGTGTCGCTGGCGTATCGGACCGGCCCGGAGGCTCAGGTATCGCTGGCCTATGGCATCTTCTACCAGAAGCCGGAGAATAGTCAGCTTTTCCTTACCCAAAATGTTGGTTTCACAAAGGCTACCCACTATATCATCAACTACCAGAAAATGACCAAGGACCGGATCTTCAGGGTGGAAGCCTACTACAAAAAATACGAGGACCTCATCAAAACCGTTCCCGTCAATTACTTCTTTTCCACATACAACAACGGCGGCAGCGGCTATGCCAAGGGGTTGGAGTTCTTCTGGCGTGATAAGAAGTCGATCAAGAATTTCGACTACTGGATCAGTTATTCTTATCTGGATACCAAGCGCAATTATCTCAACTATACGACCCAGCTGATGCCCAACTATGCGGCCACGCACACGGCCTCGATCGTCATGAAACGCTTTTTCACCAAGCTCCGGTCGGGGGTCAACCTTACCTATACTTTTGCCACGGGCCGTCCGTACTATAACTTTATCCTCGACAGCCTGAACAAGTATAACCTGGCGGAGAGCGGGAAGACAAAAGATTATAATAGCCTGAATTTCAGTGCGGAATATGTTCCGAGCTTTGCCAATCCGAAGGCGAGGACTTTTGTGGTGCTGTTTGCGAGTGTGAGTAATGTTCTGGGCTATAATTCAGTCTACGGCTACAACTTTTCCTATAGCGGCCTGTACAAACAGGCGATCACGCCCCCGGCCAAACGGTTTTATTTTATCGGTTGTTTCTTAAGCTGGGGTATAGACAGGTCCCAGGACGCGATCAATAATAATCTCTAGTATTTAAATCTTTCAACTATACAAAACACACTATCATGAAAAAGATGCTCCTTGTTCTCACCGTGATGATCGGGCTCGCCTGCCAGGCCCAATCGGACAAATATGTAGCGGCCATGCAAAAAAACATCCCCTTGTTCGAATCCGACACGACTGTCGACCAGCTACAAAACCTGGCCGCCACTTTCGAGCGGATCGGCGATGCCGAGAAGACCCAATGGCTGCCCTATTACTATGCGGCATTGGCCCAGACCTGGATCGGCTGGAGACCGGAAATGAAGGACAAGGCGGATGTCAACGCACCCAAGATCAATGCCTATCTCGCAAAGGCCGAGGCCATCGAGAAGAATGCCGAGACCTATGCGGTGGAAAATATGTCGGCTACGCAGCAAATGCTGGTCGATCCGCAAAGCCGGTATATGACAAACGGGAGGGACGCTGCCGAAGCCTTGCAGAAGGGGCTGACGCTGGACCCCAATAACCCGCGGTTATACTATCTTCAGGGGATGAGCCTGTTTGGCACTCCGCCTCAGTTTGGCGGCGGGAAGGACAAGGCAAAGCCGCTCTTTGAAAAGTCGGTGGCGTTGTTCAAAGCAGCTCAGCCCAAGCCGCTTTATCCGACGTGGGGGCAGAAACAGGCGGAGGACATGCTGGCGAAATGCCAATAATTTCTTCGCGGCCGCCGGCGAAGCCGGCGGCCATTTCGGTTATTTAAATTAACGTTGTAACATGGACAATCAATCGGAGAACCTCACTCCCGAAGAAAGCCTACAGGTTATCCGGTCGATGATCGAAAAGACCAAAACCGCCGTGGCTGACAACAGCTTCTATTTTCTGCTCTGGGGCTGGCTGGTCTTTGCCGCCGCCCTGCTCCAGTATGTCCTGGTTGTCTTTGTCAGGACCCCGATGGATGGGATGGCCTGGAATCTCATGTTCGTCGGCTTTATCGTCACCATCATTCGTGGGGCAAGGAAGCAGCCAAGGAGGGTCAAGACATATGTCGACGAAGGGTTGAGACATATCTGGGAGTGCGTGCTGATCCTCCAGATCGTCATCGCGCTCATATACTTCAAGCGGGGTGACTGGGAGCACTGTTATCCCTTTTTTATTCTTTCCTATTCGATCGGTTGTTTCCTGACGGGACGCCTGATCAGGTTTGCGCCATTGGGATGGGGCGCAGTTGCCTGCTGGGCGATTGCCATCCTGATGACCTACACCGATACGCCGACCAACATGTTACTGACATCCGTCGCCGTGCTTGTCAGCTATATCATTCCGGGGTACCTGCTGCGCGCGCAATACAAACACCAACGGCTAAAGCAATAACTATACATGAAAAAAGAGCAATCCCTGACCGGCGAGCAAAGCCTGGAGCTGATTACGAGTATGATCAGCCAGGCCAAGAACGACTACTATGACAGCGGTATCAGTGCGCTTCTTTGGGGCAGCGTCATCGTATTTTGCAGCCTCGCGGCCTACGCCAACCGCTATTTGAACTGGGTCGCCCTGGACTGGGTTTGGTCCCTGACTGCCGTTGCCGTGGTGGCGCAGGTCATCATTTCGATTCGCGAGGCAAAACGGCGGGGATACAGGTCGCACGCGAGTGAACTGATCGGTGCGGTGTGGCTTAGCTATGCTATTGCCATCTTTCTTTTCGCCTATATCGAAAACGTAATACATCTCCAC
>Ga0206895_1291_pt1 | contig 10617 bp, 15 predicted proteins | sample Alteio_BWOrgHeat_51_FD_152967 | JGI IMG/M metagenome (GOLD analysis project Ga0206895, IMG submission 152967) | Enriched cells from forest soil in Barre Woods Harvard Forest LTER site, Petersham, Massachusetts, United States -... | ecosystem: Environmental > Terrestrial > Soil > Temperate forest >...
GTGGAAGCACTCTCAACACGCTGTCGTTTCTTTCGGCACCGAGTTTCAACGTGGTCAATACGACGTCGAGTGCCTGATCCCAAGGTACATGATCGAGAGACACGGTAATTTTACCTGTGACCAAAGGACTAATCACGATATTGAATCCGCTGGTTTCACCGATCAAGCGGAGGACTTCATGCACGTCAGCATCTTTTAATTTTAAGGTGATGGGTGATCCCGTGAATTTTCCGGTGGTCTTGGCGGTTTCCGTGTTAGCCGCTGAATCGAGGGCATCCGCGTGAGCACTCGAACAAAGAAGCAGGGCAATTGCAAAAGTAATCGTACTTTTGAAGATCATAGTTTCTCCTTAGCATCTCCGAGCGAAATGATGTCGCCGGAGATCGATAACTTGAATGTTTCCGGAATACGCTTTCCGCTGTCGTCATGGTCGTATTCAACCACCTTGATCGAGTCTCCGGAGATTGAGGTCACATGCCCCTCCCTCACCCCGACATGATCGCCGATCGTCACAAAATATGTTTTTGAATTGGGAAGCGTGATCAAGGCCTTTGCCTTTTTGGTGGTCGTAATCACCCCATTCAACTTGAAGTCCTTCAGCGCGTAGGATTCCAAATCCGATCTGGGCGCCTCTTTTGCCTGCAATACAATGTTCGGTGCATGAAATGGGTCCCGCAACGCGCGAATCGCGTCCTCGGTCAAAATCGATTCCATCGGCGATTGTGCGAATGCGGGAGCGCTGATTAAAAATAGAAGAATGGTGATTTTCATTTGAAAGACCCCGCCATGGTATCTTCCTTACTCGGAGTGTATTGGTATGCCCTCACCGATAACAATGCGTCCAACTGATTACTCGAACGCGCCGTCGAAGCACTGGAAGGTTTAAAGCTGAAAGACTCGATTCTCAAAATGCGTTGTAACTGAGAAACGCGTTGAGCGAATAAAACCATCTGTGAAAAACTGCCCTTGATGTCGAGCTTGAATTCTTGTTCCAAATAATACTCTTTCGGAATCCGACGACCCGGTTCGATCCGATCCACTTTCAATTGAATTTTCTTCGTTTCCGTCAGTAAAAGTTTAATGAGCGACGGCACATCCAAACCTTCCGAAAGCATACCCTGATATTCTGAAAGTTTTTTCGCTTGAAGTCTCAGCTCACTCTTTTTAACTTCGAGTGTTTTCATGAACTTCTGGCCATCCGCCAGTTTTTTACGAAGGCCGTCGAGTTCGTCGTGTGCCTGCTTCATCTTCACCTGCTGCTGCTCGACTTGTCCGTCGGATGAGAAATTAAAATCGTAGTACTGCACGCCGGTGTAACCGAGATAAGCCACAAAAATCAGAATGAACGGAAATTTTTTCAACTTCTCCATCACTCGCGCCTCGCAGTCAATTCAAAGTTAGCCTGGCGTCCCGTTGTGTCCGTCGAGCTGCCCTTTAAACTTACATCTTTAAAATAAATACTGGTGCCGAGCTTGGACATGACATCACTCACGAGCCCCATGTCGATCGTATTGCCCCGGATACTGAAGTTGGTTTCAGTCGCCGTAATCTCGGTCAACCAAACATCCTTCGGCAAAGACTGGGAAAGGGCGATCATCGATTTCACCATATGATCTTTGCCCTGAATCAATTTTTCGATCGTATTGATTTTAGTATTGATACTTTGAGCTGTTTTTCTCCAGCTCCACTTTTTGATTTTCAAAACCTTTAATCTTAGCCAATTCGCCTTGAATTTTTGTTTTGTCTTTATTGAGGGCAGTGGACTCATTTTGAAACTCTTCCACTTTTTGATCGGTATAATAGTTGAATGCAAAATAAGTCGCTACACAAAGAGCAACCGGAAAAAGAATTTTAGTGAGAATGGAAATCACGTCGCTCGACTCGGCTGATGCGCCAAGAGCTTTCAAAGACGTGAGTGTTCCTGTTTTGGCGCCGGCCGTGCCCGTCGCGTATGAAGCTTGTTTTCGTTTGGCGAGATTAATCTTGATCATTTCTCAGACCCCGCTCTGATCGCCAATCCCATCGGAATCACCACTTCAGGCGAAATATTTCCGATATCGCCGCTAAACGTTTTCGCTTCCACCGTTACCTGTTGAAACGGATTCAGGTAATCACAAGGAATAGAAGTATACTCGCGCACCAGTTTACTCAAACTACTCATCCTGGATCCACCACCCGATAAAAAAACTTTAGTCACCGGAGGCCCGAGAGACGAGGCCGTATAAAAATCGATCGCTTTTTTAATTTCGCCCGCGAGATTTTGGCCGGTTCGTCCCAAAACGTCTCTCACTTCTTGAGGGACATTCGCGGAAACTTTCAATGCCTCGGCATCCTGCAAACGAGGAAGGTTCAAATCTTTTTGAATTTCTTGGGTGACGGCCATCCCGCCAAAAGGGGCATCTTTAGTAAAATAGGGGATTCCATTTCCACAAATCACAATTTTAGTACTGAGCGCACCCACATCCGCCAGTAAGGCCGCCTCGGTGGAGGAAATGGAATAGTTCGCTTCGAAAGTGTTTTGAAGAGCAAAAAGCTCGGTATCCATGATTTTAGGATTCAGCTTTGATTGTGAAATCACCGACAAATATTGTTCTAAAAAATCTTTTTTAACCGCGACCAAAATTACTTCCACCTGATCGCCTTTCGGCTCACCGATCACTTGAAAATCGATCACTACTTCAGTGATGTCGTAAGGAATGTATTGTTCCGCTTCCCAGAATACTTGTTCTTGAAGTTCTTTCATGTTCGCGCAAGTCACCATCAGGTTCTTGATAATGAGGCCGCTTCCGGCGATCGCGGAGCAAACATCTTTTGAACTAATTCCGGCTTGTTTTAAGGCAGATTGAATTGCATTAGCTACGGCATTTGGGTTGGAAATCTCGCGATGTTCTCCGGGGTTATCTCCGAGGGAAATTGCCGCATACTTCAACATCGTCCACTGATTTTTTTTTCTTTTTAAGTTCAGTGACTTTCACACTGGAAGCGCCGATGGATAGCCCGACGGCCGAGCGACCGCCGCCGAATGAAAAATTCATCCCGGATCGAAGACGATCGAGTAAACCACTTCCTGCCCTTCCTTGAGCTGCTGACATTCACTTATTATACTAACGAGCTTGATAATGCGTGTCGATACAAAAATCAAAACCTTGACACTTTTATTCAAGATTAGGGTTAAGATCTAAGATCGTTAATTGATAGAAATTCTCGCGGAGGCAGTTTCGATCTCAACATAAGATGCGCGATCCAGTCTCGATTCCGCCAAATCTTTGACGGGAACGACCACGACCACCTTCTTGCTCTTCGGAAAACTCAGGCCACTCACTGGATCAAAGCAAATCTGCTGGACGGTAAAATTCATATTCGCTTTTTTCGCTTCCACTTCATTCATGAGAGCGATTTCGACCCGATGATTCGTCCATTTTTTCTCGCGAACAAAACCCTCGACCACGGGAACCTCAGACGCCGTCGCTGCACAATGAGCAACCTGCTCCACTTTCATCTCGCCGGTTTCAAGCAGCGAAAGAAGCAAGGGTTTTTTCATTTGAAGGGATTCTGTTTTGAGCTCCTCAATTTCCACTGCAATTTTTCGTGCGGTGCTGAGACTCTCCCATTTCGGAAGTCTCTCGTTATAGACAGGAATTCCGCACAGAAATAGAAAAAAGCAGGAGTGCTGCCGAGATCAATAGCCCTTTTCTTCTTCGTTCCCGAACCACGATCTTTTCGTAAAGCTCTACTTCTAAATACTGTCGCTCTAAATGTTCGTCCATTTGGACACCTCAAAAAATAATTCGATAAATGCACCCAGCACCAAAAATGGGCCATAGGGGATCGCCGTTTTTAAGATTTCGTCGTTTTTCTGAATCTTACCCCAAACAACCCCCACGATTGCACCGATGATGGAGCTAATGATCAAACTCGACCAAATCCCACCCAGACCTAAAAATGCACCGATCGTTCCCATATATTTAATATCACCGCCACCTAGGCCTACTCTACCGGTAATTTTTTCGTAGATCATCGAGAAGGCAAAAAAGAATCCGAATCCTACAAATGACGCGAGAACCAGGTGTCCGAAGCCATTTCTAAAGTCCCAATACGCAGTGAGGAGACCAATGGCCCAACCACCCAAACTCAGTTCATCAGGAATGATTCGATGATCGAGATCGATGAAGGCAATCGCAATTCCGCTCGCCAGGAAAAACCAGAGGCGAAACTGTGCGATGTCCAATTTTCCCCTGAAACTGAAATAAAATAGAACGGCGGTTAGAAATTCAACCAGCGGATATCTCCAATGGATTTTAATCCCGCATTCAGCGCATTTGCCCTTTAAAAAAAGATAACTCAGTAGTGGAATGTTTTGGTACCACTTCACAGGCTTCTCGCAATTCGGACAATGACTCGCAGGTCTCACAATCGATTTATCAAGCGGGAGGCGACAGATCACGACATTCAAAAAACTCCCGACGATGAGTCCAAAAAGTACGATCATCGCGGAGATGAATGGCTGCGGAAGCGGTGTGAATAGTGTCATAGATTCTTTCTAGAGAATACTGCATTTCCCAAGAGAAGAAAAAAGAAAAGCCACACGCACCCATAAAGAAGCGCATTCGTAAAATCATGGGCGCTGAGTGCTTGCTCGTAATAGACCCGATCGCTCATCAAAAACAAACTAAAGTTTGGCGTTAAGGCCGTCAAACCTACGAACACCGGAGATTGGGTTTCAGGATTCGCCTGAAGGGACTGAATCATTTGATGATTGTGACCAAGAATGATGAAGGCCAGCATCACCATGAATACCAGAGCAGGACGCAGCCAAAAACTGAATAATAGTGCACCAGCCAAAAGAATCAATGCTTCCACGAAAGTGAGGATGGACGACTGAAGAAAGGCGGTCGACAGATTGCCATTCATCAAGACGATGGCCGCCGAGAGGATGAGGGTAAGAATGACAAAGTTTAGTGCCGCAAAAGAACTCATTCCGATAAACCGCCCGAGAAAAAATGAGCTTCGAGAGATCGGTCGAGTCAAATAGAGATAAATAGTTTTGCTTTCGATCTCTTGTCTTAAAAAGCGCGCTCCGATCCCGAGTGCGACTGCAAAAATCGAGAGAGCATTCAACACCTGTCCCATGTCCATCATCACGCGATCCTGACGACCGTACACGAGGAGAGATGCAAGGTAACCGAAAAATAGAAACAAGATGGTAACTCCGAACACGTTGAAAATGATCTTTTCGCGGAGAAGGCTTTTAAAGGTGTGTGAGGCGATGCGTGCGGATAAATAGTTCACGGAGCAATGCCTCCCCGTTTCCAATCTTGGATCGACCCAAAAAAAGTTTGTTTACCCTGATTGAGCACGAGCACTTGATCAGCAAGTGCTGCGACATCCTCCATCACGTGTGAGGAAAAAATCAAGGTGACGCCACCTGCTTTCAACTGTTCCAGGTATTTTTTGGTTTCTTCACGGGAAGAGGGATCAAGCCCACTCATTGGTTCATCTAAAAAAATAAGCTTCGGAGAACCCAGCATTGCCTGCGCAATCAGAGACTTTTGCAGCATCCCTTTTGAGAATTGTTTGAATTTTTTGTGAAGTTCGTCTTGCAGTCCTACTTGTTGGGCTACTCTTTGAATTTCGGACTCTTGCTCGTTTTTTGGAAACGAGATCAAATTTAGGTGCACGGTGAGAAAAGCGCGAAATGATTCTTCCATCGCCAAATACGGACGTTCGGGCACGAAACCATATTTTGTTTCAGAGATTTCGAACTCGCCCGTCGTTGCAAACTTCAGCCCGAGTAACACATGAAAAAGTGTGGTTTTACCGGCACCATTGTGGCCAATCACCGCGAGGGTTTTGCCCTCATCGAGAGAAAAAGAAATTGAATCGAGAATAGAGGAATAGCTTAGATCTTTCACCCCGATCATTAAGCCTCCGGAATTCATCATTGGAGTGCACGCGTTTTCCATTTCAGTCATGCGCGTGAATCCATTGATGGTGACCAGAGCAAAGGGTAATTAAGTTATCGAGCGTATTTTTTCCACCGCTAGCCACCGGCGTTTTATGATGAATTTCAATCCATCGTTTTTGACCACATTTTTCTCCTTGAGAATTCAGGTATCCACATTGCCTTTGATCACGGAGATTCACTTGGTGGAGAATGGCGGCCGGAATCGGTGTTCGCTTATTACGGTAAATAGATTTTTGATGTTGATTTCGTGCTTGCCCTTGGTTTTGCTCTTGAACCTGTCCCGGGACAGGTTCGCTACTCAATCCTTTTTTAACCAGAACGCGCTTCGCCTTCATCACCGGATCTTTGCACTTCAAATAGAGTTTGGTCATTTCGATCAACACTTCTTCTACGCTAGCACTATTTCCGCGAGACTGACTCAATAAATCTTGCGCTCGACGAAGGTCCATCATGTCTTTTTCGGAAAGCCCGATCTTCAATTCAACTCGGGATTCGGTAACATAACTTACCTTCTCCACGACTGCGCTAAGGGGGCGAATCTTTACGACTTCTTTTTCGAGTTCCCGTTTACTGAGCTCGCTCGCCTTTTTTGAGCCATTCATCTTGATTATCTTTGGTCAAAACCGGCGCAATTTTTCGGGCGTTACTCAGAGTGATGCTTCCCGAACCGACAGCAGCTCGCAATTCTGGTACTTCCCGGGATTTTCTCATCACTGCGATCAGATTATAGATCACGCTTTCGGATAACCCTAAGACCTTCAGCCCGTATTGAAAAAGACTCGAACAATCGTAATGAAAGTAAACCTTATGCCGTTCAATCTGGGCAAACACATCCATCAGCTCCGATTCGGATTTTTTATAACACGCGGAAATATCCATTGCACGCTGGTGAACTTGTTCAAAAATGTTGCGGTGATTTGCAATTGCGTGAGACATAAAACCCCTTCTTTAAACACAAAATATGTATCATAAAAATACTGTAAAATAAACGTGTTTTTGGGTGGGACGAAGAAATAAAAAAATAAATTTGGCGATCAGTTTTTTCAACCTGTCCCGGGACAGGTTATCATCTACCTATTTAAAAATCCATTTTGTCTCGCAAAACAAGTGGTTTCATTATTGCGAAAGGTTTTTTAGTTTTTCTTCGTATTGAGTCTTCAAAACAGGGTCGGTGGTATTTTGAACCAAAAGGACGAGCACCCGATGAGCCAATACTTTCTCTGAGCCTTTTTCATTTAGCCAGGTCCGCATTGCTTGTAAATATTTCGGGGCACCCGGTACGTTTGCAGCCTTCAAAAAACACTCTTTCGCTTTAGCCCAATCATGCACTTCAAAGGAATAAACATAAGCAAGAAGCAGATGCAAGGTGTAGGGATGAGACCAACCCTTCACTCTTTTTTCCTCGTCCGTAAATCCATTAAATGCACGGATGCCCTTTTCCAATAAATGAATCGATTCTTCCGGTGCATGAAAAAAGAAAGAAAAAAGAACCCCACCTTGCTCATAAAGAGCATAAAATTTAGGGTCGATGTCGGTCACCATTTCGTAAAAAAAACGGGTCGGGGGAATCAACTCCGGTGAATAGTTTTTACTCCCGCCAATTTGGATTGCCTGAATCCACATCCAATCCACCGCAGCCGGCCAATAGCCGATCGTGACAAACTTGAAGAATGGGGCCGTATAGGCTCTCGCCTCCATTTTTGTGGGTTTAAAATCTGGAATTTGAATCTGGGATTGTGCAAAAAAAAGAATAGGGCAAAGAATCACGGTGATCAATGTCGTGACAAATCTATGACTATAGCGATCGTATGTAAAAAAATTACTCAAATTCACCCTGTATTATGTATACTAGATCTATGAAAAATCTAAAAGCCGGTTTTACTCTGATCGAATTGATGGTGGTAGTGGCAATCATCGGGATTCTCGCCACCGTTGCGATGCCTCAGTATAGCAAATTTCAAGCGAAGGCGAGACAGTCGGAAGTAAAAATCTCCCTCGGAGCGGCAGCAACTGTGGAGTCTTCATTCTCTGTGGAAAACAGCAGTTACTCCGCATGTCTCGGAAGTATCGGGTTCGGTAGAGATGGAACTAAATTTTATTATACGGTTGGATTCTCCGCGGTAGGTACACAAGTCTGCGGTCCTTCTGCAAATGGCGGAGACTGTTTGCACTATGCATGGACACCGGTAACACCTGCCACCACACCTGCTTCCGATGCTAACTCGGCAACTGCGGTTTGTGTCGATGCAGATGGCGCTACATTCTTCAAGGCCACGGTGGCTGACGGAAGTGGAACGCCTACTGTACAAACAGATCTTCCAGCTGCGCCGATACTGACTGGTAGTTTCACCATAGGTGGCGCCGGCGTCATTCTAAAAAATACTCCAACAAAAGTTGATCAATGGACGATTGATAACAACAATTCACTAGTCAACGCAAAATCCGGCCTTTAGCCGTAAATCCAATTTTAAATTTTCATCAAAGCCGAACCAGAAATGGTTCGGCTTTTTTTTATTTCCCCACTCCGTCAATCCACTGTCGATGCCACATCGCCGTTCTTCACTTGCTGCGTATTTTTTCTCCAGATAACATTCCAACATGACTAACAAAACCGCGTCGCCACACCTGGAAAAAGCCTTGGGCCCGATCATGCTATGGGGAATGGGAGTGGGTTATGTCATCTCCGGAATGTATTTCGGTTGGAACCTTGGTCTTCCACTCGCCGGCCCGTACGGAATGCTCGCGGCAACCTTGCTCGTGAGTGTCTTATATATCTGCTTCTCCCTGAGTTACGCCGAACTCTCCTGCACCTATCCAAAAGCGGGCGGTGCATTTATTTACGCTGATAAAGCCTTCGGCCCCACACTCGGTTTTTTAGGCGGCATCGCCCAATGCATCGAATTTATTTTTGCTCCCCCCGCAATTGCAGTCGCGATTGGGGCTTATTTCAACATCTTTTTTCCCCAATTTTCACCCGCATCGATTGCGGTCGTGGCCTACATCATTTTCACCTCACTCAACATCTGGGGCGTGAAACAGTCGGCGATCTTTGAATTGATCGTCACCACGGTTGCAGTGATCGAGCTTTTTATTTTTGCAGGACTCACCCTCCCCCACTTCAGCTGGGGTGCATTTTCACACAACGCCCTTCCCGGCGGTTGGACGGGAATTCTCCCTGCTCTTCCTTTTGCTATCTGGTTTTATCTTGGAATTGAAGGGCTTGCGAACGTTGCGGAAGAAACGCGTAATCCGCAAAAAGAAATGGTGAGAAGTTTCAGTCTCTCCATTTTTACTCTCGTGATTCTTGCTTTTCTCACCTTGTTTGCGGCAACAGGCGTCGCTGGTTGGGAAGCCATTGTTTACAAGGCGGGTACTACCATCACTTCCGATTCACCCCTTCCGCTCGCACTTGGAAAAGTGGTGGGTGAATCCCATCCTTTTTATCACCTACTCATCGGCATCGGCCTTTGTGGTTTGCTCGCTTCTTTCCACGGAATCATTCTGTGTGCGGGACGCGCCACTTTTGAGTTTGGTCGCCTTGGTTTTGCTCCCAAGATTTTAGGAAAAATTCATCCTACTCGCCACACTCCTGCCATCGCGCTCATCGTCAATACCTGTATCGGGATTTTGGCGATTTTCTCAGGTAAAACAGACGACATCATTACGATCTCCGTTTTTGGTGCGTTAACACTCTATTCGATTTCCATGCTCTCACTTTTAACTCTTCGCAAAAAAGATCCGCATGTTCATCGACCATATTTAACACCTTTTTTTCCGGCGCTGCCCATCATCGCCCTCAGCTTGTCAGTGCTTTGTCTCATCACTATGGTTTATTATAATTTTTCCGTCGCCATCGTTTATGCAGCATTACTTTTGCTCAGCTATGCATGGTATTATGGTTTCATCGCAAGAAAAGGTAAGGTCACATGAATAAAACAGGACTCGATTTAGTTCAGGAACTAAAACAACTCAGAGAGCAAAAATCGCACAAAGACCAAAAAGTAAAAGTCGCCATTGCCGACATGGACGGAGTGCTTCGTGGAAAATACATCCACATTGATAAATTTATTTCAGCACTGGAAACGGGTTTCGGTTTTTGCAGCGTGATCTTTGGTTGGGATACGAACGACACTACTTACGACAACGTGACCTATACTGGCTGGGAAACTGGATATCCGGATGCCACCGCGAAGATTGATACCAGCACCGGTAGACGAGTTCCTTGGGACAATAATGTTCCATTTTTCTTAGGAGACTTCGATAACGGAGTTTGCCCTCGTCAGTTGCTGAAAAAAGTAATCGCCGATGCGAAGACTGCCGGATACAGCGCCAGCTGTGGAATGGAATTTGAGTGGTTCAATTTTTCTGAAACATCTAAAACACTTGAACAAAAAAATTATCAAAACATGGAAACACTCACGCCGGGAATGTTCGGCTACTCGATTCTTCGGATGAATGAGAATCAGGGTTTCACGAATGCGCTTCAAGATGAGTTGCTCGCCTTCGGAGTGCCTATCGAAGGCTTCCACTGTGAGTCTGGTCCGGGAGTTTTCGAGGCGGCGATTCTTTATTCCGAAGCACTTGAATGTGCGGATCGTGCAGTTCTTTTTAAATCAGGCGCGCGTGAAATCGGAAAACGTTTTGGAATCATG
>Ga0206895_1190_pt1 | contig 10573 bp, 6 predicted proteins | sample Alteio_BWOrgHeat_51_FD_152967 | JGI IMG/M metagenome (GOLD analysis project Ga0206895, IMG submission 152967) | Enriched cells from forest soil in Barre Woods Harvard Forest LTER site, Petersham, Massachusetts, United States -... | ecosystem: Environmental > Terrestrial > Soil > Temperate forest > O...
TGGCGGAGGTAAGGAGTACCACGGTTGTTAAATCAGAAGGTGAGCTTGCCGCTGAATTGCAGGATGCGCGAAGCCGAGGAACTAGTCATCTGACCGAAAGTTGCACTGGTCAAACCGTTGTCGATGGCGCTTCCGCCACCGGAACCAGCGACGATCAGACCGCCCACATCGCCTCCATACTGATGATGGTTAAAGGTGTTGAAGGTGTCCATCTTGAAGAGGAACCTGAGTCTCTCCACGATGGTGAATTCCTTGCCGATCCCCATATCGAAGTTGTTGATGCCAGGATTGAGGAACGCGCCGGCGTTGCGGCCGAGGTTTCCGTAGACGCCCAGATCCGGCTGCGAGAAGCAGTCGGTGTTGAGGCGCTGGAAGGGCTTGGTCAGGTTGCTGTGAATCTTGCACCCTGGCGTGTAGTTGGCGTGTACAAACTGGCTATCAAGAACACCCTTGAGGTCGTTCGCGGTAACGGTGTATGGGAAGCCCTGCTGGAAGGTTGTGATGCCACTGAGCTGCCACCCGCCGATAGCAAGGTCTGCCGCACGGTTGACCTGACCACCGAATCTCTTACCGCGTCCGAAGGGCAGCTGGTACACGTAGCTCGCTACGAAGCGCTGACCGACATTGAAGTCCGAGTCGAGGTTAGGGTTGTGGTTGTCCTGGAAGCCCTGGTAGCCCGAACCGGTAGCTCCCACGCCGGCAGCAGCCGACTTGTCGTCCATGCTCTTGGCCCAGCTGTAAATGACCGTTGCAGCCAGATCATGGGTGCGATGCTCGAACTTCACGTTCATCGCGTTGTAGTTCGAGTAGCCGCTGAAGTCACTGTTGATGTAGAAGCCGGTGAAATTCGGATACGGCAGACGTGAAGAGAGAGTGCACGGAGGCTTTTCAAGGTTGGTGTAGTTGCCATCCTCGTCCTTTGTGCGGCAGAAATCGAGACTTGCGGAGGGAATGGCGTACGGCTGAGCGATGTTATGACGATCCAGCAGGTGAGTCGCCTTGGTACCGATGTAGTTGATCTCGAGCGTTGTGTTGCGCGCGAGTTCACGCTCGACCGACAACGTCCACGACTGGACGTATGGATTGTGCGGATTCTCCGACTGGATAACCGCGATAAACGAGAGCGTTGAAACCGGGAACGGTGTCAACGTGTCATAGACCGGGAACATCTGGCTGGTCAGCTTCGGCACGCTGCCGACAGAGGCCGGTGACAGGCTGTTACGCACCGAGTACGGATAGATATCGGCAGAGTCGTCAATTTCGCGTCCTTCAAACGAGTCGAAGAAGATGCCGTATCCGCCGCGCACCACGGTTTTGTCGTTGAAGCGGTAGTTGACGCCGAAGCGCGGAGCGAACGGCACCTTCGAACCGGCCCTGGGGACCTTGCCGCAGTAACGGAGGATGGGACCGCCATTGTAGCCAACACCCGGTGCTACTCCATTAGTGGTCAGCTTAGGATCGGCATAGCAGAGACCGCCCTGCGCATTGTTAGCGTCGAGCCAGAAGAAGTGGTTGTCCACCTCATAGGGCGCAGCGCGAAAGTCCCAGCGCAAGCCATAGTTGATGGAGAGTTTCTGGGTGGCCTTCCAGTCATCCTGGAAGTATGGTCCAACGTAGTTGTAGACGTGATCCTGCGGGTTGCCGGCCTGATCGGTCGGGCTCAGAGGACCGGGTACGAATCCGCCCACGCTGCCCAGCCAGCCAGTCAGCATGTCGGCAATACTGTTGCCCGTGCCGCACTGTACCACGCCGGGATAGTTGGTGGTGCAGCTGGGACGATTGTCGCCCCCATTGGGGTTGATCGGAAGGTTGTTGGTTACAACTGTACTGCCGCTGAAGCCCCAGTCGCCATAGAAGTCATCATCTAGGTTTCGGTTGAGGTGCCAACGGCGATAATCGATACCAAACCCAAAGGTGTGTCTGCCGTGAATTGTTGTGAACGAATCAGCGAACTCCCAGTTGGGATTGATCGAGCCGCTGTACGAGTTGACCGGGCCGCCACCGCTGGCATAAGGGCCAACTCCGACGTTCGGGTAAGTCTCCTGGAGGGCAAGAAAGGTCTTAAACGTGCCCGCCAGACCAAGTGAACTGACGAAGTCGGCAGTTGGTGCGGCTGAACCCTGCGGTGCGTTTGCAGTCAGCTTGCCGAACCGGAAGTTGTTTACGTTCCGTGAGCCGAGGTTGATCGTGTGAGATACGACCCAGCTGTCTTCGGTCTGGAAGTATTGCTCCTGACCGTAGTCAATGGATCCTGAATTATAGATGTTGCTATTGACGTACTTGGCGTGGGTATAGCGGCCGAAGACTGATCCGAACCTGCCCAGGATCTGGTCGCCACGGTAAGTCTGCTGATTCATCGTCAGCGGAGCACCGACGTTCTTGATGAAATTGGCAACACCCTGATCCGTATGCCCGGAGACAGTGGGTGTTCCCCAGAATCCCGCCTTAACTGCAGGAATACCGATGTTGCTGGTCTGGGCCGAGACCGGAACAACTCCGCCCCAATCCTGACCTCCCGTTACCGGGTTCGCAGGGAGACAGTCATATCCAGCGCCAAGAGCCGCAGTGCAGGCCGCAGTGCCGTAAGCAGGCAGAGGAGAGCCAGCGGCCAATATGATGTTGCCGCTGCTGTCCTTCACCTGCGGCACAGTGGTTTGTCTCAGGTCGCCTGACAGTTCCAGAGGCGTCGGAACCGATTCGCGGATGGACTGGCCGTTGTTCATGCGCCAGCCTTCGTAGTTGGCCATCCAGAAGCTCTTGTCGCGGCCGTTATAGATCTTGGGAATGTATACCGGGCCGTCGGCGACGAATCCAAACTGATTCAGACGAAGGATGGGGTTTGAGGTTGGCGAGTTACCGGTGTAGCTGGCATTGGTGAAGGGCTTCGCGTCATAAGCGTCGTTACGATTGGACCAGAAAGCAGCTCCGTGAATCGAGTTGGTGCCCGCCTTGCTGACCAGGTTGATCTGGCTTGCACCGAAGCCGTTTTCAGCAGGATAAATACCGCTCTGCACCTTGAACTCGCCGATGGCGTCCTGAGAGAGGATGACAGCGGGAGTGACCAGTGCCTGGTCGGTGTTGACCAGACCATCGAGCGTGTAGTTGTTGCCTTCAGGACGGCCGCCGTTAACGCTGACCGCGTTGCCTTCGCCCTGACGCATGGTGCCCTGCTCGCCACCGACCGTAACCGCACCGGCGCCGACCAGCAGCAACTGCATAAAGTTACGGCCGTTCAAGGGAAGGGCCGCGACCTGTTCGCCGCTCATTTCCTGGGAGAGAGCCGCGGTATCAGTATCGAGAGTCACGGCCGTTGCCGTCACTTCTTCCGTTACCGTCACTTCACCGGGTTTCAGGGTCAGGTCGACACGAAGCTTCTGATCGACGGTGAGCGTGAAGGGCTTCGTTTTTGATTTTTGGAAACCGGGCGCCGACGCTTCAACAACGTACGACCCCGGGTTCAGCGCGGGCGCGTTGAAGTCTCCGGCTGAAGTGGTGACCGTGCGAAATGCAACGTTGGTTTGAGTATTTGTAACTGTGACATTGATATTTGGGAGTACGGCGCCGGAACTATCGGTCACAGTGCCCAGAATTGTGCCGGTGGCTCCCGCCTGTCCGAACAACCTGCCAGCCGACACGATCAGCAACAACGCCGAAAGAATCAGCAATCCTCTTCGCATCATCTTGAAACCTCCTGAATCATCTCTAGACACCACGGGAACTCTTTGCTTCCCTCGCGGGATGTGTGCGCCCTCGGGTTCTGATTGCACCCGCAAACTCGTACCACGTACAGCGAGCCAGGTTCACGTCATTGCGTGCGTGAAATTCTGCGCAACGCGAGACTAACGATTCATTTCAAAAATTGTCAACAACGAATTTGTTTTCGAATTGAAATTTTTTTGCCCAATTGAATACTCCTCATCGGTCAACCCTCCCGTTCAAACGATTCGCAATAAAAGGGAAAGAGGCCTCAGCTCTATGAAGTGACCCTGGCTGTAAACGAGAAATACGACAGAAGACCCTGCCGCAAATCTAATAAATCGAATTACCGTGAACAATTCAATTGCCTATTGGATTTCTCAGGGCAGCAAAAACCGCCTGGCATTGAGCAGAGAGGGTTAATTGGAGCAATTTCTTGAATACCGCCTCAGGCGTAACTGCCGCCGCCGGACTGTTTTCCCGAACGCTCGTTCGTAATTTTCTCGACGTATCCGCTTCTGCAAAGTTCCCCAAGCGGATCGACAGGCAGATTTCGCGCCGCTCGCCACTCCTTAAGCAGAGGCCTGACATCGCGATAGAACGAACCCCGGAAAAGCTCCTCAGCACTCACAAGATCGCACTTGCTCTGAAGCCTCGCCAACTCTTCGCGATCCACCAACGCCGCCTTGAGCCAAAGCTCCTGGGCGCTCATGACAGTCTGCACCATGGCTTCCATCTTGCCCTTGAGATTGTGACTCTGGTCGATCATGAACGCAACGTCTAACTCAAGCTTCTCGGCGGCTGCCGCCTCAATTTCGTGGAATATCCGAAACACCTGGTACGGATCGATCGAACCGAGAGTCAGATCATCGTCAGCATACCGGCGATCATTAAAGTGAAATCCTCCCAGCATCCCCGTATGCAGCAGCCACGCAACGATCTGTTCAATATTCTGCGCCGCATAGTGATGCCCCGTGTCGACGAGCACCTTCGCCTGTGGACCGGCGGCCTTGGCCAAGTGGAGCGCCATACCCCAGTCAGCAATATCGGTATGGTAAAAAGCGGGTTCGAAGGGTTTGTACTCCACCAGCAGCCTCTGGCCTGCCAGCAGGTGGCGATGGGACTCCTGCAGTGCCTCCTCCAACCAACCGATGCGATGCCGGATACTCTGCGTCCCGGGATAATTCGACCCATCCGGCAGCCACAACGAAATGTCCCGCGAGTTTAGCTTCCCCGCAATCTCAATTGAGGCGACCATGTGGTCAATCGCCTTGGCACGAATCTTGGCTGACGGATTGCATAGTGAACCGAACTTATATTCCTGATCCTGAAAAAGATTAGGGTTGATCGATCCGGAACGAATTCCAGACTTCTTCTCCAGGCACTGCACTTTCTCTACATCATCGATTCCGTTAGGCAAATCCCACAGGACATGAAGCGCCAGTGTAGGCGTGCTTCCAGTCAGGCGATGAATCTCGGCCGCATCACTGAACTTCTCCTCGACAGTGGTTGCAGCCGCACCCTGCATGAACTTGCCAAAACGAGTCCCGGTGTTCGCAAACCCCCAGGACGGAATTTCAATCTGAAACGCATCGAGAATGCGAAAGGCTCGCTCCGCTAACTTCATATCTGGTTCAGCACCCGAAGCCATGTTTGTCATTCCTCTCATCCTCTCGCGAAGTCCGTTCCAGGCACAACAAGACAGTTATCTTCCGCCGAAACCTGCGCCGATCTACCTTTGAGGCTCGATCCCGACTTTGCACTATCGCGAGAAAGTCTCTGCGTAAATTCCAGCTCTCGAGTTCTGGCAGTGCCATGGCCGCTTAAGGTACAGGCCGAAAAAGATTCTGTAAAGATATAGATTGTCTATTGCATCTAGTCAAGGCAAGAAATTTCCGCCTGGTTCCGCCCAACGCCCGATAGCCGATCGTCTCGCAAAGGTTACATCCCTCGATTGAGCCGCGAAACCGGCCTTCCTGCGACTCTTTTATTGTCATTTCCAATCAGAAACACTTGCCGATTCGAACTTTTGCATGATACTCCTACAGAGCATGGCATGCAGAGCCGATCATCGCACTTGGCTGTCGTTGATGCCGACAAAACTCTGAAGAGCTCAACCCGCCATGCCATGTACGACTCCGGGACGATAAAGTGATCGAGCATCAGGGAATCAATCCGTCGGCGGCTGGTCGGCAAATTCGCAAGAGGTGATTCGTATGACCCGTCGGCAATCCGCAATAATCTACCCTGCTTTTCGCTTCTATTTAACGCTGTTGGCTGTCACGCTCCTCGCCGCTGGCTCTGCCTACGCGCAACAAGCGGCCCCAGCCACAGTCAAAGTCGATTGGGACAAGACAACCGTCACTTCCCGTTCAACGCCGACGCTACAAGTCGTAGTGAACCCAATGACCATGCCCGGGTCGTCGATGCATGACGGCACCTTCACCGCGCTAAAAAACCTGGGAGCGGATTACGTCCGTTACGTGCCGTGGCTCCCCTACCCTAAGTGGGCGGTCGCTGAACTCGATCCGCCGAGCGGCGGCAAAACTTCGTGGGATTTCTCCCTGATTGATCCCCAGACCAAAGACTTCCTCGACGCCACCGCCGGGCACCCCACGATCCTGAACTTCAGCACCATGCCGACCTGGATGTTCAAGACACCCAAGCCAGTCCCCTACCCCGCAGATCCGGCTCAGGTGACCTGGGACTACACTCAGGGTACCGAACTCCTCGACCCCACCGGCAAGCAGATCGGCGATTATTACAGTCGCCTGGTGAGCTGGTACGTTAAAGGCGGATTCACCGATGAGCTTGGCGTCCGCCACGACTCAGGCCACCACTACACCATTCCCATCTGGGAAGTGCTCAACGAACCCGAGTTCGAACACAACACCACTCCCCAGCAATACACAAAGCGCTACGACGCCATCGTTCAGGGCATCCGCAAGGTTAGCCCCGACACCAAATTCATGGGTATGGCGCTCGCCATGCCGAGCCTCGTTCCCGACTATTTCGAGTACTTCCTCAATCCGAAAAACCACAAACCCGGCATTCCGATCGACTACATTTCGTACCACTTCTACGCGAGTCCCTCGCCGAGCCAGACGATCGCCGATTGGCAATACACCTTCTTCGATCAGGCCGACGGCTTCCTTCACACAGTTCGATATGCCGAGGCGATCCGCAAGCGCCTCTCGCCCCAGACCAAAGTCGATCTCGACGAACTCGGTGTAATCCTCCCCGACGACAACACCACCACCAAACCCTACAAAGTAGTCGATCGCGTCCCCGCAGCCTATTGGAACCTGGCAGGCGCCATGTACGCCTACCTATATATTGAGTTGGCCAAACTGCAGATCGATATCGTTGGCGAATCGCAACTCGTCGGCTATCCCACCCAGTTTCCCAGCGTCAGCATGATGAACTGGGACAATAACAAGCCCAATGCCCGCTACTGGGTCCTCAAACTCCTCAAAGACAACTTCGGCCGAGGCGACAAGCTCGTCGAGACCTCCCTCCCTGAATCGATCGGCTCCGACGTTGCAGCTCAGGCCTTCGTTACAGCGAAAGGCAAAAGGCTTTTGCTGGTCAACAAACGCGATCACGCCATCGATGTGCCACTGTCCGCAGGTTCAGAACACGCAACAGCAATCGCCGTCGATGCGCAGAGCGGTGAAAGCGCCGCGCGGTCAGTCGCTCTGAATGGCGCTAAAATTACCCTCGATCCGTTTGCCGTGACAGTAGTGAGCTGGTAATCGAAAATGGGGAGCGCCGTGTCGAACGAAACCAGAACCACCAGGCGAGTTGCTTTCGTCCTCCACATCCGCGAAGGAATGGGAGAAGCCTACGACAAATCCCACGAAACCGTGTGGCCCGAAATGCTGGATCTGCTGACACGTTGCGGCGTCTCTGAGTACTCCATCTTCCGCCGCGATACGATCCTCTTCCTCGTTATGTCGATTCCCGCCGAAGACACCTTCGATCAGGTCTGGGAACGCATCGAAGCCGACCCAATCAACACCCGCTGGCAAAAGACCACCGCTCCATTCTTCAAGCCAATCGAAGGGCTGCAAGACGGCGAACGCTTCCCCATGCTGCGCGAAGTGTTTTATCTACCCTAAGGTCGCAGCAGGAGTGAATCGATGAGCACTAATTTCCTGCGAGTCGGCCTCTGCGGCATAGGCCTCGACGCCTACTGGCCTCAGTTCGACGGACTAAAGTCGCGCCTCGAAGGCTATCTCAATCGCGTCTCCGCCATTGTCTCCGGCGCAGGCGTTGAGGTCGTAGCACTCGGCCTCGTGGATGACCTCAAAAGCTCCCGTGAAGCCGGTCGCCGCTGCCGCCGCGAAGAGATCGACATCCTCTTTCTCTACGTCACAACCTACGCCGTTTCAAGCACCGTTCTTCCTCTCGCGCAACGCGCAGGCGTGCCGGTGATCGTTCTCAACCTGCAGCCCCAGGCAGCCATCGACTACGAAGCCTTCGCCAAGCTACCCAATCGCACCGCGATGACCGGTCACTGGCTCGAATACTGCTCAGCCTGTCCCGTCCCTGAAATCGCCAACCTCTTTGCCCGCGCCAATCTTCCCTTCCATCAGGTTACCGGCTATCTCGGCGAAGATCACATAAAGAACGAGATCGCAAGCTGGCTCGCCGCCGCAAAGGTGCAGGCAACGCTGCGTGAATCCACCCTCGGACTCATGGGCCATTACTACAGCGGCATGCTCGATATCTACACCGACGTCACCCGCATCTCCGCAATCTTCGGCACGCATATCGAGATGCTCGAAGTCGACGAACTAAGCGCTCTGCGCGCGACCGTCGACGAAATATCCCTCAACGATCGCATCGCCGAATTCCATCTGAAATTCGCCGTGCAACCCGACTGTTCGCATGCCGAACTCGCTCGCGCCGCGCGCACCTCGGTAGCGCTCGACCGCTTCGTCACCGCACACGACCTGCACCTGATGGCCTACTACTATATGGGCTCCGGCAACCAGCCCAACGAAGACACAATGAGCTCCATCATTCTCGGTACTTCGCTTCTGACCTCAAGGCACATCCCCGTAGCAGGTGAGTACGAAGTAAAGAACGCCATCGCCATGAAGATCATGGACGCCCTCGGCGCAGGCGGATCATTCACCGAATACTACGCAATAGATTTCGCCGCAGACCACGTACTGATGGGCCACGACGGACCCGGCCATAACGGCATCGCCGAAGGTCAGACGAAAGTACGTCCGCTGGGCGTCTATCACGGCAAAGTAGGCCGCGGCCTCTCCGTAGAAATGTCAGTCAAACACGGCCCGGTAACGCTTCTCTCCGTAGTCGAAGATGCCCGTCAAGGTTCGGGCCACGGCTTTAAACTGCTCGTAGCCGAAGGAACCAGCGAACCCGGCCCAATCCTCGAAATCGGCAACACTAACAGCCGCTACAGCTTCTCGATCGGCGCACGAGGCTTCATCGAATCATGGAACGAACAGGGCCCTGCCCACCACTGCGCCATCGGCATAGGCCACCGCTCAGCCGATCTGAAGAAGCTGGCAAAGCTGCTCGGCATTCCCTGCATCCAGATCTGCTGACTAGCGGCCCTACTGCGTGCTAAGCCAGTTCCCATATCCCACAATCGCCGTCGAACCCACCAGCACCAGCAGCGTCAGGAAAACAAGCACCTTCGTCCGCCGGCCAACCCCGCGCCACTCATGCAGCGCGATTCCCCACAGCGTACTGAAGATGATGATGCTCGCCATGTGCAGCGTCCAGCTTGAGAAGCCATATTTCTTCCCCATCTGCGTCTCGCCCATGGAGTAGAAGAAGAACTGCAGATACCACGTGAATCCCGCCACCGTTGAGAGCACATAGTTCCGCCTCATCGAGGCGCCCGGCTCCCGCCCCGCCGGAATCCGCAGGTACTCGGCAAAGGAATTGTTCCGAGAACTCAGAATCAGGCACCAGACGCAGTTGGTGACAAAGCCCCCGGTCAACACCACAATCAGCACCGGAAGGCCCTGATACATCACCGAAGTCCCATGCGCTATCGAGAGAGCCTTGATCGGATCGCCTGCCGCCAGTCCAAAAGCGAAGCAGGCGCTCATGATTCCGCAGAACGTGGCCACTGCGAGGCCGAGCTTAAGGTTGAATTCTGGAATATCTTCCTTCTGCTGCTCGGGCGAGAGTTCCTTGTCCTTCGACACGCCAGCCAGTCCAGCGAAGACGATCCCCAGCACGCAGACAGAGACACCCACCAGGATCACCTGGCCGGAGTGGTGCGAAATCAGGTCACCGAACTGGCCGCGGAAGATCGGCGGCATCAACGTTCCGAAGACAGCCGTATAACCCAGAGCAACCGCCATGCCGAGCGACAGACCCAGATAGCGCATGGTAAGACCAAAAGTGAGACCGCCGAAGCCCCAAAGCAGACCGAAAAAGAAGCACCACCAATGCACCGACAAGGGCGTCTGGTGCAGCACGGTCAACAGGTCCCTGCTGAACAGCGACGCCATCACCCACGGCGCGACAATCCAACTGACCACCCCGCCAACCAGCCAGTACGTCTCCCACGACCATCCGGTGACTTTGCGGTAAGGAACATAAAAGCTGGCCGAAGCAAGCCCGCCCAGCCAGTGCAGAAACACGCCAAGAATCGGATTAGGCACCAAAGGGAGCGACTCCTTAAATCTGAAACATTGTGCTTAATGAAATACGAGCGAATCCTATGGGACCCCGCAAAGCCTTGTCAATCTATTCCTTATCATCCTTAGCACCGCGTTCCTTCTCAAAAGCTCTACCTGCACGAAACTTCCTGCTTCCGCGAGGCCGATGCCGAGGACCCAGTCGGCCTTTCCCTTCCATTTACGGTGGGCGTGCTGGGCTAGGA
>Ga0206895_1293_pt1 | contig 10536 bp, 9 predicted proteins | sample Alteio_BWOrgHeat_51_FD_152967 | JGI IMG/M metagenome (GOLD analysis project Ga0206895, IMG submission 152967) | Enriched cells from forest soil in Barre Woods Harvard Forest LTER site, Petersham, Massachusetts, United States -... | ecosystem: Environmental > Terrestrial > Soil > Temperate forest > O...
GCTAGCTCTGCATCAACGGGAAATCGCCCGCGCGGTGCACGCGCAGATGCAGGATCATTTCTGGAAAGACGATACGGTCGAATACCAACACGAGGTCCGGCAGGGCTTTACCGAATTGAAGGAGAGCGCCTACACCGCGTTACGCGAAGCGCCGCTCGACTACCGAATGCCGCCCGCCGACAAAAGCAACATGGCGCGCTATCTCTTCGGCGGCTTCAGCAAATGCCTCACGACCGTCACGAAGTTCCACTCCGATTCCGAACGAAAGCTGGCAGTGATCCTTGAGCGAGAATCACTAAAATGGCTTCGGCCCGCAAAGGGTCAGTTTCAGATGTTTTATCGTAGCGGCAACGATCATCTCGAATATCAGCCGGACTTTGTTGCTGAAACCGAGAGCCACATCCTTATGCTAGAGCCAAAAATGGCATCGCAAATGAAGGAAAAGGACGTGCTGGCCAAGCGCGACGTTGCTATCCAGTGGTGCGGTTGGGCAACAGAACACGCAAAGTCTTATGGGGGAAAGCCTTGGCGATACGCCTTGATCCCCCATGATGCGATTGTCGAGAATATGACGCTCGATTTTCTGATGAAGCAATATTCGCAATAGGGGCGTTGAGCCGCAATTTCCGGATCGAGAAATGCCTGTCTCTCGCTCAAAGCGAATGCAGCAAATTCACGTAACGCAATAGTACAAAATTGATAAAATGTACTATCGAAAAGCCATCAATGCAGCGCTTTCGCACAAGGCCCTTGGCGCTGCGCTTTGTGATGAAGCTCTCCGCTTTTGGTCGCTTGAATCCTGCCGCGTGTAACCGCCGTACGCGCTGGAATCACGCCGGCAGCAAGGAATTTGCTATGCTCTGTTCGATCAAAAGGGCCTATTGCGCATAGAGTTTTTCCTCGTAGGGGCTTAGCGCCTGGGATCCGCGTGGCGCGAGGGTCTAGTTCTTTTGATTCCGAGGGGTTGAAACGTGCCGCTCACGATACGGGGAGCACAGCCGCAGAGTGTGTTCGGCCTGACTGGCGCGGACGAAAATAGTGCAACTTTTGCACTGGGCTGGGTACTCGAACAAAGTCCTCAATTGCTGGAGGCGGTCGTTGATGCCGTGTTCGGCGAGAAACTTGACGTTTCCGACAGTGCAATCACGCTACAGCGTCATGCCGAAGACGGAGGTTTCACCGACCTAGAAATACAAGCCGGTCTTCGGTTTCACAGCATACTTGAAGCGAAGCGCTACTGGGATGTGCCGGACACCTTGCAGCTTAAGCGCTACGTCGGACGGCTGCTAGAGGCTAAGACTGATCGCAGGAGGATGATCACGGTGAGCGCTGCAAGCGCAGCGCTCGCACAACGGCAGCTTCCATCAAGCCTACAAGGTGTCCCGATTGTGCATCTGTCATGGACTGATCTCCAACGCCTTGCGCGACGTGCGAAAAGCGCATCCACGCGCCACGATGAGAAGCTATGGTTGAACCAATTTATTCTCCACCTTCAGGAGTTCGTCTCGATGGAGAGAACCACTGACAATAAAGTGTACGTCGTCTCCCTTGGAGCGACGCCTATGGGGCCAGGAAAGAAGCAAACCTGGATTGAGGTTGTGGAAAAGGACGGCTGCTACTTTCACCCAGTCGGTGACACTTGGCCGGTGCAGCCACCTAACTACATTGGCTTTCGGTATCGCGGCCAACTGCAATCAGTGCATCACATTGAATCGTGGGACATCCTCAGGAATGTAGCTGATCGCAATCCAAATTGGGCCACTACAACTAGAGATCACTTTGTGTATCAGTTGGGACCGGCAATGCGACCACAGAAAGAAGTGCGAACAGGCAGGCTATACATGACTTTGCGGGTATGGTGCGCAATTGATACACTTCTTTCCGGCGCATTCGCGACTATTAGCGATGCGAGAGACGAGACCAAGCGCCGGCTGGACGAGATTGAATAGATGCCTAGCATGAGATGCGGCGCTTACACGCCTTTTGACGCGAAAGCTTGGCTTGTCGGACTCTGGACTAAAGACAAAGGCACTGCGTGGCAAATTGCGCTCGGACTGGACCACTTGAGTTGGAGGCGACGTGAAACGGATTTTGATCAAGCTACCGAAGTGTATAGCCGACTTGGCGCGAGCGGCAGATGCAGTGCGGCACCACTATAAAAGTTCGGGGCTGAACTTTACGTTGGACGGCAAGCTCGTGGGTGATATTGGCGAAGTAGTGGCGGCGCGATATTTCGGGCTAACGATCTGCCAGAGCCGATTGGCGGGGGTTGATGCGCTTACGAAGAATGAGCGCACAGTTCAGATAAAAGCGACGGGAAGTCCAAAAAAAGGCCCTGCGTTCTCAAAGGGAGAAGGACGGGCCCAATTTCTAATCTTTTTGTACGTTGATTTTGAAAACCGAACTGCCACTATCCTCTACAATGGACTGGAAAATCCGGTGAGAGCTTTGCTCCCTCGTGAGATCGCTAGCACGAAGCGACTTTCACTAAAAAGAGTTCTCGAACTAGATGCCTCAGTAAAGTCGCGAGACCGTTTAGCTCCTATTTGAGAAACCTCTTGCAACTCCCGGCGAGCAAGCGTCGCAATAGTAACGTTCGGCCAGTACGAAATAGCGAAACTGTGCTATGAAAAACTAGGTGCTAATTCAGATCGGTGCTGCTCGCAAACCGAGCATTAGCCCTATTCAATTCTGCGTCGCGAACGCTCACTCTTCGCTACAGATTGCGAAACCGATTCAGCGGGCGATACGGTTTGCAGTTGACCCGAGCAGAACATCCCGGACAATGCGTGGAGAGACGGGGCAATGGTCAGACGGCAAGGTGAATATTCCATGACATCTGATACAGAGTGAGACATCATTAACCCGGGGCTTAGCTAGGATCCCCTTACGCGAACAAAGCAATTTGATTTCGGAAACATGTATGGCACGAATGCACCCACTTAACACCCTGATAATTAAGAAATTATTTTCTTCCTTTGACTGATAAGCGGTCCAGCCTAGTATTCGCTTAAACTAATCTTCGAGTGCAAATTGTTGCTCGGCAATAAGCTTCTGGATCGCGCGAGTAGAGCAGTCGCCTGGTTTGGTGCTGTGGGCGCGCTGTATGCGCTTCTTGACCACTTTCATGTGGACCCCAAAATTGAATTGCCCCTGCTAGGGGCACTTACGCTCGATGTCTTTTTGCTCACAGAACTGTTGCTCTTTCCCACTGTAAAGCTAGTGGAAGTAAAGGCTGCGCCGAAATCTCAGCAGCCCCGCGCATTTGTGGAGGCGTTACTCGACTTCGCGCGATCGCTGCAAAAAGGCGGCAACACCACCACGGTTCTAGAGATACGCGATAGTATGAGCCACTTGCTCCATTTGCTTGGGGAGCACGAAGCTAGATATCAATTGGGCGAGATCGCTTTAGCCGCCGCGGTTCAGGCTGACGACAAGGTGCGGCACGCTGAGATATTGATTGATGATTTGGGCTGGGCAGCCTTCAAGGCACATCAAAAGCAGAGGGCCGAAGGGAATATCAATAGGGGTATTAGCCTTGCGAGTGCGATCGGCCAGCTAACTCCCCGCGACTATGGAGCCGCGCAACTTACCGCCGCAAAAGGGTATCGCCATTTAGCAATGATGGCGGCAGGGAGCGGGTCCGCGACGAAATATCTAGAGTCGTCTCGCCGAATTCTTGAAATGCTAAACGCCAATCCGACGACGGCGGAAATGTTTCGACAATCAACAGATCGCGATCTGGCTCAAGTTGATCATGCTGAGGCAACCATCATCTTGAGGGATCTTGGACTGGAGAATTCTGGCGAGCTAGCGGCAGCCAACGCTCAAGCTACAAAGAAAATTCAAGATGGACTCGCAATCGTATCCCAATCCGCAACAGCCTTTGAGCGCTTGGGTGATTACGAGCGACTGACCAAGGCATTGATCACAAAGGAACGCACACTGGCTGCATTGGGCGACGAAACCGCGGCGCTTGAAATTAGAGCGCAGAGAGAAAGCCTCGCAAGATCGCACTCGGTTAGAAAGCAATAGGAGCAATAAATGGCAGAGTTAATTGACATCTATGATGCAAATCTCAAGCGATTCGGGACGGCCGAAAGACTCGCCGCGCACCTTAATGGCGAATGGCATCAAACATTTCACATGTGGATAGCGTCTAGCTTGCATGGCGGCTCTCTTATATTTCAGCTTCGCGCCCCAGATGCAAAGAACTATCCAAACTTACTCGATATAACGGCGGCGGGACATCTTCAGGCCGGCGAAGATGTGTCGCATGGCGTGCGGGAAGTTATTGAAGAACTGGGTATTCAAGTTTCTTACGATCAACTAAAGCCACTTGGATATCGCGTCGAGGTAGCCGATCAAGCTAACGGACAACGGAATCGAGAATATCAAAATGTTTTTCTCGTTCGCGATGATCGAAAAGCCGCAGAGTTCAAACCGGATCCTGCAGAGGTCTATGGGCTACTCTATGTGCCTATCTCTCAGGGAATGGAGCTGTTCACGGGACGGCGCACAGAAGTAGTTGCAGAAGGAATCGCGTTCGACAAAAAAAAAGGAAGCTGGCTTCCGACGACCGATACGCTATCGAAAGATAGGTTTTTGCCGCGGATTCAACAATACTATCTGACAATGCTCATTATGGCCGAACGACTTTTGGAAGGAAAAGATGTGATCGCGATATCCTAGAAGACTCTCAGTGAACTCAATAGTTTCGAAGGAGGGATATTTGCTGCATGAATCCCAAATGAAGTGTTTGTGGCTGTGACTAGAAAAGTATCACCTGGCTGCATCGGAACAATGCCGTAAAACTTTTCTGGATAGTGTCCCGATGCCCGAGCGATCGAAATTAGCATCGCAGTCATTGGGGACCGATGTAGAACAAAGATCAAATTTCGTTGCGTCGCGTTCTTCACCGCGCGTTTGAATGTGGAAAATGTCCGCCTCTCGAAATCCATTGGCGATTCCGCGTTGTGGGGGAAAGGAAGATCATAGGAGTTAAACAGGCCAGCGCGATATAAGCCTAGCGTGCGAGAAAATTCCGGAAATTTCTTCTCCACATCTTGTGCACTTAACCCTTCGATCCTGCCTAGATTAATAGACCTGATTTCGAGCGGCGTTTTCTTCCAACCTGACATTTTTGCAATTCGTTCAGCGGTTTGCATGGCGCGCGCTGATTTCGCATAGAACAGCTCAAATGGTTCTCCGATCTCTTTTGCGAATGAGGTTATCGATTTCGCAATTCGATCAGACCGGCTTCGACCCCGCTCTGTGATCATATCGCATTCGATATCGCCAAAAGCGCCCGTTAGGGTTTTGCGAGACTCCTCGTGTCTGACGAGCAGAATTCTTTTCTCCTTTGGAACTGTTGGCACCTCGCACCTCCCGTCTAGTTCGATACTTTCCCCGTGCTCGAAATTAGCTGTTCGACCGGTTCAGCGAGTTCCAACATTTTTCTTTGAGAGTCTGCTAGACGAAGCTCGATCTCTGGAAAGATTCGCGAGCGCGCCTCTCGCCAGCTTTGGAACAGATTCAGTATTGCGCTGAGTAGAATTCGCTTTCGATCATTGAAATCCCCCATCACCATTCCGGCGGAAAGATCGGCCGCCGATACAAGGTCAAATGCACGCAAATATGAGAAGGGCAAAAACCGCTGATCGAATCGATACGTCTTGGGAGATGCTTCAAATCGAGAATGCTCAGAGGGAAACGCTGAGAAAAATGCTGATTTTCTGAAGAGGCGATCTACAAAACTATTGATACCCTTGTCTGTATCGCGAAAGTTAAGGACGTTGCCCCGTGCAAACGCCATCTTTTGATAATCTGGTCCGAGGATCCTCGATGGCATGCCTGTTCGAAGCTCAGGAATCGGAAATGTTGCACTTGGCACCGCATTGTTCAGACGCCGCGTAACTTCGGCTCCGAAATTCACGAACCTTATGTTGTCGTCGTTCATGCAAATGAAACGAGATTGTAGTCCGACATACGAGCACACACTATCAATTGGGAATTCGAGCTGAGCGACGCTCAAATTTGTGCGCTTGCCGTCCATGAGCGCGCCACGCTCCGCATGAGCGTTAAAAAGTTGATTTGCAGTTATGAGGTGAGTGAGAAATGTTCTTAATCGCGGGCTTGCCAGAATAAGATCAGTCTGTCGAACAACGTGAATTTGCGCTCCAGGGCAAGCTGCTAAGACATCAGCCGCAAAATCGGTAAATGCGAAATGCGTCTCTGCTTGCCCAAACCTATAGCGAAATTCGTTATCTCTTACGACGAAAACATAGTTTCTGTAACGCAGCGAATGCAGGTGCGAAAGGCAACCAAGGTAGTGCCCGAAGTGGAGGCCAGAATCAGTTAACCTTGCGCCTCCCATCGCATTTCCTAAGATCGATGTTGCCGTGTTATCCATGGCATGGCCTGCCGGCGTCAAATGATGATGGGCATGAATCAAGAATTGGGGCAATAATCGCGTAATGTTGCTCAAGCGCAGAGATATTTCAATAAAACCCTAGTGCCTGTCTTGCGGGGTAAATTAGATGAGCGCGCCGTTTTGTAGGCCTGAGCTCTATTAATCGCGGTCAAGCAGCTTCAATATTTGCACGGACGCTCACTGCTGATAAGGCTCGTTCAAGCCTCTCGGAAACTGAGTCGGCCGTGGACAATAGGGCTTTATCAGGCACATGTGCATAGCGTGCCGTTACGCTGCCACTTCGATGACCAAGTAGTCCCGCAATAATCAGCTCCGAATATCCTAAATCGGCGGCCACCGATGCGAAAGTGTGCCGGAGGGTATGGAGCGTAACGTTATCGAGATTGGCCTCGCGACAAACCCAAGTGAATATCCGTGGCACTCCAACCACGCCGCTTCTTCCTCCGCTGGCAGGAAATACCCAGGGTGTGCTGACTCTCCCTTCTTGGGCGAGGAAGTGAGCTAGTGCAGCCGCGCCAACGGGACGGATTTGCGCTCCGGTTTTCGTATCCTCGAAGCGGATGCAGCTCCGATCAATATCCAGCCACGCCCAAGGAAGATCGAGAATTTCTTGTCGACGACAACCTGTAAGCACCAGAGCTTTGATCGCAGCTATAGCTACTTTATTTTCGCCGTAACGCAGCGCCGTATCCATGGCCAATCCCAAAGCAGCTAGCTCGTCATAGCTGAGGAACCGCATTCTCTTTACGGTCGAGTATTTTTTCACGCCACGCGCCGCATTTCCCTTCACGATCTCTTCTCGACGAGCATATTCCAGAATGGTGCCCAACATCGTAACGGTCCGTGCTGCCACGCCCTTCCCACCCCTTGCCACTCCGCCACGCCCGTCGCGTTTTTCTCGCTGCACAGATTTGCCGTCTGCTATATCGCGCTGAAGGGCCTCAATATCGGCGATGCGCAGAGACGCCGCCTTACGATTTCCAATCAGCGGTTTCACGTGGCAGGCAATGCGGCTCTGATTCATCAGCCATGTGCTCGGCTTGATGCGATCCCGCGCGTATTCTTGGTACTGGTCCGCCAACTCGGAAACAGTCAGAGCCTTCCTCTGAGCGGATTTCTCGCTGGCCGGATCGCCGCCTTGCCAAGCCTCTCCCAGCCTACGCTTAGCCTCTTTCTTTGCTTCCTCGGGGGTGAGCGTCCCGACCGGCCCTATCGTGTATTTCCTCAGCCGGTGGTCTCGATTGCGATACATGACGATCCAGGTCATTGCACCAGAGGACCGAACCCGGACTCCGAAACCTTTTAGTTGGTCATCCCAATACGTGCAGTCGCGCCGCTCTGCGTCGGGTTTTAGCCCGTTGATGAAGCTCTTGTTGAGAGAGGGCATAGGATATTGTTACCCCGGAAGAACGAAATGGATCGGGGTAACACTGGGGTAGCAGCACATGGGCATTCCGCGAGGCTCGCTGGGGTCACGCGGAAATTGTACTTCCCCATAAGCCATTGATCAATAATACAAAATCCATCTACAGCTATCATAGGGAAATTTCGGGAACGTCATTTTATTCGGTTTGCCAAGGTTAGGGTCGGGCGTTCGATTCGCCTCGCCCGCTCCAGGTTTTCTTCCGACATTTGAAACTGCCAACGGCGCCCCCAATCGGGCGTAGCTTCGATTGCAGGGGCCGATGAACCCCAGGCAACATTGCCGGTTCCGGGGCGTTGGAGTCCGGACAACCGGGAGCGCTCATCCATGGCAGCCAGAAAAAAACCCGCGAAAGCCAAGAAACGCGCGGCGCATCCCGCCGCCGCGCATCATAAGGCGGCCAACGATACCGGCGAAGCGAAGCTTTCGGCGCGGCCGATCTGGCAGGGGAATTTGCGGCTATCGCTGGTGTCGTGCCCGGTAGCGCTGTTCGGCGCGACGTCGCGGTCGAACGACATCTCTTTTCATTTGCTCAATCCGGAAACCAACAACCGCATCCGCATGGTGCCGACCGATCCCGATACCGGACCGGTAGAGCGCGCGGATCTGGTGAAGGGCTACGAACTGGAGAAGAACAAATATGTCGTGATCGACAAGGACGAACTCGACGCGGTGAAGCTGGAGACGACGCATACGTTGGAGATCGAAAGCTTCGTCGATGTTAACGATATCGACCGGCTGTTCTGGAACACACCCTATTACATGGTGCCGAACGACGATTCCGGCGTGGATGCCTTCGTGGTCATCCGCCAGGCGCTGGAGAAAACGGGGCGTATCGCGCTCGGCCGTGTCGTCATGCACACACGCGAGCGGCTGATGGCGCTGGAGCCGCGCGATAAGGGCATCATCGCTTATACGTTGCGGATGCGGAACGAGGTTGTCGATCCTGCGAAAGCGTTTCACGATATTCCCGCCGCGCGACCCGACCACAAGATGATCGACATCGCCGAGAAGATTATCGAGCAGAAGGAAGGCGATTTCGAGCCGGACAAATTCAAGGACCGTTACGAGACGGCGCTGCGCGATCTCATTCGCAGGAAGCAGAAGGGCGAAAAGCTCGTCACCGCCGAGCCGGTGGAAGAGACCAATGTCATCGACCTGATGGAAGCTTTGAAGAAGAGCCTCAAGAGCAAAGGCAAAGCGACGCCCAAGCCCGCGAACACCAATGCGAAGAAGCGGAAGGCGCGTTAGGCCTTCCGCGCTCTTCTTTATTCTGCCGCCTGACGGCGTTCGTGGCGGCCTTCGCGGATCTCTTCGATGATCTTCGCGGTGAAGGCGTTGAGATCGTCCGGCTTGCGGCTGGTGATGATGCCGTTGTCGGCCACGACTTCCTCGTCCACCCATTTGGCACCCGCATTTTCCATATCCTTGCGGATCGACGGATAGGACGTCGCCTTGCGACCGCGCAGCGCATCGGCCTGCACCAGCAGCCACGGGCCGTGACACACAGCGGCCACGACTTTTCCGCTGGCAAGGAAGGAACGCACGATCTTCATCGCGTCATCATCGATGCGCAGTTTGTCGGGATTCATCACACCGCCCGGAATGACAAGCGCGGTGTAATCGCTCTCTTTGGCGTCCGCGATCTTGAGATTGACGGAGACCGTGCGGCCCCAATCTTTCTTGTCCCAGCCGCGGATTTCCTTTCCGTCCTGCGAGGCAACGTCCACCTGCGCGCCGGCGGCACGCAGCTTGTCGCGCGGAACTTCGAGTTCGGATTGTTCGAAACCATTGGTGGCGATGATGAGAATGCGGGCTTTCGTGATGTCGGTCATGGAACTCCTCCGTCGTGCGATGTGTTGCCCGTCAAACGCGGGCGGTACGGAGAACGTTCCGGGAAACCGCTATTTTGAAAGCTTTTTCATCGCCGCCGCGATCGGTTTCGCCGAAGCGGCAAGGCCTTTCCAAGCATCAGGCTTCTTCAACAGCTTCGCCGATGTCGCGATGGTGAAGGCTTGTGGGTTCAGTTTCGCGGTCAGCTCTTTCCATTCCAGCGGCACGGCGATGGTGGCGCCTTCGCGCGCGCGCGGACTCCATGGCGCGACGCCCGTGGAGGTTCTGTCGTTGCGCAGATAGTCGACAAAGATTTTCCCGCCGCGCGCCTTCTTGGCGATGGTGGTGGTATAGTGTTCAGGATCGTCGGATCCCAGTTGCGTGGCGACGGCCTTCGCAAACGCTTTCGCTTGCGGCCAGTCCGCACCCTTGATCGCGATGACGACGTGCAGGCCTTTGCCGCCGGTGGTTTTCACGAAGGGTTTGAAACCCAGTTTCTCCAGTCGCGCCTTTAATTCCTTTGCGCCCGCTATCACAGTTTCGAATTTCACATCCGGCGCGGGGTCCAGATCGAGGATGATGCGCTCCGGCGTTTCCGGATCGCCAGGCTTGGAGCCCCAGGGATGGATTTCCGTCACGCCTTGTTGCGCCAGCGCGACCAGGGCTTCGGCGCTGTCGACGCCGAGATAGGGTTTCGCCTCACCCTTCACTTTGATCGCCAGCATCGGCGCCGCGGTGCCTTTGAGTTCGTGGCGCTGGAAGAACTGTTCGCCCTTGATGCCGTCCGGCGTGCGCACAACAGAAGACGGACGGTCCGCCACATGCGGCAGCATCCTGTCTGCGGCGG
>Ga0206895_1296_pt1 | contig 10360 bp, 8 predicted proteins | sample Alteio_BWOrgHeat_51_FD_152967 | JGI IMG/M metagenome (GOLD analysis project Ga0206895, IMG submission 152967) | Enriched cells from forest soil in Barre Woods Harvard Forest LTER site, Petersham, Massachusetts, United States -... | ecosystem: Environmental > Terrestrial > Soil > Temperate forest > O...
AAAATGAGACACATTATTATGCTAAAAAATATTTTCATTTCTCCTGGAACACCTTATCCATTAGGATCTTCTGTTCAAAAAAAAACATACAATTTCGCTATCTTTTCACAACACGCCGAACAAGTTTTTCTAGGCCTTTTCTCTCCGCGAACGGCAACGCCTGCATCAGAATATCCCTTAATTCGAACGGGCGATATTTGGCATATTTCCCTAAAAGAGGTCCCCCCTGGTTTCACTTATGCTTTTCGGGCGGAGGGCCCGAAAACAAAAAAGCTTCTCTATAATTCAGGTGTTTGGCTAGCAGATCCTTATGCTAAATCCATTGATTCTCCGGCAATTTGGAACTCTTCTCTTTCTTCGCCATCTGTTCAAGCGCACCTTCCTTCCCCTTCTCCTTTTGATTGGGAGGGAATTAAAGCGCCAAACATTCAAAATGAAGAACTGATCATTTACGAAACACATGTGCGTGGATTTACTCAGCATCCGTCAAGCGGCGCTTCTTCGCCCGGAACATACAAAGCATTTATGGAAAAAATCCCTTATCTAAAAAAGTTAGGCATCAATGCCGTGGAACTGATGCCTATTTTCGAATTTGATGAAACCAGACGAACAAAAATCCCTCATCTGCCGCCTTATAAACTTCCCAATTATTGGGGCTATAGTCCTCTGCATTTTTTTGTTCCTATGAGGAGATATGCTGCCGGAGACCCTCTTCTTGAATTTAAAACAATGGTGCGCGAACTGCACCGCAGTGGCATTCTGGTCTTCCTTGATGTGGTTTATAATCACACAGGAGAGGGAAAAGAAAAAGATTACTTCGTTCATTTTAGAGGCCTTGACAATGATGTTTATTACCAAGTGCTGGATACAGGAGAATACCGCGATTACACAGGATGCGGCCATACAATCAATGCGAACCATCCTCAAGTACAAACACTGATTCTCGATTCCCTTCGCTATTGGGCGGAAGAAATGCACATAGACGGTTTTCGATTCGATCTTGGCGCAGCTTTAACCCGCGATCCGCAAGGCGTATTTTTGCCCCAAGCACCTTTGCTAGATAAAATCATTCACGATCCTATCCTCTCTCAAAAAAGGCTCATTTGCGAAGCCTGGGATGCGGCAGGATTATATCTTATTGGGCAGTTTGCAAATCACGGACCTTGGCATGAATGGAATGGTCCCTACCGAGATCGCATCCGCAGGTTCATCAAAGGGACCAATAGCTATACTGGACGATTTGCAGCTTCTCTTTGCGGAAGCGAACCGATCTATGGAGCTTCCAAAACCCCTCTTTCAAGCCTCAATTTTATTACCGCGCATGACGGCTTTTGCCTACGAGATCTTGTCACCTACCAGCAAAAGCATAACCTTGAAAATGAAGAGAAAAACCTAGATGGCTCCAATCAAAACGACAATTGGAATTGCGGAACAGAAGGACCAACTCAAGATCCGTTGATTGCACAGCTTAGAGAGAGGCAGATGCGTAATTTTTTACTCTCTCTTTTTACATCCCAAGGCATCCCTATGCTGCTGATGGGAGACGAATATGGACATACCCGCAAAGGGAACAACAACCCTTATGTGCAAGACAATGAAATCAATTGGTTTTTATGGGATCAAAAAAATGAAAAAATCTTTGCCTTCACAGCTGCGTTGATTGCATTCCGTAAAAAAAATGCCTGCTTTCGTAGAACAAAATTTCTTACCGATCAAGACATCACTTGGCATGGACACACACCTCATACACCAAATTGGAGTTCAACTTCTCGTTTTATCGCATTTGTGCAAGAAAGTTTTTACGTAGCTTTTAATGCAGACTATCATCCCGCAGACATCACCCTTCCAGAAGGCCTTTGGCATGTTTTAATCAACACAGAGAAAAATTGGGATGAACAACCGCTAGTGCAAAGAGAACAAAATAATCCAATTGCACAAACGTTTACCATGCAGCCTTATTCAGCTGTCTTACTCACCTTACGCACTCAAAAAGAATACTTATCCAAAACAGTTGATGAGAATAAAAATCCTTTGGTATAGTGCAACTTTGCATCATCGGTTTGGAGGACAAACATGCGCTACCTATCTATTTTATTTGCAGCTTCTTTACTGATAAGCAGTTGCTGCAACAGTTGTAAAAATGAAATGACTCGTTATCATGAAGATGGCAGATCCAAACCCGTTGTCGCAGTGGCTTCAATGCTTGATACCACCTCATTTGATCTGCCTTGGAGTCTTTCAGAAGAGCTCACCACAGGCATTGTTAAAAATCTTACCTCCGAAGGGACTATTTTCGTTCAAGCGACCGATGAATTTTCTCCCACGGAAAATCCCTTTGCCCAAGATCTTTCTTGGATAAAACGAGAATTTCAAACGCAAGAATTCGTCGTCTTTTTGGAACTGATCCAACATGATCTCATCCCTGCTACCAAAAGCAAAAAAAAGCCAGTCTTGACGCAAGAACTTGCAACGGATCTAAACATGTCCGTCCGCATACGAGTAATTGATTTGCGCGGCCACTCGCCAAAGATCGTTTTGCAAGAAATGATTCGGGAGTCTTACTATATTCCAAGATCTCTTCTGCCGACAGATTACAACATCGCTACTTGGGGGTCGATGGAATATCAAAGCTCTCCAATGGGAGTTGCCCACTCTCAACTTGCGCTAGAAATTTCTAAACGATTGAGCGATTATATTTTATTGGCCAAGTCTCGATGAAGGAATTACAAGCGGCTCAAAGTATGAGTCAAAGCCTTGGGGAAGCTCTTCTTTTTGCAATGATTGCAAGCGTCGTCCTTTGGATTGCTTGGCAAAAAAAATTCTTCTGCTATCCCCATCGCGATCTTCCAAAAAACCCAGTAACACTCCTTCACGTAATTGGGGCCTTCTTTATTTATTTTGGAATCTCCACGATTGTTGTACCAATCCTCGCAGCTTTTTTAAAAAAAACAGTCTACTTTTCCCCCGCTCCTATTAATTCCGTGGCTTTAGCCGCTTGGTTGAATCTTTTAGGCTCTTCTCTAGTTGCAATCCTTTTGGCCATCTTTTGGAGAAAATCTAAACCTGAAGTCGCCCAGATTATTTGGCGTAGAGCAGACGTGCACCATCCTTACACTCAAGATATCGGCATGGGATTATTGGCCTGGATCATTTCTTGTCCCATCCTTTTAACTGTGAACGATTTTTTAGATATTCTACTCCATGCATTTTTTCATATCACAGAACTTCCCGATCAAACGGCCGTTCATTTTTTAAAACTCACCATCCAACATCCTCTCTATTTTTTGTTAAGCTTTATCTCTATTGTTGGACTCGCTCCATTTTTTGAGGAATTGATTTTCCGGGGATTTTTACAAACATATGCACGCAAATTTATCGGCCCTACAGGCTCCATTTTAGTCTCTTCTATCTGCTTTTCTTGCTTTCATTATGCTCCTGAGCAAGGCCTTGGCAATATTTCTATCATCGGATCCCTCTTTGTTTTGGCTCTTTTTTTAGGGTTTATTTATGAGCGTCAAGGATCTCTTTTGGCTTCGATCTCTCTGCATGCCAGTTTCAATGCCCTCAGTGTGTTCAATCTCTATTTTTTAGGAGGAATTTCTCGAGGAGCGCTATGAATAGACCTCTAAGGCTAAAATTTTTCGGGTTGTCTGATATTGGATTAGTCCGACCGAACAATGAAGATGTTTGGACGGCGTTGCCTGACATCGGATTTTTTGCCCTCGCTGATGGCATGGGAGGTCATTTATCTGGAGAAGTCGCGGCAAAAGAAGCCATCGAACATCTTTCCAATATATTTGGTTCTAATCCTCTCCCTTCTCCCTTTTGTTCCAAAAAAATGTCCGAGCAAATGAGAGAATCGATTGAATCTGCCAATCAATGGGTCTATCGCATGAGCAAAAAAAAAAGCACTTTGGCCGGGATGGGGACGACGCTATGCTGTCTTCATTGGACCCCCCATGCGGTGATCTACGCCCATGTAGGAGACAGCAGAATTTACCGTCTAAGAAATGGAAAGCTCGATTTACTCACCCAAGACCACTCCTTGTTTGCAAAATGGCTTGCCATGGGAAAACGAGCCCAGGAATGCGGCACTCCCTACCCTTATAAAAATGTGATCACTAGAGCGATCGGCACCCATCCTCGCTCTAATCCTGAAATTGCAAGCTGCCCTTATGAACCGAATGATTTATTTATTCTTTGTACAGACGGTCTCACCGATGTTCTTTCCAATGAGGATATAAAAAAAATCATTGATCGCTCTACCGATCTGTCCATCGCAGCCGAGCGGCTCATTCAAAAGGCGAAAATTATGGGCAGTAATGATAATATTACCGTCCTAATGATCCAATGTGAGGGCGAATAAGAACGGTCTATCCAAGAGCGACTAGCAAAACTACTTTGGTTAGCTCCCTCTGGATAAGAGGCCGAACGGGACGTAAAAATTGGTCGTTATGCAAATTCAAAATAAACCCCCAAAATCATTGAAAAAATAAAATTTAATATTTATTTAAATTACCAATATCGGTAATCATATAGGACATGCGTAATCAAAGCCATATGAGACCCATTCTTTGGATAGCTTCATCTAAGAAAGACTTAAGGAAAATGCCTATTGAAGTTCAAAAGGAAATGGGGCATGCATTGAGAGAATTGCAAAAAGGAAAAGATCCGGGCAACTCAAAACCTTTAAAACATCTCCATGAGCCTATTTCAGAAATAATGGTAGATGAGTCAGAAGAAACATTCCGAACTGTATATACTGTAGAGTTCAAAGATGCGATAGCGGTATTACATGTATTCCATAAAAAAAGTAAATCAGGCGTTGCTACACCAAAGAAAGAGATTCGTTTGATGATTCAGAGACTGAAACAAGCAAGAGTTGATTATCACGAATGGAGACAAGAGCCGTGAGAGAAAAAAAAACAATGACCACCGATAATATTTTTGCAGATCTTGGTTTAGAAGATAGTGATGAAATGGTCACTCGATCTGACCTAATGTCAGAAGTGGTGAGTATTATTCGTAATAGCGGTCTTACTCAAAAAGAAATCGCTACTATTTTAGGAATTAGCGCTCCAAAAGTATCTTCTCTCATGACCGGGAAAATCAATGATTTCAGTAATAATACATTACTTAATTATCTTACTTTACTGGGATGTAATGTGGAAATCAGAGTTCTTTCTCGGCATCATGTATCTAAATCAGTAAAAAGAGGAGAAGTGAAGGTTAAAAAATCTCTGATAAAACAAAGAAAAGTCAAAACCATTAGAAAAATTGCAAGAAAACTCACTTAACTCCCAATAAAAAATGAGAACGGTTTATCTCGATAATAATGCCACAACGGCGCTTGATCCAAATGTATTTAAAGCAATGTTGGAAGATTTAACCGGTCCGCCGGCGAATCCTTCCAGCGTACACCATTTTGGGCAAAAAGCCCGTGGATATTTGACCAGGTCTCGTCAGATAGTCGCCTCTTTTTTCAACGTAAAATCAGAAGAGGTCGTCTTCACTTCAGGGGGGACCGAAGCGGTTCATTTAATGATCCATAGCCTTCCTAAAAAAGGCCATCTGATTACAACTGCGATCGAACATTCTTGCGTTTATAAAACAGTTCAAGCTCTTGAATCCGAAGGGTGGGATGTAGACTACCTGCCCTGCGGACTATGGGGAGCTCCTACGCTAAACCAAGTACAGCAGGCGATCCGGCCAGACACTAAGGCTTTGATTTTTTCAGCTTCCAATGGGGAGACGGGAGTTAAAATCGATCTGGACGCCATCGCTAACATGGCTGAGAAAAAACAGATCCCTCTCTTAGTAGACGCCGTTTCTTTCATTGGGAAAGAACCCTTTAGGTTGCCAAATGGCGTCAGCGCTTTGGCCATTGCAGGACATAAATTCCATGGACCAAAAGGAGTTGGCGCGCTCATCATAAAGTCCCCTTTTAAACTTAAACCCATCTTATTGGGGGGTAATCAAGAATTTGGCAAGCGAGCTGGCACAGAAAATTTGGCGGGCATTTTAGGTCTTGCCAAAGCATTAACTCTTGTCAAAGAAAATCAAACATCTATTTTTGAGCAACTTCTAGATCTCAGATCCCACTTGGAAGTGGAGCTGCTTCGGCACATCCCCGATGTATTTGTGAACGGAGAAGGCCCTCGAATCTCCAACACCCTCAATGCCGCTTTTTTAGGCGTCGAGGGGGAATCTCTTCTAATGCATTTGGACATGGCAGGTATTGCAGTAAGCCATGGCTCTGCCTGCTCCTCTGGCGCGTTAGAACCCTCTCGCGTCCTCATGCAAATGGGAATCGACCGCAAAACTGCCCGTTCTTCCATTCGTATTTCGCTCAGCCGTTTTAATACAAAAGAAGAAATCGACTATTTTCTTGAAAAAATCCAAGCAATTGTAAGTAAACTCCGCAACCCCTTCTAAAACATTTTTATGATATCAACAATTCCTCTTCACTCCTTTACCTGCTGTCCTTCTTTTTGGGACGATCAAAGAACCATCGACGACCAAGGCCATGTTCAAGGAGTCGTTATTCACCACCCCTCTGGAGACGTATATGGGAAAACATTTCCCAGCGATACAAATGCAAAAATTCAAATCAAAATGGGACTTCTTTTCATTGGCACCCCTTTAATCGGCATTATACGCATAGCCTCCCGAATAGGGCATTTGTTCAGCGGGCAATGGGCATGGAAGCAAGGATACGAAGAAGCTTTAGCCAGTTGGAAAACGGATCGCCGTATCTCAGCTCTTGCCAATACACCCGAAAAAGCTCCAGGCCAAATCGCTCTTTATACTCGAGTCGCGCTATATTCTTTATATCGGTTTAGCGAAGCATTGCTCAAACTCATCACCCAGCCACTTGCTCTTATATTAGCCATGAGCGCGGCGCTGCTAGCCGCCGCTGATCCTCTTTTATCTAGACATTTTTTTGCGAAAATTGAAGACATTTGGAGTGTTCGATTAGGCGAATGGAATTTTTTTGATTCCATCATCAACTATAGCGCCCCATGCATGCAGCCCTCAAGAGTTGCCAACAAGAGAAATTTTTATCGCGCTTTTACACAATTCGATCCTGAAAGCATCCGCTCGCAGCTCTTTTCTTTAGAAAAAATTCTAAAAGATCATCACACCTATTTTCCTAAAGAAGATTTTTCTCTTTTTCTAGAAAGTATCAAAACAGTCAGAAACAACATCAAAAAAATTAGTCAAAAAGATGAGACAGAAACAAAAATAATAAAAGATGCGGCCTATTTTCCAGAAAAAGAAAAAATCATGGAGACAAGAACTACCCTCAACGAATTGACAAAACTCGTACATTCGTCTTTAGAAAAAATCGATCAGCTAGTCGATGAACATCTCAAAAAATTAGCAAATACCCAAGCTATTTTGAATCTGGCGCAGCCTCTACAACCGTTAAGACAGGCATTTAGCGCGCTCAGCAATATTGTATAGATGCAATGGGACGTTTTTGTTTTTTTAAAAAAATAGGATTCTAAAGGACGCAGTCCTTTAGTAGGGTTTTGGACAACGTCCCAAAAAAAATCTTACATGGCGGCTGTTTTAAAATAGCTAATCGAAAAATGAAGGAATAGGAGACAAATCATCAAAAACTGATAAATTGCCTGCAGCGTCTGGATTCCAGTTTTCATTTGCAAACAAATTTTCAAAAAAATGATCATTCGGCTCTTCTTCAGAATTAACTAGAAAGTCCATGTTACCACTAGTTCCCTCATTTAAAGCCATTGCTTCGGCTTCTTTAAAGGGCCAGCCATCTAGCAAAGTTCCTTCAAACTTCAATCCACACTTATCCGACACGCTTCCTTTTCCTAATCCAACAGGCTTTCTTCCATTAAACTCCCCTTCAATCCAATCTCCATTGGGAAAATACATGGCGCCTTGACCCTGCATCCCGTCTGCAGAAACAACTCCTCGAAATCGAGTTCCATTTGAATAGATCATCTGGACAGGCTCAGTTAAAATCAGACCTGTTTCAGAGTCAAATTCCCCTTCAATCGAACAAATTCCCCGCCTATTTGACACTCTATTATCAAAAATCACTTTACCGTATCCATGAGATCGGCCGTCTTGCAAATCTCCCTGAAACTTTACCCCATTAGCTAATGTTAATTCCCCTGTACCTTCGCCAAGGTGCGCCTCGCCATCAAAAAACCCTTTTATCCAATCTCCATTCGCAAAAGTAACCTTTCCCTGACCTTCCCTATTGTCTATGGAAGTAATAAATCCTTCAAAAACATCTCCATTGAAATGTTTTATCCGAACAGGCGCGGTTAAAATCAACCCTGCCTCATCATCAAACTGCCCTGTAATCTGGCTATTATTTTGATAAGTAATCATTCCATCGCCATGCGGTTTACCATTGAAAAGAGACCCTTGAAACCGCGCCTTATTCTCTAAAGTCACTACTCCTTTTGCTAAGCCGACAGATATATTCCCGCTAAACGTACCGCTAATCCAGTCTTCATTAGGATATACCAATGTTCCAACTCCATTCACTTGATCGGTAACGGAAGAAACAATACCGTCAAACAGCTCTCCATCCGGATATCCCATTTTAATAGGACAATTAGGAAGAAATCCTTTTTCGTGATCAAAAAATCCCTCAATCCAACTTTCATCCGGATAAGTTACTTTACTCATCCCGTGCGGATGTCCATCCCATAAAAACCCATCGAACTGGACTCCACTTTCAAGGGTCAAACGCCCTTTGCTTAACTGAGGAAACCTTGGATCCACTTCTAACCAATCCCCATCAGCGCCTAGGATGACCCCGCCTGGCTCCAATCCATTCGATTTATAGGCTGTCGAGTAAAATAAGGAAGTCATCCTTTCAGTCGCCTGCTTATCAGGAAAAACATTCGATTCTTCTTGCTTAAACTCAAAGGGTTCGATCCAATTTATGCGACTTGAAGTATTTTCTATGCTTTGAACATTAAAAGCAGACACGTCATCACCTTTTTAATTTTTTAGTTAACAAATAATAAATAAATTACATTATAAAATTAAACTAACAATAATTAGTTTATTTTATATAGAATAAAAACTCAACTATAAATTTACACATAACGGAACTATAATGGTAGGTGTTGCCCCCCAACATTAGTGAAAAAAACCCCTCTTAGGTGCTTTGGGGAGGAATACTAGGAGAAACTGATTGGTTTTTTTAAAAACATTCCTTACCGCTTGTGGAGGAATTAAAAGATAGTTCCAAAAGAAGGAAACAGCGCCCAGGCGGTACGCGGGCATGGACCAATACGCGCGCCCGATCCAAGCAGGCTTTTAAAAAAATATTTTACATATGATTTGGCTAAATAACGAAATCAAGCTAAAGGTGTAACATACAAGCGAGACCGTGTTTTTTGGATAAATCACAAGTGATTCTTACTCGTCAACCTGGCTAGATTAGACGCTTACGTTCTTAACGATGCTGGATTTTAAGAATTGTCCAAAAGGATGGATGGGGTTGGACACGTTCAGAACATTTGACTGGAGTTTATTTAAGGATTGCGCCGTGAAATTTTTATGAAATAATACAAAGCCTGAATTAAATAAATCAGGCTCTATAATTTATATTAACAATCCAATAACGTAGGAGCCAACGCAGCAAAATTATGGACCATATGGGCAGCGATTGAACCGAGAAGACCTGCTTTTGATTCTTTAAGAAGACCAAATCCGATCCCTATCATAAATGCACTTACTAACTGCACTGCAACAAATGAATCAGACTCTACACCTTCATTTGAAAGATGAGCTGCGGAAAATGCTGCTGATGTCAGTAAAATGCGAGCAGCTTTGGCGATAGTAGTATCGAGAACAGTTTCATTACCTGGTGCAATTTTTTTGACAATAAATTTGGGAATTCGTGTCAACAAGACGTCTTGCAACAGACCGCGGAAAAAAATCTCTTCTTGAAGAGGTACAATTACACCAGTCATTAAAGCAGCTGATATTTTCATTATCAATGGAGTTAAGTGCTTATTAGGCATAGATGGAAAATGAGAATTATACTGTTTTGTAACCTCTTCCAAATAACAGGTAGCATTTAAAAGACTTTCTTCATTGAATTTGTTTAATCCCTGACTTTGAAAATTGGTGATTACCTGTCGAACTTGACCTTCAAGAGTGATTTCAGGAAGCAGTCCTCCTAATTGAGCAAGATAAGAAGTCCCCCTTGTTAAGGGTGTTATTATGCCCGCCGCTGCAACTCCTAGGCCAAAATTTTTAACACAATTAACCACACCATAAGCCATTCGACTACAAAAGCCTGAAGGCTCATCTTGGTTCGGTTGAACTTGAACTGGTGTTGTACCAACTGTCTCACTTT
>Ga0206895_1297_pt1 | contig 10360 bp, 15 predicted proteins | sample Alteio_BWOrgHeat_51_FD_152967 | JGI IMG/M metagenome (GOLD analysis project Ga0206895, IMG submission 152967) | Enriched cells from forest soil in Barre Woods Harvard Forest LTER site, Petersham, Massachusetts, United States -... | ecosystem: Environmental > Terrestrial > Soil > Temperate forest >...
GCCAAAATAGAGATCTCCATACAGGTCATCTTCGATCAGTGGAACATTATGCAATTCTAACAGGGCCACTAATTTTTTTTTGTGTTCATCCGGCATACTCGTGCCAAGCGGGTTACTGAAGTTGCTGATCACCAAACAAAGGCTGATCTTGTTTTTAACCAACGCTTTTTTCAATGCATCGATCTCGATACCGGTTACAGGATGCGTGGGCAGTTCGAGGATCTTTAAACCAAGATTTTGTGCAAGCTGCAGGATGCCGAAATATACCGGGCTCTCTACTGCTATGGTATCGCCTTTTTTTGTGAGGGCCATCATACAGTAAGCAATGGCATTGATACAGCCATGTGTGGTAACAATATCGTTTTTTGATAAATGCCCATGCCATAAAACGGCGCGGCGGGCAACCTGGTACCGGAGTTTTTCATTGCCCTGTATAGAATCGTAAGAAGTGCCGCTGCCTTTGATACTTCTCATGGCCTGCACCAACACCTTATTTAGTTTTGGGATAGGCAACAGCTCATCGTGCGGCACTCCCATTGAAAGTTGGATAAGATGTTCATTATTTAAACTGGAATATACTTTTTCAATCAAACTTCCTACATGATTTGTTTTGCTTTTTTCAGAAGGATTGCTCGCCCCGGGCAGCGCAGGCAGTTTTGCCTGTGAAAAACGTACAACATAGCCTGATTGCGGCTTTGCTTCGATCAGGAATTTTCTTTCCAGTTCATAATACGCCTTTAATGCTGTACTCATGCTGATATTGTACAGTTTGCATGTTTGTCTTAATGATGGCAGCTTGTCGCCCGGTTTCCACGTGCCTTTGTATATGTACTGCTCTATCTGTTTTATCACCTGCTGATAAAGAAAGTCCTGCTGTTGGTGTATAAGTTTTCTTTTCATTCAAAACTGTTATCCTCAAAAATAACAAAATTGTATCTGTACCTGTACACGTATTTGCGTCAATTTTGGATATTACCAATCTAAAATAAAAAAAATGAAAAAATTATTTCTCTGTGCAGTGATCGCGATGCCTTTGTTAAGCAGGGCCCAGGCTACATTGCCCGATACTACAGCCATACGAATAGCCTGTGAAAATTATGTTGGCGGATTTTATGCCGGCGACGGGGATCGCGTTGAAAAAGCAGTGCATACAGATCTGGTGAAAAGGATCGTTGCAAAACAGCAGGATTATAAGATCATGAATATGCCTGCAGCAGATCTTATCAATGCCGCAAAAAACCACAGGAACGCACCCGATAAAAATCCTGCAGAACCTTTTAAGCTTACCGTACAGATATATGATGTTGCCAACGGTATTGCCTGTGCCAAGATCACAACAAATAAGATGTCATTTTTTGATTATGTGCAGTTAGCCAAAATAAAAGACGAATGGAAGATCATAAATGTACTATGGGCATATAATCAATAGTCTGGAGTTAGAAATCTGGAGACTGGGGTATTTAATTGTTTTACTCCAGACTCCAGACTTCAGTCTCCAGACTTACTTAAGATGACTGCGGTCAAAAAGTGTTTCGCAAATTATCCTTTGCTTACAACAACATCTTCCACTTCTTTGGTTTTGATGTTTACATCGAATTTTTCTCTTACAGAATCTCTGCTGTCTTCGATCAAAAAGCTCAGTTTGCTTACTTCTGATTTTGGCAATTTGAAAGTTTTGTCAAATTGTTTGTCACCATAAAAACCTTTGTAAAGTGCATCGCCGTTTTCATCGAGAACAGTAAGGCTGAAAGTGTTTCCAGACGGATTACTGTACTTAACATTAAACGACAGGAGATTGTATTTATCTACTCCGGTGTACTTTACTTCTACTTTACTGGCATCAATAGTTCCGTATGTGGAAGCGTTTGCTGCGTTTACTGAAAGAAACATTGCTGCGGCAAAAAAACTTCCGAAGAAAAATTTCTTAGCGATTGTTTGAATAGATTGCTTTTTCATGATCATTGTTATTTTTTAATGAATGAATTAAATAATAGGCATAAAACGGACTCACAGGCAATCAACCAGGAACTTATATGGGAAGAATCAGAAGAGTTACTACAGGTTTCCGGCGGTGAAAATGAATGGTATTCATTTAAAGATGTACATCAAAACCCGCATGTATACAGGTTAATACCATATTTGAAGAAAGGTAACCTGTGGCAAAAAAAATATTTTGTGCAATCGTTTGCGTAGAATTATTGTTTCGTTAACGTATTGTATTGTTAAAATACGCTGTGTAGCTTACGGTTACTTTATGAGAACAGATCCTGCTGAAGTGTTTTTTTGGAACCTGCTTTTTTCTTTTTCGGTGCAACGGTTGATGAATTTAATTCTACTATTTTATTCCATTTGATCGCCCCGTTCTCATCGCAAAAATCTGTCGTAAACTCTTTTGTGAACTTGTTGATCATTTGTGAGTACGACTTAACGAAGTCGTCATTTCTTTCCTCTGCTTTGTGTCCGAGAGGTTCAATAAGTTCTGTATATAGATTTGGGTCGCCTGAAATAAATTCCCAAAACTTTTGCCCGCAATATTTAAAATAATCTCCTTTGTCCGGTTTGTTATCACGCCCGTAACAACAACCATTTACTGCAACGATATTTAGCTTTGAGTTGCCTGTTCTTAAAGTTTTTTTTGCAGTTGTAAAGTCCGAAACCATCTTTTTAATTTGAGGGCCGTTGCCCCAACTCGGGCCGGATTTGATAGTAACTATGTAACGGGTATCATTATGATCAAACTCAAGGTCGATATTTGGAATGCCCGATTTTCGTCCGGTGTAAACCTTGCCGTTTATAAAAATGGCAAGCCCTTCCAACCAATCGCCAAAAATGGTTTCTTCGTTTGAAGAGATGTGGGCATCAACCATTCCACTGATTATTTTTTCGGCGGTCAATACATGCTTGGCCTTGAATAAATAAGGATTCTTGCGTTTCAGCACCTGCGTTAGCCTTAAATCATCAAGGCTCTGAATACGTTTTTCGTGGAAGGTTCCGATATTTGTCTCAACGTATTGCGTAACGTCTTTGAGGTTTAGTTTTTCCATATTTTACAGGCTCTATCAAATATAGTTCTGCAGGGTTGATCCGGCTTTTCACCATTTCATAATATTCAGATGTAATATCAATCCCGATCGAATGCCGTTTCATTCTTTTTGAAACAAATAATGTTGTGCCCGAACCAACGAATGGGTCCAACACCGTATCTCCCTGCTTTGTAAATAGTTTTATAAACCATTCCGGCAATTCTTCCGGAAATGCAGCGCTGTGGTTTTTATTATTGCACTCTGTTGCCAGGTGCAGAACATTTGTCGGAAAAACAGATTCTTTACCTAACCAATTGGAAACATTCTTGCCAAATCCACTGCCGTTTTTTGTATTGTCCCTGACCTTGTCTGTTGCACTTAAATTTTTAAGCCTTCCTTTTGCCCAATCGCCAATAGGTACTTTCACCTCGTTCTGATACATATTGAAGTGCTTGCTTTTATTGAATTGTAAAAGCCTTTCCCAACTATCTCTGAAACGGTTTGGCCATTTACCCGGAAATGAATTTTTTTTGTGCCAGATAAATTCTTCTGTCCATAACCAGCCCTGCTTTCTCATTGCAATGATCAATTCCATTACATAAGTACTGCGCTCACCGGCAACAACTTTTTCTTTTATGTTCAAAACAAAAGTTCCTGTTGGTTTTAAAACCCTGAATAATTGTGCTGAGATCGGCAAAAACCATTCAACATATTTGTCAGGATGTATGCCTCCATACGTTCCTTTTCTTTGGTCGGCATAAGGCGGTGATGTAACGATCAGGTCAACGGAACTATCCGGAAGTTGTTTTAATACATCTTTGCTGTCTCCCAGGAATAAACCTGTTCTTATTTCCATTTTTATAAGTCTTACTACGAATTTAAGTAAAATAAACTTGCTTTCTCTGTCCTGTTGATTGCCTCCCTGCTATTTACAGAATGTTCAACAGGGCGCATAACAATTTGTGGAAAAATCAACAGCAATAGCACATCAATGGGCCATTTATGCAACCGGCTTATTCAACGTGATCCACAAAAGATCTTTTAATTCTGTTAGACCTTTGTTGGTAAGTGAGGAAATAAACAAATGAGGAATGCCTGCAGGTAATTCTTTGGCGATGGCTTCTTTTAATTCATCATCAAGCATATCAGATTTGCTGACGGCGATGATAAAATCTTTTTGTAACATTTCAGGATTGTATTCCTGCAGTTCGTTGCGGAGGATATCAAATTCTTTTTTGTGATCGGCACTGTCGGCAGGGATCAGAAAAAGTAAAACAGAATTGCGTTCGATATGGCGTAAGAAACGATGTCCCAAACCTTTTCCTTCTGCAGCTCCTTCAATGATTCCCGGAAGATCTGCGATGCAGAAAGATTTCTGATCACGGTATTCAACCATTCCGAGTTGCGGTATCAAAGTAGTAAAAGCATAATTCGCGATCTTGGGTTTTGCTGCAGTGATCACCGATAGCAACGTTGATTTACCTGCATTGGGAAAACCAACGAGGCCAACATCGGCCAATACTTTTAATTCGAGATTTTTTAAACCTTCCACGCCGGGCTCACCGGGCTGGGAATGTTCGGGCACCTGGTTGGTAGGTGTTGCAAAATTGCTGTTGCCTAAACCGCCGCGGCCGCCTTTCATCCAGATCACTTCCTGGCCGTCTTCTAAAATTTCCACTTCTTTTTTACCCGATTCTTCATCTCGTGCAACTGTTCCGAGTGGTACATCAATGATGATATCTTTTCCATCGCGGCCGGTACAATTATTTTTACTTCCGTTCTCACCGTTTTCTGCGAGTACATTTTTAAAATAACGTAAATGAAGAAGTGTCCACAAATTACTGTTGCCTCGTAATATGATATGTCCGCCGCGGCCGCCATCGCCACCATCCGGGCCACCCATTGCGGTTAATTTATTTCGCATAAAATGTGTGATACCTGCGCCACCATGGCCACTGCGGGCGAAAATGCGGATATAATCTATAAAGTTGTTTCTTTCTGACACGAGTTACACGGATTAAGCTAATTGCACGAATTAGCGGCAAATATATAACTCTACCTGCGAAAGGCAGTATTAACCAACTTTATCAGCCTGACAGCCTGTTGCCTGCCGATCCTTCCTGGACAAAGGTTTTCAAAATAACCAGGTTCATAAAAATAAAGTTTCCTGGTATCGTTTTGAGTTATGAGCCAGATAACATAAGTGTCGTATGGCTGTATGCCACTGTAATGTGTATTCTCCGGGCAACCGCGTCCGCCGGTTTCATCGCCCGTAATGTTCCATAACTGCAATGAATCAATAGATCTTTTTAATAGATCGCTAACCATGGGCAAAGCAAACAGTAATGAGTCAACGGCTCTTTTTGAAGGATTGCTTTCTATGTTCAATACCTGTGTCAGCGGTGCGCTGATGAAATTACCTGCTATTTGCTTTTTAAAACGCGACGCACTATAAGGTAAAAAATAAATATTGGTATCAGGTAACGTTTTCTGGTAAGATAGTAACTGTGATGTGTATTTTTTTGCTAAGTCATCCGGAAGAAGCCTCAATGTAAAAAGTTCATTTGTCATGGGCCACTTATAAATAAAGGTGTTTATTTTATCATCCTTGAGAGCTATGATATAATACTCAGGACTTATTCCAAAATGTTCAAGAACATCCAGGATAATGGTTGTATCGAAATGTTGCCGGAGATAATTATGAAGAGGGATATTGTCTTTGCCATTTTGTGCTGAGGAAAGAAAACAAGAGAAACAAAAAACAAATACAAGGATGAATTGTTTAACATACAGCGGGATTAAACACCCGGAGAATTTTTTATATCGTTCCATGTTTTGTAAAGCGATTCCTGTTGCGGCCTGTTTGCAGGTATTTCTCTTAAGGGTTCGCATGGTTTCCAGTATTGTTTCATTTCGACTGGTAATAACCGGTAAAGTTTAGTGCCGTCGGTTTTCCAGTGGATCATTTCATCAGACACTTCTTTGATTTTTTTTGCAGGATTACCAACGATCACGCTTCTTGCTTCAAACAGTTCATCGGCTTTGATAAAACTGAGTGCGCCAACAATGCATTCATCACCGAGTATGACATTATCCATGATCACACTATTCATCCCAACCAAACAATTTTTTCCAATCGTGGCACCATGAATAATTGCACCATGCCCGATGTGTGCTCCTTCATGCAACACAACCGTTACGCCCGGAAACATATGAATGGTGCAGTTTTCCTGCACATTGCAGCCATCTTTAATTACAATGCCGCCCCAATCGCCGCGAATAGCAGCGCCGGGGCCGATGTAAACATCTCTGCCGATAATTACGTTCCCGGTTATAGAAGCCTGCGGATGAATGAATGATGATTCATGAATTACGGGAATGAAATCTTTGAATGAGTAGATCATGTTTTTTGGTAAATAAAGTATGTAAAGTAAATAAGTATATAAAGTAAATAGGGTATGTAAAGTGAATAAAAGTAAACGCGGTTATATTTTATCTCTTTGTTTGCGGAGATGACTAATATATCCATTTAATATTCGTTCTGTTTCTTTCAGTTTTGTTCTTAACTGGTTGAGTTTTTCGGTGGTAATATAGCCACAATCAAAAGCATCTATTAAATGGGTAAACGTTTCTGATAAAGAACCGCGTGCCTGAACACAATAATGTAATTGATCAGGGAAAGTATACCTGCCGTGGCCTTCTGCGATGAGACTGTTTATAGAACGGGAACATCTTATCAGTTGATCCGTTAATCTGTATTTTTCTTCGTGTGGAAAATCTTTGACCAATATTGCCACCTCATTTTTAAAGTCCCGTGATTTTTTCCATACCTCGAGCTCTTCAAACCCAAATGCAATATTTTTTTCCATACAACTTTATTTACCTTATATACTATATACTTTATTTACTTACTAACTCCTTCCCCGTCCGGAAACAAGTCCCTTTAAAATGCGCAACCTGTTCATTGTTTTGATTGGTCACGGTTATCAAATAAAGCCCGGTACTTCTTCCGTTATGATTTTCTTTGGCTTCAGCTATAAGCGTATCACTAACATTTACTGCTTTTGTAAAATTGATGGATGTATCCAATGCAACAGACAAATTATTCCTGTTGTTACAGGCAAAAGCAAATGCACTATCAGCCAATGAAAATGCGATACCGCCATGCACAACACCGAATCCATTGATCATTTCTTTTCTTACAGTCATTTGAATTTTACTGTAACCTTCTTTTATGTCAAGAACCGTAATGCCGAGCCATTGAGAGAAGAGGTCGTGCTCCATCATGTGATCGACAACCTGTTTTGCGAGGATATCTTTTTCAGTCATAATTATTCTCCTTTAAAATTGGGTGAACGTTTTTCAAGAAAAGCCTGCACGCCTTCTTTGAAATCATCGGTGGCGGCGGCTTTCTGCTGGTATTCGTCTTCAAGTGATAATTGTGTTGCGAGATCATTTTCTGCCGAACGATCCAATGTGTATTTGATATATGCCAATGCTTTTGTCGGCAGCTGCGCCAAGGTTGCTGCAATTTTTTTAGATTCTTCAGCAAACGATTCATCACTGAATACTTTGTAGAGCATGCCCATTTGCAAAGCATCTGTTGCAGAAACTTTATCGCCCAGCATCATCAATGCACTCGCTCTTTGTTTGCCGATCAAACGGGGGAGATGGTACGTGCCACCGCTGTCCGGTATCAGACCAATTTTAGAAAATGCCTGGATAAAAGAAGCGGATTGTGCTGCTACTACTATATCACAAGCCAATGCAATATTGGCGCCGGCACCGGCAGCCACGCCGTTTACTGCCGCAACAACCGGTTTGGGTATTGTTCTGAGTTTTGTGATGATGGGATTATAATGTTCGCCAAGAATTTTTTTCATTCCCGGGCCGTTTGGATCTACTACTTCAGCGAGATCCTGTCCTGCACAAAAACCTTTACCGGCGCCTGTTATATAAATACAGCGAACTTCTTTGGATGTTTCGCATTCGCTTAATTTTTCCTGGAGCAATAATGCCATTTCCCTGTTGAATGAGTTTAATTTATCGGGCCTGTTGAGTGTAATAAAGGCGATGTTGTTTTTTATTTCGAAGAGTATGGGCATTGTGGTTGGATTGGGTTAAATGGAGTTAAAAAAGTTAAACAGGTTAAATTGGGTTAAAAAATAAAAGTTGTTTATTTTTTTTGTTTTTCAGGTAGGCTATATAGCCGTTTAAGAGCTTTAATACTTTTTCAAATTGTTTTTTGTAAATGATAAATTGTTCATTGGTTATGTATTGCTCATCTAATGCAACTATTAAGTGATCTAAGGTTTCATTTAATGAACCGCGTGAATCTCTGCAAAATTTAATATTGTCAACATAACTAAAACGGCCATAGCCTTCAGAAATATTTGCGGTTACAGACCTGGATGATCTTTTTATCTGATCCAGCAAGCGGAATTTTTCTTCTGGTGGCAATATCTTACAAAACTCACTTATCATTAATCTGAAAGACCTTGCTTCTTTCCAAACTTCCAGGTTTTCAAACCCCGAAATATTTTCTTCCATTTATACTGTTTAACCCAATTTAACCCTTTTAACTTTTTTAACTCCTGAGTATTTATACGTTAGTGACACTTAAAATAATCAAACGGCTCCTTACAATCTTCACATTGATACAAGGCCTTGCACGCCGTACTTCCAAACTGCGAAACCAGTCTTGTGTGATATGAATTACACAACGGGCATTGAATGGCTTCTTCCATTTGAAATGAATCAGCCGTACAAACTGCCTGTGTGTAATGCGGTGGCGCTATGCCGTACGCTTTTAGTTTTTCTTTTCCTTTCTCGCTTATCCAGTCTGTTGTCCATGCAGGAGATAGAACCTGTGTGATCTGTATATCTGTAAATCCGTGTTGCAATAATGCCATGCGGATATTGATTTTCATTACATCAATTGCCGGGCAGCCGGTGTAAGTGGGGGTGATGGAAATCAAAACTTTCCATTCTTTACCCCCGGCTTCCCACCCGGGCGGGACAAGCTCTAAAGAGGAGGCAGGAATGATTTCTATATTTCTGATGATACCTAAATCAATTACAGACAGTACCGGTACTTCAGGATCGGAAACAGTTTCAAGTATTTCAAATACTATATGTTTTGCTTCTTCGGAAGAAGAAGCTGTTGTGTTATTAATAATATTTTGATTTATTGACTCCATTAATTCCCCTTCGGGGGATAGGGTTTTACCATTCCGAATTTGGATAAGCTCTTTGCAAAAACTGCATCTCGGCCAAAACAAATCCTACATGTTCCGTGTGTTTTCCTTCTTTGCCACCTGTATGCATCCATGCATTAACCGGAATTGACAATGTTGCTTCTTCAAATACCGATCTTATTTTTTCATCCCAATCATTTTTTACTACAGACAGATCAATACCGAACCCATGACTAAATGCAGAAAGCTCATAGCCCACAGCCACAAACATTTCCCCCGTATAGCTCCATAATTCATCAACCGCATGCAGCATTCTTTGTTTGCTCTCTTCTGTCCCATCACCCAGGCGGATCACCCATTCGCTGCTCCAGCGAACATGATACGAAACTTCTTTCAATGCTTTTTCTGTAATAGCCGACAATTGTTCATCGCCACATTTTTGTAATTGCCGGTATAAAAAATATTGATAGGTACTAAAAAAAAACTGACGCAAAATGGTTTGCCCCCAATCGCCATTCGGTAATTCAACCAATAAACAATTTTTAAATTCTCTTTCATCACGGAGGTAGGCCAGTGAATCTTCTGTTGCATCATTACCTGTTAACTGTGCAGCATACTGGTAAAAATTTCTTGCCTGCCCGATAAGATCCAATGCAATATTCGATATCGCAATATCCTGTTCCAGCACCGGCCCGTGGCCGCACCATTCGCTGTTGCGATGGCCGAGGATCAGTGCGTTATCTGCCAGGTGAAGTGTATAGTCAATTAAACTTTTAGTATTCATATTTTTAATTCCCCCTTCAGGGTATTACATGTGCTTTAATTCATCAGGCAGATCATAAAAAGTGGGATGCCTGTATGCCTTATCATTCGCTGGATCATATAATTCTCCCGCTTCTGTTGGATTGCTTGCGTGGATATGTTTGCTTTCCACTACCCAGATACTCACACCTTCCATGCGGCGGGTATAAACATCTCTTGCATTTTCGATCGCCATCTGCGCATCCACTGCATGCAGGCTGCCAACATGTTTGTGATCGAGCCCCTGCCTGCTGCGGATAAAGATTTCCCAGAGAGGCCATTCATGTTTTTGTTCTGTACTCATGTTCTTTAGTTTATTGGTTTACTGGTTTATTGGTT
>Ga0206895_1298_pt1 | contig 10358 bp, 9 predicted proteins | sample Alteio_BWOrgHeat_51_FD_152967 | JGI IMG/M metagenome (GOLD analysis project Ga0206895, IMG submission 152967) | Enriched cells from forest soil in Barre Woods Harvard Forest LTER site, Petersham, Massachusetts, United States -... | ecosystem: Environmental > Terrestrial > Soil > Temperate forest > O...
CGTTGATGTTAATAACTTGTACCGGTTTTCTATGAGAGCACGGGGTTTTGATGTTGTCCAGTGTACTAAGCAGCCAGCGAGCAATTAGTGTGAATATTCAAATTATGCGTATTTACACGAAAATGCGAGAACTGGTCATGACAAACCAGGAGATTTTGCTGAAGCTCGAGCAATTGGAACGAAGGGTTGACGCCCATGATCAAAATATTCAGGTTATTTTCCAATATTTTAAAAAGTTGCTTGCACCCCCGGTATCGCCGCCAGCAACTTCTTCGTATACTCGGTCCGCGGCCGCGAATACACCTCCTCCGCATCTCCCATCTCCTCGATCCGTCCCTTATTCATCACTATGATCCGATCGCTGATATACCGGATAACCGACAGATCATGTGAAATAAATACCACCGTGAATCCAAACTCCCGCCGGAGATCATTCAGCAAGTTGAGCACCTGCGCCTGCACACTGACATCCAATGCCGATACCGATTCATCACAGATCAGAAAGGAAGGCCGCAACGACAATGCCCGCGCGATGACGATCCGCTGGCGCTGCCCACCCGAGAATTCGTGCGGATAACGATCAACATATTCGCTCCGCAAGCTTACCTTCTCCAGCAGCTCTGCCACCCTTCGCCTCCGGTCCCGCTCGCCCGACCCGATCCCATGCACCATCATCGCCTCGGTAATCGCCGATCCGATCCGCAGCCGCGGGTTTAGCGACGAATAGGGGTCCTGGAAGATCAGCTGGATCTGGCTTCGCCGTTCTTTCAATGCCGAAGGCCGCAAACCCGTCCAGTCCATCCCTTCATAGACGATCTTGCCGCTCGTCGGCTCCACCAGCCGTAACAGCGCCCTGCCAAGGGTCGTTTTTCCGCAGCCGGATTCTCCCACCAACCCCAATACTTCCCCTTTTCGCACGTCAAAGCTTACACCGTCGACCGCCCTGGTAAAAGCCACCGTCTTCCCCAGCCACGTCCGGCTGGAAGGATACCAGACCCGAAGGTCCTCAACTGTCATCATAACCTCCCCGATCTTCGGGTCCTCAACCAGCGGCCGCGCCGTCCCGACCACCGCCTCTCGCCCCTCGAGATAATCACCCACTACCGGCAGCCGCTCTCCCTTCTTATGTAACGCCGGGCGGCAATTCAGCAACCCTTTTGTATATGGATGCTTCGGCCGCCGGAAGAGTTCCGAAACCAATCCCGCTTCCACCACACGACCTTTGTACATCACCAACGCCCGATCCGCGATCTCGCTAACCACCCCAAGGTCGTGGGTAATAAAAAATGACCCCCAGATCCTCCGACCGCTGCAGCGCCCGGATAAGCTCAAGGATCGTCTTTTGTACCGTCACATCCAGCGCGGTAGTCGGTTCGTCGCAGATCAGCAGTGACGGTCCGCCGCTCATGGCCATCGCGATCATAATGCGCTGTTTCTGGCCTCCGCTGAGCTGATGCGGATACCGGGAAATGATCTGCTCCGGGTCCGGCAGCTGCACCTTTTCAAACAATGCGACCGCTTCCTGTCTTGCCTCACGTTTCCCCATCTTTCGGTGGATGCGGATCGCCTCGATCACCTGGTCGCCGCACGTATACACGGGATTTAGTGAGGTCATCGGCTCCTGGAAGATCATCCCGATCTCCCCACCCCGGATCTGCCGCAATTCCGAAACAGGCTGGGCCAACAGATCGACGGTCTGGCCACCCGGCCGCGTAAAAAGGATTTCTCCGCGCAGGACCCTGGCCGGCGGCGCTGGCAATAAACGAAGGATCGACAAGGCTGTAATCGATTTGCCCGAACCCGACTCTCCGACCAGCGCGACGATCTCGCCCCGCCGAACGTCAAGATCGATGCCCTCTACACCGGGCGCCAACCCGGCGTCGGTATCAAAGCCAATTGAAAGATTACGGATCGATAAAAGAGAAGACATATCAATGAGAGGTAATCAGCTTTATATTGGTCACCGAATTGCTAGCTGCCGGCATACCAAAAGGCCATATCATGCACGTATAACAGGTCTCGTCCGGCACAGGTCCATTCAAGGTAAAATTGAACTCATCGCCCACTTTCAGCGTATCTCCGGCGGTGGCTTCCGCAAAGGAACAGATATCGCTCACCGTAAACACATTTGTATACGTAATATGCTTACTGGTATCGGTCCAGGATTTGGTTAGTATACTGGAATCGGCGGCTGTAACATCCAGCAACTGCACTACGTAATGCGCGCAACCACCAAAATCCACAAATTTTCCAAGCCGGGTTGACCCGGATGTCACCTGCTTCCTGCAGTTGACACCTGCCAATAACACCAGGACAATCACCGAAAAGACAATTCTCCGCTTCATAAGATCCATTTTGAGGCTTGACAACCAATCCGCATCCATCGTTGCATTTGCCGGTACGCGCGCCACCCGATCCATCCGAAACCGCGCCGTGCGCTCAAAACCGCAGATGCCGCACCGTTAGCCCATTATTGATCAACTGTTTTAGCGAATCGATCCCGATCCGGATATGCCGTTCCACGAAATCCCCCGTTACCTTCAGATCGCTCTCGGCCGTCTTCACCCCCTCCGGCACCATCGGCTGGTCACTCACCAGCAACAGCGCCCCCGTCGGGATCTTATTGTAAAATCCGACCGAAAAGATCGTCGCTGTCTCCATATCAATCGCATATGCCCGCACTTTTTGCAGATATTCCTTGAAGGCCTCATCATGCTCCCAAACCCGGCGGTTCGTCGTGTACACCACCCCCGTCCAATAGTCAACTCCGTAATCCCGGATCGTCGTCGAGATCGCCTTCTGTAATGCAAACGCCGGCAGTGCCGGCACCTCAGGTGGAAAATAATCCGTCGACGTCCCTTCCCCCCGGATCGCCGCGATGGGCAGGATCAGGTCCCCGAGCTTGTTTCGCTTCTTCAATCCTCCACATTTCCCGAGGAAAAGCACCGCCTTTGGCTGGATCGCCGTCAAAAGATCCATGATGGTCGCCGCCCCCGGACTGCCCATCCCGAAATTGATGATGGTAATCTCCCCGGCGGTCGCACACTGCATGGGCTTATGCTCTCCTATGACCGGTACCTCATGCCACTGCGCAAACAGCGATACATAATTCTCGAAATTGGTCAGCAGGATATATTTCCCAAAATTTTCGAGCTTCTCCCCTGTATACCTTGGTAACCAATTACTAACGATTTCTTCTTTTGTCTTCATTATTCGTAAATTTAGCAAAATTCGCCCATGATTAAAATCTACTATCCTACCCACCCCTTTAAATTGCGTGAACCGGAGAAGAAAAAGGAAGAGATTTGGGATGAACTGCGACGACAGTGGGTGCGTCTTACCCCCGAGGAGTGGGTGCGCCAAAACTTCATTCAATACCTGTTGCAGGTAAAAAATTATCCGGCCTCCTATATTGCTGTCGAACGGAAGATGAAGCTGGGCGAGCTGACCAAACGATTCGACCTGCTCGTTTTTGACAAGGCTGCGCACCCCTGGATGCTGATCGAATGCAAGGCTATGGAGGAAACCCTCGACAGCCGGGTCCTCTGGCAGGTCCTCCGTTACAATATGGCCATTCCCGTAAAATATATCGTGATCACCAACGGCGAGGAATGCCATGCTTTTATGCGCGGCCTCACCGACTTTGACGGTATCCCCTCGCTGCCGACGTATAGCGAATGATCGGATCCCGGTGAATTTTTCGGCGATCTCACCAATTCATCAGCCCCCGCAAATACCCGGTAAGTTCCGCCGCGATCTCCAGATCATCCCCTATATCCGGATGCGACGCGCACCCATGTCCCCACTGCTTTGAAAAGAAGAAACTCGAAACCTTGGAGTCCCCCAGTGCGCCGATGACCCCGTAAATATATCGTTTCAATACCGCGGTCAACTCCGCATTGCCCATCGGGCTCGTCAGCACGACGATCTGTGCACCCGGATAGACCTGCCGCAAATGCTGTACGAATTTCACATACGCGCCGCAAAACGTTACCGAATCCTGTATCCCGTCATTCTGCCCGAGACAGACCGTCACCACATCCGGCTGATAACCCGAAAAGTCCCAGTCTCCCTGGTTGCCCCGGACATCCATCCGGTCAAATACCTGTGGCATCGTGATCGTCATATTGCAACAACTGTGGATCAAGCCGATCCCCGAGACCGCGGTCAAATGCCATTGCGCTTTTAAGGTCCTCGCCGCGATGGCGCCATAGCTCATCCACGCGTTGTGCTGGTCAAACCATTCCCCCTTGCCGCAAGGTATGCCTGAGGTGTCGTTGCCAAATCCGCAGGTGATCGAATTGCCGATACACTCGATCTTGCGATCAGGCGGCATTGGCGTTGGAAATAAAATATCCGTATAGACCCCTTCAAATTCCATGTAGCCGATCCCCTCGGTGGCCTTGCATAAGGTTACTACATGACCGCCGTACGAGTCGGGCCCGAAGTTTCGATTACCCGGGTTCGCCTGGTTTCGCAGGACGACGCCGTCCATCAACGCCTTTCCACTGCCCTTGATCGTTAGGGTATCCGAATGCCCGCTCAACTTCACCCGGTAGACCCCCAGGTTGTCCCCTACCACCAATACAACATAATTATGCGCCTTCTCATAGGGCACCTCATCATGCACGACGATCCGGCACTCTTTACCAACGAATTTGATTCGCACGACCACCCCGGGATTCCAGAACCGCGGCAACTGCGGATTCGAAAAGTCGATCCGCCCCATGTATTCGAAATTCTTGTTATCGGCGGCATACCAGCGCTCGCGCTTTTGACCGATCGCTGCTAAAACGCAGAACATAACAATACAAATCCCCGATATTTTTTTCATACCACCCTATTGCTGATGAAAGCTTTGGCCAATAAAAGCCAACCCGTCGATAATGCCCGTCCGCCAATACGTCCAGGTATGTGCACCATCCCGAACCCGGAACTCATGCGGAACTCCTTTGTCGGCCAAAGCGATATGCAGCAGACAATTTCCTTTGCTGAGCCCGTCATCATCCCCGCAATCGATCCAGTACCGGACCTTCTTCAATTCATCAGCTGTTTTCGTGGCCACCAGCCTCAGCGGCGAATTGGCATTCAACGGGGCATTTATCCTGTCCCCTCCTTTTAAACCGCGGCCGAACAAGGGACCCAGGATCCTGTCGTAAGCGCCGTCGGGCATCTTGATGATGGTACTGTCGTCAAACACCGCCGCGCTCAATGCCGCACCGGCCGCGAAAAGCTCGGGATGTTTCAGGGTATAGATCATGGTTCCATAGCCACCCATCGAAAGCCCCGCGACCCCGCGGAATCGCTTTTCCCCTTTGATGCGGAATGTCTTCTCGACCGCCGGAATAAATTCGCTAACAAAAAAATCCTCATACTTTTCCTTTCCATCGTAGGAGTTGATATAAAAGCTGCTGTCGCCGTTTGGCATCACGATGATCATGGGCGGGATCCTGCCCTCGGCGATGGCCTGGTCGGCCAGCCGGTTGATCTCACCGAATTGCAGCCATCCCGTATTGTCATCCGTATAACCATGCAGCAGGTACACGACGGGGTAGGAGCGGTCCGAGCTGGTATAGTCCGCCGGCAAATAGACCGTATACCGGACATTCTTACCCAAAATGGCGCTATGGACCGTCTGTTGTTCCATCACCTTTCCCATTGGCCACTGCGCACGCGCGGGGGTTGCAGCTATCGCCCCTGACAAACACAAAAAGACAAGCAATATTCGCATAGAAATTAATTTGCTAATGGAGCAATCCCGTATATAGCTTCGTTTCGTAGCCCACCCGAACCCTGCCGTCAACGGCATGCCGGTTATACAAATCCTTTAAAGCGCTCATCATCCCGGCGAATCGCGGCCCTTCTTTTGGGATATAGGAAGAGGACAGCAGCCGCCCCTTCAACCCGTCAAAGTCAAAGCGCTGCTCATTTTCAAATGACCGGAGGAGAAACGATTTCGGCTGAAAGAAGTCCCCGATCTGCGCATCGGTGATGTTCTTGTGGTTGATGGTCTTATAATCTCCGGCGTACTCCAGGATAAGTGCCTCATAGTCGCGTTCGAATTCCGACAGGATGAGCCGCTCATTCCAGATCAGTGCTACTACCGCGCCTGGCCGCGCGATCCGGACAAATTCCTTCCGCGTACCGACGGGATCGAACCAGTGGAAGGCCTGACCGGCCACAATAAGATCGATAGACGACCCCGCCAGTTCCGTCACCTCCGCCGTCCCATCCACACTCACAAAACCCGGATAGCCCGATAGCAGCTCTTCTGCCTTCAAGCGCATTTCCCGGTTTGGCTCGACTCCAAATACGTTGTTGCCAAAACGCAGGAACAGCTCGGTCGAGATCCCCGTCCCTGATCCGATATCGGCGACGACCCAACCAGGGCCGAAGGTATACATGTCCCGCAGATAAGAGAGGATGATTTCCGGATAATGCGGCCGGTATTTTACATAGTCTTCGACCCGGTCGCTGAACCGCGTGGTACTATTGGACGCCATAATGCGTCAAGTTAAGAAAATTATTCCGAACGCAAACTCCGCACCGGGTTCATCAACGCCGCCTTGACCGATTGGAAGCTGATCGTCGCCATCGCGATAAACAGCGCCGCCAACGCTGCCGCAACAAAGACCCACCACTGCATGGAAATCCGATAATGGAATTGATCCAGCCAGCTGCTCATCGCGATCCACGCCACCGGGAAGGCGATCACTGCGGATAGGCCAACCAGTATCAGGAACTCCCGCGACAGCAACCGCGTGATGCCGCTCACGCTTGCCCCAAGCACCTTGCGGATCCCGATCTCCCTCGTCCGTCGCTCTGCCGTATACGCAGATAGTCCGAATAACCCCAGACAGGAGATCAATATCGCCAGTCCGGCAAACAACTTCGAGAGCGTCCCCAATAGCTTCTCGCTCGTGAACTTATTATTGAATGCGGTGTCTACAAACTGGTAATCGAAGGGATACGCCGGGTTGTCCTTCTTCATGACCCCGCCGATCGCCGCCAGCGCCGCATCTGCCTTTACTCCCGCTTTATAGCGCACATACATCAGGCTCGCATCCGAACTGTCGTAATAGAAGATCACCGGGTCCGGGCTTCCATACATGTCGCCATAAACATAATCTTTTACCACCCCTATCACCGTCGAATGCCCACCCCACCAGTAATGTAATTGCTTGCCCACCGCACTGCCCTTACCCATCATCTTTTCCAGCGTTTCGGTAACAATGACATGATTGCTGTCCGCCACCGGCAGATCGGCCCGCAGGTCACGGCCCGCTTTCAGTTGCATTCCCGCGGTCGCCAGGAACCCGGGCGTCACCGCCCGCCACGAGATCAAAATTTCCTGCTTTGGGTCCTTACCTTCCCAACTCACACCCGCTCCGTTATTGCCGATACTGATCGTGTTGAAACTGTTCAGACCCGCATTCTCCACTACGCCTGTATGGAGGAGGTCCTGCCGGATTTGTTGGAAGTGCGGCAACATATTTCCCCGTACATCCATGGTGATCAGGTTATTCTTGTCGTACCCGAGGTCCCGGTTAAGAATATGCTTGAGTTGCAGGTAGATGATCAGCGTGCTTATGATGAGTGCGATCGAAACGGTGAACTGCATTACCACCAAACCTTTGCGGACAATGGAAGCGCCGGCGCCCTTGATCCGTATCCCTTTGAAGACATATACCGGATTGAAGGAAGATAGGTACAACGCCGGATAACTACCCGCCAAAAGCCCGCACACGACGGTAATGATAACTGGCGCCGCCCAGTGCCCCGGCTGACCCAGCGCCAACGTTAGACCCGTTCCGGTCAGCGCGTTGAAGGCCGGCAACACCATCGCGATCATCACAAGTCCCATGATCGTCGCGACAGCAGACAGCACGATCGCCTCCCCGATGAACTGGGCGACCAGCCCCCGCTTTCCGGCACCAAGCACCTTACGGACACCGACTTCCCGCGCCCGCCGCTCACTCCGCGCCGTGGCCAGGTTCATGAAATTGATGCATGCAATCAGCAGAACGATCCAGGCAATAATGATAAACAGACGCACATACTGGATTTCCCCACCGGCTTGCTTGCCATCCTCAAATTTGTTTCGCAGATGCCAGTCATTCGCGCTTTGAAGAAAACATTCCGGACCGCCATCCTTCTTTTTCGTCGAAATATACTTGCCCAGGCGAGCATTCACGGCGTGCACGTCGGCGGCCGGCGCCAGCTCGATATAGGTGCTGGTCGAATTATTGTCCCAATCGTCTAATCGGATATTATTGTCCGTGAAATAAGCTGGGCTCATCGGCGCGACCCACCGCAGTTGCAGCGTCGAATTGGCCGGGAAATCGGCGATCACCCCCGATACCTGATACTCCTTTTTATTGTTCATTCGAAGCACCTTCCCCACCGCATTACCCGCTCCAAATAATTGCCGCGCAACCGTTGCCGTGATGACGATGTCTGAGGGATGTACGAAAGCGGTTTGCGCGTTACCTTCCACAAAAGGCCGCTGGAACATGCCGAAAAAGCTCGGGTCTACCCAGCCGCCGGCCTCATAAAGGGCTTTATCGCCGACGGCAAAAAGTTCGTTGTCGAAATCCACCCGCGTAGCCGCCGCGATTCCGGGGATCTCCCGTACGATCGCCGCCGCCATCGGCCTCGGGGTGCTGCTGAACGTCCGCACCTGGCCTCGATAGGTCTGGTTCTCCTCGATATAATAGATGCGGTCCTTCTTCGGGAGAAACTGATCATAGCTCACCTCATTCTCCACCCATAAAAAGATCAGCCCCGCACAGGTAATCCCTATCGCGAGGCCGAAAATATTTAGAAGACTATAGCTGCTGTTCTTCCGGAGGTTCCGGATCGTGATCTTTAAAAAATTGGCTATCATAGCCAAGGCACCCCAATCTCAATGCCACATTACAACTGTTTGACAACCATTGTTTAGCCCGGACGCCGAAAACGCAACTGTTCGAATTCGTGCGGACGATGTCCGCCCGCGAACCCAGCGCCCGCGCGTAACACCCCGCCCGCGAACCCCGCGCAGCGGTACCCGCCTTCCGCGCAGCGGTCCCTACGGAAATATCCCCAACTCCGCATACGATGTCCCGACCTTATTGATCGCCACAACATACGCCGCCGTCCGCATATCCGGAATACCGGGATTCGCCTTCCAGGCATCCATGATCTCCCGGGTCGCCGCGGTCATCGTCTCTTCCAATCCGCTATACACCAGGTCCACTTCGTCGGCCCCATGCATGATAAACTCTTTCTCTTTCTGACTGACCTTTTTTCCCGTCAGGCCTTCTATCTGGGTCAGGATATGCGTATTCATATTTTCCGTGAACCGCTTTTCCATCCGCCCGTACCGCACATGACTAAGATTTTTCAACCACTCGAAATAGGAGACCGTCACGCCCCCGGCATTCAGGTACATGTCCGGCACCACGAGAATCCCCTTTTTGATGAAGACCTCATCCGCGTCCGGCGTCAACGGCCCATTGGCTGCTTCTCCGATGATCTTCGCCTTTATCCGTGGCGCATTTTCGCCATTTATGACATTCTCCAGCGCGGCGGGGATCAGGATATCGCATTCCAGCTCCAGCGCCTCCCCCGATTTCTTCAGGTTCGTCGCGCCCGGGAAATTCAGGATGCTCCCCGTCTTTTTGCGATGCTGAAAGACTTCCTCCTCATTCAAGCCCGCGGGATTCATGATCGCCCCCTCATACTCGGCCAGCGCGATCACTTTCGCCCCTCCTTCCCGAAAGAATTTCGCCGCATGATATCCGACGTTACCCATTCCCTGTACAACTACCGTCTTCCCTTCCACCCCCGGTTTCAGCTTCAGGCGGGACATAATTTCTTCCATAAGGCAAACCTCCCTGATGCCATAAAACACTCCCAACCCCGTAGCCTCCTTCCTTCCCCTCACCCCACCCTGCGATACCGGCTTCCCCGTGACACAGGCCAGCGCATCGACCTCACCAGGGCGCATGCTCATATAGGTATCCAGGATCCACGCCATCTCCCGCTCCCCCGTGCCATAATCCGGCGCAGGGACATCCGTACCCGGGCCAATGAAGTTCTTTTTGATCAGTTCCGACGTATACCGGCGCGTGATCTTCTCCAATTCATAAGGAGTGTATTTCTTCGGGTCGATGCTGATCCCGCCCTTCGCCCCGCCAAACGGGACGTTGACGATCGCGCATTTGAACGTCATCAGCGCCGCGAGCGCCGCTACCTCATCCAGGTTCACCGATAAAGCAAACCGGATCCCGCCTTTACAGGGTGTTTTGTGTTGGGAATGCTGAACGCGATAGGCCTTTATCACCTCGATCTTGTCCCCGATCTTGACGGGGAAG
>Ga0206895_1173_pt3 | contig 10320 bp, 6 predicted proteins | sample Alteio_BWOrgHeat_51_FD_152967 | JGI IMG/M metagenome (GOLD analysis project Ga0206895, IMG submission 152967) | Enriched cells from forest soil in Barre Woods Harvard Forest LTER site, Petersham, Massachusetts, United States -... | ecosystem: Environmental > Terrestrial > Soil > Temperate forest > O...
GGACAACGTCGTCTTCGGCCTCTGGCAGGAACAAAAAATTACCGCCGAAACCGCCCTCGGCAACATTTCCAACCGCTCCTTGCGCGACAAAATTCCGCATTAATTATGGCCGCCATTGACGCACTCCTCAAACTGATGCTCGAAAAGGGCGGCTCCGACTTGCACCTCACCGTCGGCCTGCCGCCGAAGTCCCGCATCTCCGGCTCGCTTGTGCCCATTGAGGACAAAATGCTCGACGCCACGACGATGGAGAGCCTGCTAAAAGAAATCTGCCCCGAGAAACGTTGGCAGGATTTTCTCGAACGCCACGATCTCGACCTCGCGCACGAAATCCCCGGCGTCGCGCGTTTCCGCGGCAATTACCTCTACAACCATTGGGGCCAGGCCGCCGTCTTCCGCCAGATTCCCGCGAAAATTCTTTCCTTCGAAACGCTCAATCTCCCCGAGGCGCTGAAAAAGCTCTGCCATCTCGACCAGGGCCTCGTCGTCGTCACCGGCCCCACCGGCTCCGGCAAGTCCACGACGCTCGCGGCGATGATTGACTACATCAACACGAACCTCTCGAAGCACATCATCACCATCGAGGACCCCATCGAGTTCGTCCACCCCATCAAGAAATCCGTCATCGTCCACCGCGAAGTCGGCGAGCACACCGAGTCCTTCGCCGCTGCGCTCAAGGGCGCGATGCGGCATGACCCGGACATCCTCCTCCTCGGCGAAATGCGCGAATTGGAAACCATCAAGCTCGCCCTCGGTTGCGCCTCGATGGGCATGCTCGTCTTCGGCACGCTGCACACGAACAACGCGCCCAAGACCGTCGACCGCATCATCAACACTTTCCCCGCCGAAGAGCAAAGCCAGGTCCGCGTCATGTTGGGCAGTTGCCTCGCCGGCGTCGTCGCCCAGCTCCTCTGCAAGCGCAAGCCGAAGGGTCGCTGCGCCGTGCACGAAATCCTCCTCACCCACGAAGCTCTGCCCAACACCATCCGCAGCGGCGCAATCGCCAGCATCAAGGCCATCATCGAAAGCGGTTTTGCCGATGGCATGGTGACCATGGACTTCAGCCTCATGGCCCGCGTCAAAGACGGCACCATCGAGCCCAAGGAAGCCTACATGAAGGCCGCCAACAAAGCCACCTTCGCCCCGCTGCTCAAACCTGGCGACCTCGAAGGCGGACACTAAGGTTACGGCTTCACCGCAGAAATCCGGTACAGCCCCGCCCCGTGCGGATTGATGATCGGCGCAAATTCGCCTTTCACTTCCACCAAGTCTTTATTGAGCCACAAGTCGCGCACTCTTACTGCCCCCGTAAAACCCGCATCCGCCAACGTCACCCGCACCGGCTGCGCCCCTGCCGCCGCATCCTGCGCGTTGAACACCGCCAGGTATTTATCCGCCGACCCGGGCACATCCGCCACCCACGCAACCAACTTGTCGTGGTTAAAGAGTTCGTGATTGTTCGCGCTCTTTTGGTCCACCGCCAGCACTTCGTCATTCGTGAGCAGCGACAGCGTGAAATCATCCGTCTTCGTCAAATCCCCGCCGTGAATCAACGGTGAGCGCGCGATACTCCACAGCGTCATCAGCGTGTATTGTTCATCCCGCGTAAACTTCGTCGGCTGGTTGAGCTTCACCATGCCCAACGGCAGCATGTCTCCATCGGGAAAATGCCCCGGCCCGCGATACGGCGTCCAATCGGCCAGCCGTTTGAATTGTTCATACAACGACAGCCACCTATCCCAAAAATCATCGCTCACCCGCCACATGTTCGCGTTCATCTGCACATTCGGCCCCGCCGTCAGCGGCGTCGCTCCGGGTGAGAGGCTCAGCACCATCGGCCGCCCCGTTTTATCAATCGCCTTGCGAATGCCTTCGATCTCCGGCTGCTGGTACTTTCGCGCAGAAGCATCATCCACTTTCACCAAATCCACCCCCCAATCGGCAAACAACTGGTACTCGGAATTATAATACTCCTGCGCGCCAGGCTTCGTCATATCCACGCCGTACATATCCGGGTTCCACGGACACAAATTCGTTTTGTCGGCCACATCCGCCGCATGCAATGGCGTGCCTTTAATCGACATATTCTTTTCCACCGCCTCGCGCGGAATGCCCCGCACAATGTGCACGCCAAATTTCAATCCCAGCCCATGCACATAATCCGCCAGTGCCTTGAACCCCGCCCCCTGCGCCGCCGTGGGGAACCGCGTGGGCGACGGCACAAACCGGCCAAACTCATCCAGATTGTAGTGCGCCGTGCCGTGGTAGCGCCGACTTTCCTGCGGCGTCAGGTAGGGATTCGCCAGATAATTTTGGATATCGCGCGGCCCCTTGGTTCCATCTTCATACCACTGAATGTCCACCACGACGTATTCCCACCCATGTGCCTTTAAATTCTTTGCCATGTAGTCCGCCTGTGCCTTCGTCTGGTCCTCGGTAATCGTCGTGCCAAAACAATCCCAGCTATTCCACCCCATCGGCGGCTTGTCCGCAAACTTCCAGTACGGCGGGCTATCGTCCGCGCGTAACTTCGGCATCAGGACCAACGCCATCAAGCCAACAGCCAACGCGCATGCCTGGCACCAACGATTCGGGGTATGAATCATACACTCTGTGAGTACGCTCTTCACCTCCACTTGGCAATCCCGTTACGGCTTGAGCACCGCTTCGTATTCCCAGGCGATGCTCACATCTTTGACATTCAGCACCTCACCGCTCTCCGGGAACGTCACCTGCGCGCTCTTTTCCAAAAAAAGTTTCGTGTCCGACCGCAGTGGCAGGATTTTTAAGTCCAGCCCCTTCGCCAATTCTTCGGGCGTAAAGCGCCACAGTCCGATTTCCCACGCCGGCCCTTTATAAAAATTATCGTCCGCAAAGCGGCTGCCCGCGTAAATCCGCGCCACATCACCTTGGTAATTCACTTCCAAAATCGGCTTGGCATTCGCATGCGCCAGCACATCCGCCGGCACCTTCACCGACCACACACCCGCCCGGTCAAAGTCCGCATCCTCCGGCTCCAGTGCCGTCCGCCGACCCACTTTCGCCGGTTGCGACGGCGCTGCGGGCTTGCTCTGGCTGAGGGCGACTGGCGTCTTAATTTCATCTACTTGCGTCGTGTATTGCTCAAAAATTCCGTCTAGGCCCGCATCCTTAAAGCCTGCCGGCACTTTGCCCAATGCCGGGTAAATCTCCACTTTGAGATTCTTCGGATCACGCGAACTCAGATGGAGTTCTTTGCCATCCGTAAATAATCCTGCGGGAGACAACAGCAGCCGTTCCTGCCCTCCGATGTTCATTTGATAAAGATTCAATGCCTCCGCACGGGTCAGTACCACAACTTTGACTGACTTGCCACTGCTCGAAATCAAACCGACCGACATTCCTTTATTGCTGCCTTTGTCGGAGGATAATCCATTGAGCAGCGCTACAGCCGCCCCACCTACACTCATTTGTTTGAGCGTTCCGGCCCCCAGCGATAAATTGCCCGCAAAGCCTTTGCCATCGATCATAAATTCCGGCTCCACCCCCGGCCACGCGGAAAATATAAAGGTGTCCATATTCCCATCTGCGATTTTGCACACCAACTCCGCCGTCGCATATTTAAGCTTCACCCCATCCAAATCCAGATTCACCGGCCAGATCATATATGACCCGCTCGGAATTGTTGTCGGTTTCGCGGGCACCGTCACCGTCTCATCCGCCAGCTTCAGTGCCACCTGGAAATCTTTGTGCTCATCCAGTAGATAATTGCGTTGGTAGTTGTTGATGAAGATAAAGCCGCTCTTACCATCCGCCCGCGCCGCCACACGGGGCGTCGAAACATCCGTCGTATTCGCGGGCATCTGGTCCGGCAGATACGACACCATCGGCGCCAACTGGCTGCCAAAATCGTTCAGAAACTGGTGAATCACTTTCATCGAAAAGAAGGTCGGGTGAAATTGCCCAAACTCCCCCAGCGGCGCTTGAAAGTCATACGACTTCGCCTCCATGTCGTTGTACCCCGCGCGGTCCGGCTGCGATTGCGTCTCCTGCAGCGAGGTCAGCCCGTCCGGATTCGTCCCGCCATGGTACATATAATAGCCGAGTCCTGTAATCCCCGCGCCGAGCTTCACCAACGCCGCCGCCGTCGAGTCATCCGCATACATGATCGGCCTCCGATGGTACGCAATCGCCATGCCCCCACCCATCTCTGCCGTCAGGAAGGGGTAGCCATCATACTTGTTGTTATACCCGGGGTTTTTTGGACTCAAATCGCCCATGACATTATCTTCCGCCCGGATGTGCGTGAAAAAGAAATTCTGGTTCGGGGGCAGCTCTTTCAAACTATTGCTCCAAAATTGCTCCGTATAGCCGCCAAACACCGGTAGAAAATCCGTCGTGGGAATGGTCGCCCGGTCCCAACCCGTCGCGGTATAAAACGGCGCATCAATCCCTGCCGTGTGCGCCAATTGCAACAGTGTCTCCATGTGCTCCAGCCCGCCGCTCCCCGGGTGGTATTCATTCTCCACCTGCACGCCGATGATCGGGCCGCCATCCTTCCAGAACTGCCCTTTCACCTGTGCGCCGATTTGGTTGAAAAATTTGCCGACATAATCGAGATACGTCGGATCGTTCGACCGACGTTTACTCACCTCTGCCACCAGCCAGTCCGGGAAGCCGCCATTACGCGCTTCACCATGGTCCCAGGGTCCAATGCGCAGCCAGACATACAGCCCATGTTTTCCGCACAGTTCCACAAACTTGTGCAAATCCTTCTGCCCGGCCCAGTCAAACTGACCCTTCGTCTCTTCATGATGCAGCCAGAAAATATAAACCGAGAGCACGTTAATCCCGCCCGCCTTCATTTTCAGAATCTCATCCTCCCACTCATTCGCCGGATAGCGCGAAAAGTGGAACTCCCCCATCACCGGGAAAAACGGTTTTCCATCGAGCGTAAAGTACCGGCTGTTCACGGCCAGTTCATGCCCATCAGGCGATTTGCCGCCCGTGGCAAAGTTCAGCGGAGTCGGCGCAGCGGGCGGGGTGCTCGCGTCAATCGTAATGGGGTCAGCCGCGGCGAATGCGGGCATGAAAACCGTCAGGGCAAAAAGCGCGCAGCGAAAGGAATGCTTCATGGGGTATGGTAGGGAAGTAAAATTCTTTAGGTTATTTTCGCCGTGGGCAAGGGAAACCGGTTGGATAATACTTCGCTACATTGCCTTGACCGCCACCAGCCCTCGGCCAAAGTTTGAGGCCCCCAAAAAAACTCGTTTAACCATGATAAAACTTTTTCCCCTGGGAACAATTGCGCTCCTGCTCCTCACCGGCTGCAGCGTGGCTGACTCCCTCTACTACTACCCGACCCACGAGGTTTATAACTCCCCGGTCAAAGACGGCCTCATCAGCGAAAAAGTGACCTTCAAAAGCGCCGATGGTACCCAGCTCAGCGGCCTCTTTCTCAAATCTTCCGTTCCCGCCCGTGGCACCGTCCTTCACTTCCACGGCAATGGCGCGAACTTGAGCGCCCAATATTCCTTCGTTTCCTGGCTGACCAAATACGGCTTCAATGTTTTCGAGTTCGATTACCGCGGCTACGGCGACTCGCAAGGCTCGCCGTATCGCGAAGGTGTTTATCAGGACGCTGTCGCTGCCGCCCGCTACCTCAAGACCCGTACTGACATCGACCAGACCAAAATCATTTTCTACGGCCAAAGCCTCGGCGCCGCGCTCGTCTTGCGCGTGGCCGGAGAAAATCATTTCGACGGCCTCGTCGGCGTGGTGGAAGAATCCGGCTTCGCCACCTACCACGGTGTTGCCCATGCGCACTATTGGATTTTAGGCGACCTCTTCGTCTGGCCCGGTCACGAACCCGTAAATGCCGCCGCGAAAATCAGTCCCGTCCCGCTCGTCGTCATTCATGGCACTGCCGACTCTGTTGTCCCCTATGCGCAAGGTCAGGAAATTTTCGACGCCGCCAAAGAGCCCAAGCAATTTTGGCCCGTGGAAGGCGGGGGACATTTGCCCTGGGTATCTGGCGGTAAAGACGCGCTCAAGGCCCACCTCCCCAAGCTACTCAATCAATTCAACCAGTGGGTCGGCGCTCCACCGGAAGAAATGCAATTTTTCAACTAGGCAAGGTCTCCCCGCCTTTTTTAACGCGCAAAAGGTTGCCCACCTCAGCTATATAAACCGATAGCACAGGGACCTATCCCGGAATTCACGACCCTCGGTTCCATTTTTTTCACTTATTTCAACTGTCCCGTTGCCAATTCCCCTTTTCCGGGGTTAAACTGGCCTACCATGCTTAAATCTACCCCTATTGGCTCGCTCGCTGCCGCGCTCCTGCTCGCTGGCGCCCTGCTCCTCAATTCCGGCTGCGAAGTGATTTCCTCCGGTGCCGTTGTTGGCACCCGGGCGGTGAATAAAACTTTCACCAATCAAGGTGACCTTACCGCCACTTTGTGCGGCGACTATGACTCCATTGTCCGCCAGACCCACGGAGCCATTGGCCTGCTCTCGCTCAACATCCCTGACGAGCAAAACCAGGAACCAATCGATACCTTTAATACCTCCGACGCCAACGGCAACCCCATCCGCATCGTCATTACCCGCATCGACAAAGGCACCTGCCAGGTCTCCATTCACTATGGCGACCACGGCAGCGAATACTATTCCCGCAACGTTCTCGCCGCCATCCAGAAGAGCGCCTAGGCCTTCCGTCCAAACGCTCCTTGACAAAAGCGTTCCCCGGGGGCAAAGTGACCCTCTTAGCACTTTATTGCAGGGTGGAGCAGCCTGGTAGCTCGTCAGGCTCATAACCTGAAGGTCGCTGGTTCAAATCCAGCCCCTGCACCTTTTACAAGACCCGGCCCGGTGGATTTATTTCTACCGGGCCTTGTCGTTTAGTAGGATGCCTCTGTCATCCAATCGAGTGATGCATTCTCAGGATTTGCTCAGCCCCGCCAGTGCGCGGTGGACAGCGACGCCCAGCGACTGGAGTGTATGGGGCTTGTGCAACAACTCGCAGACACCCAGCTCGTGCACACTTTGGTCGGTCAAATTCGGAGCGTAACCCGTGGTGAGTATGAATGGCATTCCTGGTCGAACGCGGAGAACTTCTCCGGCAAAATCGGTACCCAACATCCCCGGCATCGTCAGGTCCGAGATAACCAGGTCAAAGCCTGTCGGATTCGCCTGCACCATCGCGAGCGCTTCCCCCACGTTGGTTTTGCATTCGACCACATAGCCGAGGTCCTCGAGCATGCTTTGACCAAGTAACGCGAGCGGCTGTTCATCGTCCACAAACAGAATGCGCTGACCGTGACCAGCGGGAATCTCTTTTGTTTCTGTCTTCGTTTCCTCCGCCTTCCCGGCGAAGACAGGAAAATACAGATGAAACACCGTCCCCTCCCCTGGTTGGCTGTAAACGGTTATAGCCCCGCCGTGGCTTTGCATGATGCCATGCACCACCGACAACCCCAGGCCGGTGCCTTCGCCCTGTTTTTTGGTGGTGAAGAACGGCTCAAAAATGCGTGCCAGCGTGGCGCGATCCATCCCGTGTCCCGTATCGCTGATACTCAGACGCAAATGCGGGCCGGGTTTCAGTCCGGGATAGATCTCCACCATGGCCCCGTCCACGATGAAAATTTCCAGCCGCACCCCCAATCGGCCAGGCCGGTTCTTCATCGCGTGCGAAGCATTGGTGCACAGGTTCATCACAATCTGGTGAATTTGGGTGGTGTCGGCCAGAACGTTGGGCAAATCATTCGCCAGTGAAATATCGAATTCGATGGTGCTGGGTATGGTCGCGCGCAACAGCTTAAGCGGCTCTTCCACCACTTCGCGGAGAGCGACGGGCACACGCTGTTGCTCCTGCTGACGGCTGAAAGTAAGTATTTGCCGCACCAGCGTTGTGGCCCGCCCGCCCCCCTGTAGAACTGCGTCCAGGTATCGTTCCACGACCGGATTCCCAGTCACCTTCCGCCGGGCCATCTCGGTGTAGCCATTGACCGCAGCGAGGATGTTGTTGAAGTCATGCGCTATGCCGCCAGCCAATGTACCAATAGCCTCCATTTTCTGCGCCTGGCGGAACTGCTCTTCCACTTTACGGTGATCGGTAATATCGCGAAAGGTCCAGATTCGTCCGTAATATTTTCCCGCCTTGTCATAGACCGAAGCGGAATACCGGTCCAGTATCGTCCCATCCTCCAGCTCGATCTCGTCCCGTCCTATCTCACTGCGATTGGCATAAAGCTGCGCCACGCGTTCGCTGAATTGTCGTGGATTCTTCGTTTGTCTGGCCACATGGTGCAGCAGGCGGGCGTCGTCCGTGTCTTTGGCAATATCCTCTGGCACATTGAACAAATGAAAAAGCCGTTGGTTTTGCAGGATGCGCTTGGCATTCTCATCCACCACCAAAATGCCGTCCAGCGCGGAGTCTACCTGCGCCTCGAGAAAAGCCGTTTTCCAGATCATTTCCGCCTCCGCCCGCTTACGCTCCGTGATGTCACGGGCGAAGCTACAATTGAATTCCTTGCCCTCAAACCGCACGTAGGAAGCGACGAGTTCAACCGGGAACTCGCTGCCGTCCTTGCGGCGGTGCTTGCTTTCGCGGGCAAAGGCTCCGGTTGTCCGCAAACTTTTCCATACTTCTTGCAGACTCTGCGGCGTGACATGAGGCGCAATCAACGTCACGGGTTGGCCGAGCAATTCTTCCTGGGTATAACCCAAGGCTTTGCAGGCTGAATCGTTGACGTAAATGAACCGGTTGTCGGTATCCATCCAATAAGCTCCGTCAAAATGCTTGTCGATGGATGTCTTGAGCATCTCCAGTTGCTCCGTGGCTCGCTTGCGCTCCGTGATGTCCTGCACATAGGAAATCATGTAGCCGTCATTGCCGTGTTCTTTCTCAATCAGCGCAGTGGATAGGTAGGCCCAAACGACTTGTCCATCCTTGCGGAGATAACGTTTTTCCATCCGCATCGTTTTTGGTCCGCCGGACAACGCCTCGTCGATAAATTTTTGGCCAATTTCCCTATCCTCCTCCTGGGTAACTTCATTGAAGGTCAATTGGAGCAACTCGTCTTCAGCGTAGCCCAGCATATTGCATAAGGTGCGGTTGACTTTGCGAAACCTTCCATCCGTGCCCACCAAACAGACACCCACGGTGGCGCTTTCAAAGGAAGTGCGAAACAGCTCCTCGCTCTCCCTCAGTTCCCTCGACTCGCGCCGCCGGATGGACAAATTCACAATGAGCACCGCCGCGCTCACGAGCCCCAACACCATCACGACCGCTACCGCCCAATACAACAGGTTGACGCTGTTGCGAATGTGGTCCGCGTAGGTAACGCTATTGGCATGATTGTAGTCCAGCAATCCCTGGGCGGAGTTTATCGCCGCAACGTAAGCGGGCACCAATTCGTTTTCTAGGAATGTGGCGCTTTTGTCGCGCTCTCCGGCCAATACTAACTTCTCATAGACCAACCGCTGTTGCTGGAATTTGGCGTATTGGTTGGTTACGTCGGCAAGTAGCGCTTCGTCTTTCGCCGGATCAATTTTAATTGTCGTCTTGTATTGCTCGACCTCATTGGCGAAATCCACGTCGGCCTCATGCACCGTTTTAAGACTCGCGTCCCGGGATTCGGTGGTTTGGGCAAATGCCGCCACCATCACCCAACCGATGCTGCGCGACATGGCCATCCGCATTTTGTGCGCGGCGATGGTGCCGGGCACGGCATCCTTGGCGACAAACTCGCTGTCACGCTTCACTTGCCACCCGCTGTAGTAAGCCGCCGCCCCCAAAATGATGAACAGGCCTATAATCGCTATGCTGGCCAATCGTATCCGCCGCGAGCTGTCGGTTAGGTTTCTCATAGCTGCGTCAAAAACTAAAAAGGTAAAAAGTCATCACCTCAAACGCACTCTGGCTGCTTGAGGTTACGACTGGATAAAATACCTGTCAACTGCCCAATACCTCGGTGCACGGACGCTGTCACAGGCTCAGATAAATCCCCTGATCCGCACAGCTTTCGGCGTTGGGTTTTGCGCTTCAAGCCGGGTTAGACCCCATAGTACCCTTGCGGCATTAAGCGTATGCTTGTCGAAGCGGTGAAATTACCGGCTTTCCGTGTGCAGTAAATATTTTTGCTGCGCACTCCGGCTGTTGCTTTCGCCCTCATAAATTTAATGAAAACTCAACTACAGACTAACTTGTCCCTCGTGACAATCGCCGCGCTACTCTGCGCTCCTGTTTCTTCCCCAGCCCAATCCGTTTTGGGCTCCTCCGGAAATTTCACGGTTCTCGCCGGCACGGCGATTACCAACAACGGCAACACCATCATC
>Ga0206895_1300_pt1 | contig 10316 bp, 6 predicted proteins | sample Alteio_BWOrgHeat_51_FD_152967 | JGI IMG/M metagenome (GOLD analysis project Ga0206895, IMG submission 152967) | Enriched cells from forest soil in Barre Woods Harvard Forest LTER site, Petersham, Massachusetts, United States -... | ecosystem: Environmental > Terrestrial > Soil > Temperate forest > O...
CCTTGGAAGAATTGAATGTATAGGTGTAGTTGCCGAGGACCCTGATCCCATAGCTTACCGAGGACATCACCATGAGATTGCGGGTGGCCTCCACTTTGGGATCGACAAAGAAAGCGCTGTCCTGGCTGCCTAATTCGATCGTGTACAGGATCTTTTTGGCATCAATGGTCATATTGACCGAATTGGAAGTGCTGCTGGTGCTGAAGGAGGCGCTGACGGTAAAGCCGGCGTAGCTGCCGCCGCCGCCGATCTGGAGGGCCTGGGTGGCATTGTTGCCCGTCTCGTAGGTCTGAAACCGGAAGTCCTGGATGGAGACAGGGCCCTTCAATTCATGGATCAGCTTATTGACGCCATTACCGATGGTACCCATGCCCGGGTTTTTGACATTTACATATACGCTGCCGGAGACATTGTTGTCGAGGAGGACCAGCTGTACCGGGTTTCGGGCGCCCTGCTGTTCCTTAAAGCTGCCGTTGAAGAAGTTATCGAACGTATATATGGCGCCGGGATAGATATGACCCGCTGTCGCCTCATAGTTCCCATTCATGAATGAGCTGCTGTTGGCGGTGAGGGTGACGGTTGAGCTGGTGCAGTCCCACTGGCTGCCGTTGTTCTTTTCGGTGCTCTTTTTCTCGCTTCCTTTGACGGTATTGGCCTTTATACTGGCTTCCATGTTGCCGAATGCAGGGTTTTTGACCATTTTGAGTTTGATATGGGAGCCGTCGGGCATGGGGACATCGCGGCGGGCGGTATCGTCGGTGTTCTTGTCGTAGGCTTGTTTGCGCCGGGCGTAGGTCGGGGTGCTTTTAAAGGCGGGACTGTGCATGGTGACGATCTTTGTCGGAACGCGATGTACGTTTTCGTCGATCACCGATGTGAGTGCGGGTTGGGCGGTGGTGGTGTTCGCCGCGGGGCCGGATTTGTGGGTGGTGGGGCTGGTCTTGGTCTGGGCTTTCGATTGTAAAGCGGTGAATAGACAAAGGATCAGGATGACGAGGGGGTTTTTAATCTTGCTCATGATGCAACGTTTTTATGATTTGTGATAAATAGTGGTGTCTGCGGGATGGGTGCCGGTCGAGTCGGGGTTCGGGGGGGTGTTGGCGGGACGATCCTTCTTTTTGAAGAGGCCGGTGAATTTGCGGAAGGCCCGGTTGGACGCGCTGTCGAGCTTTGTCATCGCCGCATTGGAGACGTCATTGCTTTTGACTGTCGCTTTGTTTTCTGCGTTGGTTTTGACCTGCTGCGGGATGCTTTTGAAAGTCTGGTCGGCCGACTGGGCGTGGGCTGCTCCGGCGGATGCCACCAGCAGCAGCGTGACGGCGATGGCGAATCCCAGGTTTTTTTGATTGGTTGTAGACATGGCTGCGATATTTTGCTTACTGTGGGGTGATTGGTGATGGAAACAAAACTAATCCCAAATCTTCCCCGGGAATATCCCGTAAAAAGGGTAAGTTTTTGGTTTGGGGAATGGCTACTTTTATATATGCGGATTCTATTGCTGTTTTTGATCTTATTAATGATAACCGGTAATGTTTCGGGCCAACCGACGTGGGAGCAGGGGAGGGACAGCCTGTTACGGGTGCTGTCACATTCGAAGGAAGACAGCAATGCCGCCATGACGATGATCTACCTGGGCGCAGAATATGAGTATAATCAGCCGGATTCGGGTCTTTATTATTTTAAGCGGGCGTTTGATCTGAGCATGCGTGTACACTATGTCCGGGGCATTGTAAACGGGCTCTCGCTGCAGGCGGGGGTGCTGGCTGACAGGAATGAATTCGATACGGCCATTGCGTTGGATTCCGAGGCCATTGTCATATCCAGGAAAGCCAATTATCAAAAAGGGCTTGCAAGCGTCTACAACAATATTGCCCTCCTGTATGACAACAAGGGTGACCTTGTGCATAGCGTGGATTACTATCTGAGGGCTATCGGGATGAATGAGCAGTTCAACGACGATCCCCGGCTTGCGACGGGTTATTCCAATATTGCGGGGGTATATGTCCACCTGCAGGAATATGGGAAAGCCTATACTTATTCCCTGAAGGGAATTGCGTTGGGGCGTAAATGTCAGGATAAGAACGCTATGGAAAGCGGTTATTTGAACCTGAGCGCCGCGCTGATCAAATTGAACCGTGAGGATTCGGCGCTGATCGTCCTGAAAGATCTGGTCGCTCTGGCCATGGCCTCGAGGGACAATGATATTGTGGTGGGATCGATGGATAATATCTGTGCGATCTACGGCGACAAAGGGCAATGGGAACTGGAGAAGGAGAATGCGATGACATTGCTGGAATTTGCCCGCAGCGCGAGAGAGGAGCGGGGGATCTTCCTCGGTGAGATACGGATGTTCGACTACTATTGGTGGACAAAGGACTATGCCAAGGCGATGGGTGACATCCAGGAGGCCATTGGCAGGGCGAAGTCGGAAGGGTTGAAGAAGAATTTGCAGAATGCCTATCAAAAGGCCGCCATGGTGGAATTGGTTCAGGGGAATGTAAAGGCCTACAACCGGTACAAGGTAATGAGCGATTCCCTCAATGAGCTGTTGTTGTCGGACAGGATCGTAAAGAATACGCAGGAGCTGGAGGCGCGATATTCGCTGAACAAGAAACAAGCGGAGATCGACGATCTGGAGAAACAGCAGCGTATCCAGCAGCTGGTCTTGCGGCAGCAATACCTGACCATTGCGATCCTGGTCGGCGTTGTGGCGGTCGTCATATTGGTCGCCATACTTTATCGGCGTAATTACCTACAGAAAAAGAAGCTGTTGATAGCGGACGCCATGCTCCAGCAGCAGCGAATCACCGAACTGGAAAAGGAACGGCAGCTGCTTGCGGCGGAAAAAGTGCTGCAGGGGCAGGTCGAGGAGCGAAGCCGGCTGGCGAGAGACCTCCACGATGGGCTGGGCAGTATTCTATCGGGGGCAAAATATTTTTTTACCAATATGAAAGACAACCTGATCATCAGCCCGGAGACCGCAGCGGCCTTCGAGCGGGGTATGGGCATGCTGGACAAGTCGATCCATGAGTTGCGGCGGGTCGCGCACAACATGATGCCTGAGGCGCTCATTAAATTCGGGTTGGACAGCGCGCTGCGGGATTTTTGCCAGAGTATCGATCAGAGCGGGGCGGTTAAGCTGACCTATCTCTCGTATGACATAGATGAGTCCACGATACCCGAGGCGCGGGCCGCTGCCGTCTACAGAATCGTTCAGGAGCTGGTGAATAATATCCTCAAGCATGCGGAAGCCCGAACGGCCCTGGTGCAGGTGATCCGAAAGGGAGCTGCATTGAGTATTGCGGTGGAAGACGACGGAAAAGGATTTGAAATCGCTGCACTACCCGACAGCAAAGGCATCGGCTATCTTAATCTGAAGAACAGGGTGGCCTGGCTCAATGGTACGATTGACATTCAGTCAGAGGCGGGAAAGGGCATTGAGGCGGGAAAGGGCACTTCGGTCAATATAGAGATCCCAAACATTTCTGCATGATACAGGTATTTATTGTAGACGATCACCAGATGATCATCGAAGGCATCCACTCGCTGCTGGAGGGCGAAAAAGAGATCGAATGGATGGGCTCCGCCAGGACGCCTGAGGATCTCATGGCTTTTCTGAAACGTTCGCAGCCGGATATCATCCTGCTGGATGTCAACCTGCCTCATCGAAGCGGCCTGGACCTTTGCCTGGAGATCAAGCAACGATATCCGGGTATCCGGGTCATTGGACTTAGCACGTCGGATCAGCCCAGTGTCATAAAAAAGATGCAGGAAAACGGCGCCTCCGGATATCTGCTAAAGGATGCGGGTAAACAGGAGATCATGACGGCGCTCAGGGAAGTCAACAGGGGAAAGACGTTCGTGAGCTTTTCTGTCGCTGAGGTGTTGAAAAAAAGGATGCCGGACGATCAGCTGCCGAGTCTTACCCGCCGGGAAAAGGAAGTACTCGAATTGATTGCAGAAGGGCTGACCAATCAGGAGATCGCCGCAAAGCTCTTTCTCACCAGCGGGACGATCGACTCCCATCGGAAGAACATGTTAACGAAATTCAATGCGAAGAATACCGCGGCGCTTATCAAGATAGCGGTTAGCAATCATCTGATATGAACATCCGGTATCGGATTTGCGTTAACTTATCAAATAAAATCGAGCATATGGACTCAAACAGACTTTCCAAGACCATGCAGGCAGCCCTGAATGCGCAGATGAATAAGGAGAATCATCAGGCGCAGATCTATTTATCTTATGGGTGCTGGGCAGATAGTGAGGGATATGAAGGGATATCGAACTTCCTTTTCCGGCATTCCAAGGAAGAGCGGGATCACATGATGAAGTTCCTGGAGTATATTCTGAAACGGGGTGGTAAGGTCACGGTTTCGGAGATCCCGGCGCCATCGGCGAATCCGACGAGCGTAAACGACTGTTTTGAAAAGGTCTTTAAGCAGGAGGTAGCCAATACGCAATTGATCTATGGCCTGGTGAAGCAGAGCATGAAGGAGGAGGATTGGGCGACATGGAATTTTATGCAATGGTTTGTCAAGGAGCAGACAGAAGAAGAAAATCTGGCTATCGAGCTTTTAGATATGATCCGAGTGGCTGGTGGAAAGGAGGCTACGCATAGTGCTTTGTTCTCATTAGACAAGCGGATGGGTGAACGGTCGGGTGATGCCAGGCTTGCGGAGGACGTGACGACGGACAAGCCATAAATCGCGCGGCATAGGAATTGCAGCGCTCGTTTGGGTTCCACCAAACATGAAAACTTTTCTTTCTTTTCCCCGGCAAGCTGCAATTCTGCTTATCTGCTTGTTCACGTATTCCGCGCGCGGTCAGCAAATGCTCAACCCTCAGGATTCGGTGATCAACTACAATAAGGCCGCGCCGCCCGTACAACCGGCTTTTGGCAAGATTGGCAAATGGGTGCGGACACCTTCGCTTGACTGGAATACGACTGCCTATAAATGCTATATTTATGACAGTTGCGACTTTCGGCTCCATTTCCCGCAAACCTATAAACCGGGAGATGGGAAAAAATATCCCATTCTGATCTTTTATAATGGGAACGGGGAAGAGGGCCCCATTACGGATGACGAATCCCAACTCAAGAACGGGGGGCTCATGTTCCACGAAGCCGAAGTTAATGGCACTTTTGACGGCTATATTCTGTTTATGCAGGACCAGAACGGATTTGGCCTGGCCCAATTGACTTCACTCCGGAACCTGATCGATACGCTTACCCAGGAATATGGCGGTGACCCATACCGGGTCGTCGCAAATGGCTTGTCGGGCGGCGGCCAGGCGATTTTCAACCAGCTCTCGCTTACTCCCTCGTATTTTGCCGGAGCTATTATCATGTCTGCCGCTTTGCTGAACTATGCGACGCCCCAATACATCAATCCGCTGAAATATACTCCCATCTGGGATCTGGATGGCGGGCTTGACGACGACCCAACCCCGGGTCAGGCACAATATGTGGATTCGGCTTACTTATCGTTGGGGGGCAATTATACCTATAAAAACTATCCGACCCTGGGGCACGGCACCTGGGACAGCACCTGGCTGGAGCCCAACTTCTGGCCCTTTGTCAATAATACCTATCAGTCCAATCCGTGGACGTTGTATGGCAAAACGGTTTTCTGTCCGGGTCAGGCTTTTAAGGTGACCATCGGGGTCGTCCCGGGCCTGTCGGGGTATCAATGGCGGTTAAACGGGACCGTCATACCGAATGCGACGGCAGATTCACTGGTCGTTACGCAGGCAGGCACCTACGATGCAAGGGTGCTGCGGGGGGCTACCTGGTCGGACTGGTCCCATGTACCGGTTCAGATCCTCGCCCAGGTTCCCGCGCCGGTCGCTGACATCGTTCAACCCAGCTGCACGGTGAGTACGGGAACCATAAACGTCGCCGGTCCGAAAAGCGTGGGGCTCACCTATAGCATTGACAACGTGCATTACCAGACGGACACCGCTTTTCGCAGCGTTGCGGCCGGTACCTATACCCTTACGGTAAAGAATGGCACCACCTGCATGTCGGCCCCGACGACGGTGATAGTTCATCCACAGCCGGTCACGCCGGCACAGCCCACTGTCACTATCACTCAGCCATCCTGCACTACGCCAAAAGCAATAATTGCCCTGACATCGAACGACACGGGTCTTGTATACAGTATAAATAATGGACAGTACTATGTGACGTACGACAAGTTTACCGGTCTGGTACCTGGTACCTATTGGCCGAAGGTGAAAAACGGGGCAGGCTGCAGCTCGTCTTTTATGGTGAGTGTTGTCAATCCCGGGCCGCCTGTGCCTGCTACGCCGGCTGTCACGGTGACTCAGCCAACCTGTACGGTTGGGACCGGGAGCATTACTATTTCCTCTCCGGTAGATACGTTCACCTATAGTATCAATAATACTAACTATCAGTCGGGAGGTAGTTTCACGAGTGTGGCGGTTGGCAACTATAACGTAACGGCCAAAAACAGCGAAGGCTGTGCGTCTCTTCCGTCGGTGGCTGCCGTTCTTGCGCCGCCGTCTGCGCCTGTGGCGCCGGTGTTGACGGTGATCCAGCCTACCTGCACGGTTGCAACGGGGACTATATCGGTTTCGGGGGCCGTTGATTCGCTAAGTTATCGTCTCAACAATGGTGCATGGCAGTCCAGCGGGGTTTTCAGCGGCATGGCTGCGGGCAGTTATCAACTATCGGCGGAAAACAGCGCCGGCTGCGTTTCATCCCCATCAACGGCGAATGTATTTACCCAGCCATCTGCGCCGGCGACGCCGGGGCTAACCGTCACACAACCTACCTGTACGGTTGCGACGGGGACCATTTCCGTTTCCACGCCCATCGATTCGATACGCTACAACATCAACAACGGTAGTTATGAGCCGGTCGGCAGTTTCCCCGGTCTTGTACCGGGCAGCTACACGGTAACGGCAGAAAACAGCGCCGGTTGTGTCTCTGCTCCGTTTACCTCGGTCATTCTTATGCAGCCGGTAGCACCGCCAGCCCCTCAATTGACGGTAGTTCAGCCTACCTGCATCGTCGGGACAGGGACTATTTCAATTTCCTTGCCTGTTGATACCTTCACCTATAGTATCAACAACGCCAACTACCAGTCAAGCGGCACTTTCACCGGTGTAGCGGTGGGAAGTTATAAGGTGACGGCGGAAAACAGCGAGGGCTGCATTTCATCTCCGTCGGTGGCGGCCGTCCTTGCGCCGCCGTCTGCGCCAGCGGCTCCGGTGTTGACGGTGACCCAGCCTACCTGTGCGGTTGCGACGGGGACCATTTCCGTTTCGGCGGCGGTTGATTCGCTCAGTTATAGTCTCAACAATGGCGCCTGGCAGCCCGCTGGGGTTTTCAACGGAATGGCTGCGGGGAGCTACCAGGTTATGGCAGAAAACGGGGCGGGTTGCGTGTCATCTCCGGCGACGGCGACTATCCTTATGCAGCCATCCACGCCTGCGACGCCGGGGCTAACTGTGACACAGCCGACCTGTACGGTTGCGACCGGGACGATTTCCGTTTCCACGCCCGTCGATTCGCTAAACTATAACATCAACAACGGTACCTACCAGCCGGTCGGCAGTTTCCCTGGTCTTGTACCGGGCAGCTATACGGTGACGGCAGAAAACAGTGCCGGTTGCGTCTCTGCGCCGTTCACTTCGGTTATTGTCATGCAGCCGGTGACGCCGGCCGCGCCCGAATTGACGGTGACTCAGCCAACCTGCATTGTCGGGACCGGAACCATTTCCGTTTCCTCTCCCGTCGATACGCTAAGTTATAGTATCAACAATGGCAGCTATCAGCCGGTTGGAAGTTATGCCGGTCTGGCGCCGGGAAGCTATGCGGTAACAGCGGAGACCAGCGCGGGTTGTGTGTCTTCTCCGGCGACGGCGGCTTTAATGATGCCGCCTAATTCGCCTCCCGCGCCGGCTTTCACGATCATTCAGCCTACCTGCGCGGTTGCAACGGGAACCATTACCATTTCCTCGCCGGTGGACAGTTTCAGCTATAGTATTAATAACGGCGACTATGTGTCGTCCGGCAAATTCGTCGGTCTGTCGACGGGAAGCTATCCGGTCACGGCAGAGAATAGCGCCGGCTGTATCTCTTCTCCTTCGGAAGCCGTGATCCTGCCACCGCCGGGGCTGCCGCCTGCACCGCAATTGACCATTATCCAGCCAACTTGTTCGGTAACGACAGGATCGCTTGCCGTTGTAAGCGCGCCGGGCGAGGGGCTGATGTATAGCATTAATGACACGAGCTATCAGGTGGGATCCAGCTTTACCGGACTGTTGCCGGGCAACTACCCGGTAACGATCAGGGATAGTGCGGGGTGCGTTTCTTCACCCGCTGCGGCTGTCATATCGCCGTTGCCGGCCTCCTGCAATTTGGTCATTAGCGTTTATCCGAACCCCTATGCAGGGGAGGTAAATTTTTCGATCGTGTCGCCGGAAACGGGGAAGGGTTTATTGATGTTTTATAACCTGCTGGGAGAGCAGATGAGTACTGTTTACGAAGCTGACTTCACGGCTGGAATTCCGGTAAGCATACACTTGCCTATGAATTTTGCGCACAAACAGGCTGTCGTCTATCAATTTACGGTTGGCAAGATGAAAATGCAGGGTACACTGCTTCCGCAAAAATTCTGATCGAATCCTTGCGGTTCTTCAGAGGAATCGGTTGGTCCTCTAAAAAATAAATTTGCGAAACCGATCGGCTGCATGTATATTTGCAACCAATCGGCTTCTTATTTAAAAACAACCGCTTCATGAAAAAACTACTCCTTGCGGGATCCTGCCTGCTCATCGGGCTGCAGGCGATATCCCAAATCTCCTTTTCACCCCAGGTAAAAAAATACATCGATTACGATACCGCTTTTATTGCCTTCACACATTGCAGGCTCGCCGATGTGAAAAATCTGAACGTACTGGAGGACCAAACGGTGATCGTCCGCAACGGGATCATCACGGCGGTAGCAGATAGCAAAAAGCTATCCGCCCCTCCCGGGAGCATGGTCATCGACCTCACGGGCAAATCGCTGTTGCCGGGATTTGTCCTCCTGCACGAACACATGTACTATGCGGCTTACTCTGCCGACTTTACCTATTTACATGTCAAGCAATTGCCGTATACTTTTCCAAAACTGTACCTGGCCTGCGGCGCAACGACCGTTCGTACAGCCGGTAGCGTTGAACCCTATTCCGACCTGAATCTCAAACGTGACATCGATCAGGGTAAGATCCTCGGGCCTGAAATGGACGTGACCGCGCCCTATCTTGAGGGAAAAGGCAGCATCTTCCCCGGCATGCATCAATTGAGCGGACCCACGGAGGCGAAGGCCTTTGTCGACTTCTGGGCCAGCCAGGGCTGCACTTCATTCAAGGGATATATGTTCATTGATAAGCCGACGCTGAAAGCCGCAATAGACGAGGCCCACGCGAAAGGACTGAAAGTGACGGGCCATTTATGTGCTGTAACGTACCGTGAGGCGGCTGAAATGGGTATTGACCAGTTGGAACATGGCTTCTCGGTGTCCACGGATTTTGTTCCCAATAAAAAGGAGAATGCCTGTCCGCTTTTTGCGGCACCCATTGCTTCAGCGGATTCGCCGAAAGTAAAAGACCTGATCCGATTCCTTGTCGGCAAAAAAACAATCGTGACTTCCACGCTGGCGGTACTCTTCAACATGACGACGCTGGACACGACGATCCGTCCCGAAGTACTGGAGGCGATGTCACCGGACACCCGAAATATGTTCCTCAATGTCTACAACAAAATGCGCAATTCAGGCGGCAATAAAGCCATGGGGGAGGAAATGAAGATGGAAAAGATGTTTTCGGATGCGGGCGGTCTGTTGACCGTGGGGACCGATCCAACCGGCGACGGAGCCACCCTTGCGGGATATGGCTCACAGCAGTCGATTGAGTTGTTAACGCAGGCGGGGTTCACTCCGATCGAAGCGATACGGATTGCGACGTACAACGGTGCGAAGGCGCTTGGACTGGAAAATAAGATCGGCTCCATCGAGGTTGGCAAGGCTGCGGATCTGGTGGTCATCGATGGCGATATTTCTCAGCATATCGAGAACATCCGGAAGATCATTTGGGTGTTTAAACAAGGCGTGGGCTTCAATTCGCAAAAGATATTCAGTTCGGTGAAGGGGGAGGTTGGGAAATATTAAAGACAGGGACGGTGGGTTCGGGATCAACTCAGTTTATTTTCCAGCATGTAAACAGTCAGGTCGGCATTTGATTTCATATTCATCTTCACCAGGATCCTCGAGCGATACGTGCTGACGGTCGAAGGGCTTAAG
>Ga0206895_1301_pt1 | contig 10302 bp, 5 predicted proteins | sample Alteio_BWOrgHeat_51_FD_152967 | JGI IMG/M metagenome (GOLD analysis project Ga0206895, IMG submission 152967) | Enriched cells from forest soil in Barre Woods Harvard Forest LTER site, Petersham, Massachusetts, United States -... | ecosystem: Environmental > Terrestrial > Soil > Temperate forest > O...
CTCCTCCTCCGGAACCAAAAGAAAGCCAGCCAGTGCCCCCTTTATTCGTCCCATTTTCTCCAAAACCACCGCCTCCACCGCCGCCTCCAGCATTTGACGCATGGTTTACTGCAAAGCCCGCGCCTCCATTCCCGCCTTGCGCCACATTATTGGAAAGCAACGCTTGACCCACCGTCAAAGAGGCTCCTCTCTGAATATACAACGCGCCTCCCCCTCCGGCTCCCCCTCCGCCTGCATTTCGACCATCGCCACCGCCGCCACCCTTGGAAAAAGCATTGTTGACATTGAGGTTTGTAATAACAACCGTGCCATTTCCCACAGAAAAAGCTTGATACGTCCCTCCGCCATCAATCGTCAAAGGGGTAGAGGGGCCCGTGATGGTTAGATTTTGAGTAATCGCAGGCAATGAGTGTAATAAAGTGATCGTACCTCCGGATAGTGTGGAATCAAAAGTAATCGTGTCGCCTGCAACTACATGTAATAAAGCATAGCGAAGTGTCGTGCTATCAGTTCCGCTATCCCCATTTGTACTCACAGTATAAGGGGTAGCATGCAGAGTATTGAGCAATAAGTAGAAAAAAATGATCGATGCTGCTCTATACCTTGTGTGATTCAAGCATCGGCTTTTAGACGGAATGGAAAACCGCGTTAAATCAATAAAAAAAGCACATGGCATTTTCTTGTTTCTCAATCATTTCAAGCATCTCCCGCTCGCGACTCACAAACGGTATACTTCTCATGTATTTCAAGAAAAAAAATAAATCAATAAAAATCGCTCCTGGTTCAAGGGTCATAGCGATTACGGGCAAATGCATATCATGAGGAAAAATGGAGGTTAAAAAACATTTACCACAACTAAGAACTGACAAAAAAATTTTCATCTTTTCTCTGCAAGATTGACTAAGAAAAGATAGACCGCTATGTTTTCTTTATAAAGCCTACGTTCCCTCGAAATTGCCACCGAATCCTCCTATAGATTTAACCAAACTTTACCCCCATCTGGAAAAAGCTACACAAGCGTTGACTGAATTTTTCTGATTTTGAACTTTTTTTGCACGATCATAAATTACCGGTTTTGATTAAAACGGGTCTTGCTCATGTCCAATTTGAAACCATACACCCATTTTTAGATGGCAACGGGCGATTAGGGCGATTGTTAATTACATTACTTCTTTGTCATGAAGGGCTGCCTGACCAACCAATTTTGCATTTGAGTCTTTATTTAAAAAAAATCCCTCAAGTAACTGTTTCTTTGTTAAGTTCCGAGTTAAAAATCACAGCCCCCATCGCGAGAAGTTCGCTCACTCACATGGTAAAACTAGGGATTTTACTTGTTGCACTTCGAACTTGAATCGGCGCGGGATAAAATTTACGTCTATCGAAACTATCTAAATATTCTTGAAGAAGGGTCCGATCCTTTTCATTCACATATGTAAAATAAAATATTGATAACAGACCTTGAATCAGGGGAGGGCCTACTAAAAATACTTCATACGCACTTAGGCCGATTTCACTTCTTAAAAGCTCGGGAGTAGATCCCTTTTGATACAGGTTCAAGGCGAGATCCTCGAGGGAATCATATCCTTTTATACTGGATCTATGGCAGAAAATGTGATGCTATAGAGAAATCCAACCATTATATCTTGACAAAGATTTTTCAATAAACAATAAAACGATAATCAGAATATCAATGTCTATTTGATAATGCATAGGATTTCATGGTTTACGATGTCGAAAAAAAGTCAAGAGCTGTGATTGGCCCCTCAATTGCTTATCATTAATGGTTTTAGCTGTTGTGAACAGGTCATTCAAGCAACTGGTAGAAAAGTCCTTCATCTAGCTCAAGTAGTAAAAATGGGTATCGACCAAAAAGATGAATAAAAAATATAAAATCGCATTTTTCATTCTTATTTTTGGTGCAGCGCTGCTGTTTGCAGCGCTCTATCTGAAAGGGATTGATATTGCTGTATTGAATCCTAAAGGGATGATAGCACTCAAAGAACGAAAATTAATAATAGTAATTACATTATTGATGTTAATTGTTGTTGTTCCAACGTTTTTTCTGACTATTTTCTTCGCTTGGAAATATAGAGAAGGAAATACCAAGGCAAAATATACACCAGATTGGGACCGTAATCCTGTAGCAGAAAGTATCTGGTGGGGCCTTCCTTGTGCGATTATTCTTATAATTGCGGTAATAGGTTGGAAAAGTTGTCACGAGTTAGATCCCTTCAAATCGCTAGCTAGCAGCACTAAGCCCATTAAGATACAGGTCGTTGCTTTACAGTGGAAATGGCTATTCATCTATCCGGATCACAATATCGCTACAGTGAATTTTATCCAGTTTCCAGAACACACTCCCATCAATTTTGAAATCACCGCCGATGCTCCAATGAATTCATTTTGGATTCCTCAACTTGGCGGACAAATTTATGCAATGCCTGGAATGAGATCGAAGCTGCATCTCATAGCCAATGAAATGGGTAGTTTTAGAGGCTCGTCTGCGAATTTAAGCGGAAAGGGATTCTCAGATATGAGATTCGTTGCTAAATCAAGCTCGCAAGTTGATTTTGACAATTGGATCGAATCGGTCAAGCAATCTTTCCATTCTCTTGATTTCAATGAATATAATAAATTATCTAAACCAAGCGAAAATAACCCAGCAGCATATTATTTATTGGAGGAAAAAAATCTGTACGATCAGATTGTAATGAAATATATGGGAGCAATGAAAAAGGTACATAGTGCTAGCCGCAATTGAATATAGCGATATCTTTGGTAGATTAACCATGGAGGCTCTCAGGCAAGACGCGATTGAAAAAGCCGCGGGAGCTTCAATACTCCTTGGAGGCTTAGTCGTTATTGGCCTTTTATTCTACTATCATCGTTGGAAATGGCTCTGGTCTGAATGGCTTACTTCTCTTGATCCTAAAAAGATCGGAGTGATGTACATCGTAGTTGCCGCTATCATGCTGTTTAAGGGATTGATGGATGCTGCAATGATGCGCGCGCAGCAGATTTTTTCCGTTGATGCTTCCTATGGCTATTTGTCTTCCTCTCATTTCCAGCAGATTTTCACGGCCCATGGCTCGACTATGATCTTCTTTGTGGGCATGGGGATTGTGTTCGGCCTATCAAATTTAATTACACCTTTGCAAATCGGCGCACGCGATGTTGCCTTTCCTTTCCTTAATTCCATCAGTTTCTGGTTTTTTTCCGTTGGGGCAGCGCTTCTCATTTTATCTCTCATGGTAGGTAAATTTTCTGCGACTGGATGGGTTGCATATCCTCCCCTTTCAGGTCTGGAGTATAGCCCAGGCGTAGGGGTCGATTATTGGATATGGAGTGTTCAGATCGCAGGCATCGGAAGTTTGCTTTCGGGAATTAACTTTTTGGTTACGATTTTTAAGATGCGTTGTCCTGGCATGACGCTGATGAATATGCCTATTTTTGTTTGGTGTATTTTGGGAACTATGATCCTCGTAATTTTTGCCTTTCCAATCTTAACTGCAACGGTCGGCGCACTTACTTTAGATCGTCTCCTTGGCATGCATATATTCACCGCAGGTTCTGGAGGAAATCCAATGATGTATGTCAATCTAATTTGGGCCTGGGGCCATCCAGAAGTGTATATTCTTGTCTTGCCCTCATTTGGAATTTTTTCTGCAGTAGTTCCGACCTTCTCGCAAAAACGAATATTCGGATATTTTTCAATGGTAGTAGCCGTTATTGCGATCGTTTTTCTCTCTTATATTGTTTGGCTACACCACTTCTTTACTATGGGAGCTGGAGCAAACGTCAATGCTTTCTTCGGTATCATGACGATGCTTATTGCTATCCCAACTGGCGTAAAGATTTTTAACTGGCTGTTCACGATGTGTAGGGGACGGGTCCAATTTAAAACACCTATGTTTTGGTTTTTAGGCTTTGTGTTTGTCTTTATTATAGGCGGTATGACTGGTGTGTTATTGTCCGTAGCGCCCGTAGATTTTCAAGTACACAATAGTCTATTTTTGATCGCCCATTTTCATTCGACGATCATTGGTGGCACCGTGTTTGGCTTTTTTGCCGGCTTTATCTATTGGTTTCCTAAATTCATGGGTTTTAAATTGAACGAAAGACTGGGGCGATATGCTTTTTGGTGTTGGTTTTTAGGCTTCTTAGGAGCCTTTTTGCCATTATATCTCCTTGGTTTTATGGGTGCGACAAGGCGCCTTAGCCATTATGAGTCAGCTACAGGATGGCAGCCATTATTCATTGTTGCCGCTATCGGTGTCGCAACGATTGCTCTCGGAGCGGGCCTTCAGGTCTTGCAGGTCATTGTGAGTATCAAAGAGCGTAAAGAAAACATGGATACCACAGGAGACCCATGGAATGGGAGAACGCTGGAATGGGCAACCTCTTCGCCTCCACCAGTTTACAATTTTGCGATTATCCCTGAGGTTCACGGTCGCGATCCATTTTGGGAAATGAAACAAATAGGAGGCAAAAAATCGATGCCATCTCAGTATGAAGATATTTATCTGCCAAAAAACACCCCCATTGGGCTGTTCATAGGCGGATTTAGCTTTATTATGGGTTTTGCTTTCATATGGCACATGATGTGGCTTGCTGCGGCTGGCATTATTGGCATTATTGTGTGCATGATCGTTCGGTTATCAGATCATGAAACTGAAATCTGTATACCTGCTTTAGAAGTAGAGAAAATGGAAGCAAACAATAGGAAACGATGACAGAGTCCATAAGAGCCCATCAATCGAGTGATGATAAGACCATTTTTGGGTTTTGGGTCTATTTGATGACCGATTGCCTTTTGTTTGGAACTTTCTTTGCGATCTACATAGTGCTGCATAATAATACCAATGGCGGACCCTCTGGTCGTGAGTTATTTGGCCTCCCAAGTACTTTGGCTGAAACTCTCATCCTTCTAACCAGCAGCTTTACTTGTGCGATGGCCAACTTGGCAGCTGAACGCAATGACAAAAATAAGGTCATTGCAGCATTTGCTGTAACATTCTTGTTAGGAGTAGCTTTTTTAACGCTAGAGTTGACAGAGTTTAAGCGATTCATTGGACAGGGGGATAGCTGGCAGAGGAGCGGGTTCTTATCTTCGTTTTTTACTCTTGTCGGCACCCACGGACTGCACATTACAACCGGTTTATTATGGATGGTCATTCTTCTTGTACCCGTTTTTCGGCAGGGCCTTACACCGGTTAATCTTAAAAGATTAAAGTGTTTAAGGCTATTCTGGCACTTCTTAGATGTTGTATGGGTTTTTATATTTACGATTGTTTATCTGATGGCGGCCCTATGAATAACGACACAAAGAAACACGGAGAAGGTCATTTTAGGACATACATCATTGGATTTCTATTGTCAGTTGTACTGACTTTGGCTTCCTATTTTACTGTAGTGGAACATTTATTCTCTGCTTGGTGGATCGTTCTCACTATTTTCGGATTTGGATTAGTGCAGGTATTTGTTCAGTTAATATTTTTTCTACACTTAGGGCAAGAGCCTAAACCTCGTTGGAAGTTAACCGTATTTCTTTTCATGTTATTAGTACTCTCAATTATAGTGTTTGGATCTATTTGGATTATGGATAATTTAATGTATAATTTAGGAACTGTCTAAGCCACTAATAAAATTGCGCTGATGCAAGCTGCAATTCCACAGCCTACTAGACAGATCCCAGCAGAACGATTGATCCAACTCATTAAATTCCGAGTGGCGTATTTTTTGTATCCAGCAAAACAAAGAGAAAGAAGCCCCCAGGAAAAAATTGAACCCAGCAGGTGGCTAAAAATCATTTCGATATGTTCAAAAAATGTGGTTGCCATATAAGCGACCAAATTGAAGAATTTTGCACACACCCAAAACCCCAATAGGACCTATTGGCAGCGTAAAGAAAAAAGCCTAAAGCCAAACTTTTTAACTCACCTTTAAAAATACATTCCTATTTTTGCAAGCACGTTATTCGACATGTATTTGCTGGACCAGCTTTGAAACTCGCCCATGTAGAAAACAGAAGCAAATCCTCCTTTTTTTCCTCTATACAAAAACTCAATGCTAGGAGAGATAAAACTTTCATTTCTAAAGAAGGAATTAACTGTAAATCCTGCAGGATAATCTACTAAATTTGCCTGTATATAGCCCACTTGAAATGGCTGCTTGTTCACATAACTTAATGTTTCCCTTAACACAAAATCACCTTTAGACGTATTCCACATTTCATACGCACTTAGGCCGATTTCACTTCTTAAAAGCTCGGAAGTAGATCCCTTTTGATGCATGTTCCAAATGTCAGCACTATGCTCTGAAAATGCATTTTGGAATAAAATAGCGCAATCAAAGGAGGCAAATGGTTCCAAGGTACCCCAATCATAATTCGCATCATAGCCTACCGCTAAATGGGGCACGATTTGACTTCCATTATGAGAACTTTTAGCTGATGTATCGAACTGAGCAAACTGAATTAATCGCGTATTGTCAAATGAATTAAAAGCTCCCGCCACTCCTAGTTCGATATAGGTTTGGCCAAATTGGGCTGTCCCATAAAGGGTCGCCGCATAGTAATCGATCGTGGCTTGTCCTGCATGTTGATCTTCATAAATAAAACTTTTTGCACAACATACGGCAGCGCCGATCACCCATTGATTTTGTCCATAATAATCAAATCCCAGCAATATTCCTCCTGTGTTTGCATAATAAGAAGGATTTTGAGCTTGCGCATCTTGGCGAATAAATTCCCCCAACCCTTCAGCCCAAATAGCATAATTGTCTCTTTGATGAGCATATATTTGGCTGCTCCCTTGAGGAGATGGCTGGCTTGAAGCAACAACCAATTCATCTAAATCATCATCAAGAGTTGATTCAGAAAAATCTGGACGCGTCATCAAACTTTTCCAATAGAGTGAATTTGTATCCGATGGCATCGTCATCGCCGCAGAGCGCGCAGCAGAGAGAGAAATAGACGTTGGCTGAGTGGGCAGATCTCTTAAAAGCTCAACCGAAGAGAAATCTCTATAGCTGAGCTGCGCTTCGCGCATCATCAAGCGCTGCTGCGACATACGGCAAGAAACTGTGTTTGCAATCAAAAACATAGTATTTTGCCCAATATAAGAAGAAATCGCATTACGTGCAGGCGAAATGCTATTGAGCGCTTTATTTAACTCGTCCCGAGAAAAGAGAGACATCTCACACACAATCGGTCCCAGAACAGGATCATCATTGAACTCATTTAAGTAATTCGCTACATGCATCGCATTTTTATTATTGCCCAAAAGCTCCGTGTTGATTGTGCAAAAGCCAACTTTGTTAATTTGCAAGACTACATCATTCGGTAGATAAGTGATCGTAGCCTCGGTCGGCTGGCCGAAAAAAATGGTCGGACTATTGAACGTCGTTGTAATTGTGCTGGCTGAATGCAAAATCGTATAATTCGTTGGCGTCGCATAATTGCCAAATTCCAAACGAATCACTAATTCTCCATCTAGCGTCGCACTGCCAGGGACGGCACTTGTCACATCAATCAGAGATGTTTGAGAAGGGCTAATTTCGATCACCGTCGCACTCAAAGGATTTAACGTTAAGCTGCCGACAGTAAGCGTTCCTATGGAATTTCCAGGTTTAATCACGCCGCCATTTTGAATTGTAACCGCTCCGTTAACGACTCCAGTTCCTGCAAGAATGCCTCCTGCGTGAACCAACACATCTCCTGCAATCTGCCCGGGAGACGTAATAGATAAAGTGCCTCTGCCTACCGTTGTAAGGCCGGCATATAGGTTCACGTTAGTTAAAGTAAGACGGCCTCTTCCCATTTTTGTGAGCGCCCCGCCCCCTGAAATGACCCCTTCTTGCTTTAGCACATATTGCTGCGTATTTATAGTAAATGTCTCCGTAGAATTGATCGTAATCATGCGATTCATATTTTTAATATCGCTCTCTAATTGCAGCGTAGAATCACCTGTGACCGTGATGCTGCTGGAAGAATCGCCAAGGGCAGCATTGGAATTAATATCCAACACGCCTCCCTCTAAAATAGTCCCGCCGCTATAAGTGTTCGAGCCTGTAAAAATAGCAGTTCCCGAACCGGTTTTATGCATAATACCGGTTCCTTGCGCTTTTCCTGCAAATGTTTGCGCAAGGGAATTGTTTGTGCCAAAAATCAGTTCATTTGCACCCAAATTAACCAAACTCGACGAAGCCCCTATTAAATCGCCAATTTGCTGCGAACCCGTATGGCCACTCAGATCAAAAGTTGCATTGGCTGAAATGTCCACTAAGCCTCCAGAGGCCAAGGAACCTGCACCAGTTAAGCTAAGGGTTCCAGCACGAATGTACGTTCCGCCATCATAAGTATTTGTACCTGAAAAAATCACAGTCCCAGAACCTAATTTTTCCATCTTCCCGCCAGATCCTTGCGCGGTTCCGGCAAAAGTTGTGCTATTAGCCGTGCCAAAGCTTAAGCTGTTCGCCCCCAAATCGATCGTACTCATAACAGCCCCTATCAAATCGCCAATCGTCTGGTCCTGCGAACTACCGCTTATATCAAATGTCGAATTCGATGCAATATCAACCAAGCCTGCCGAGTTTAAAGAACCAGTTCCGCTGAGGCTTAACGTTCCAGCGCTAATGCTCGTACCACCCGAATAGGTATTTTTTCCTGTAAAAACAGCCGTTCCTGAACCTAATTTAAGAATAGAGCCTGTCCCGCTAATAACACCTCCAAATACCTGAGGAGTCCCGTTAGCAGTGCCAAATTGTAGTTGATTAGCGCCTAAATTGATTTTACTCAATGCGGCTCCCGTCAAATCGCCAATTTGCTGAGAACCTGTATGTCCACTCATATTAAAGGTTGCATTGGCTGAAATATCCAGAGCCCCGCCCGAATCCAATGAACCTGTTCCTATCAAACTAAGCGTTCCTGCGGAAATACTTGTCCCGCCATCATAGGTATTGGAACCTGAAAAAGTCACAGTGCCGAAACCCAATTTTTTCATGCTTCCACCCGATCCTTGCGCGCTGCCGGCAAAAGATGTGCTAGAGCTCGTACCAAAACTGAGCATGTTAGCCCCTAAATTGATCGTACTCAGGGCGTCTCCTGTCAAGGCGCCAATTGTTTGATCTTGCGAACTACCGCTGATATCAAACGTAGCGCTCGATGCGATAGAAACTGAACCTGCCGAATTTAAAGAACTAGTTCCGCTAAGGCTCAATATGCCAGCTAAAATGTCCGTGCCACCTGAATAGGTGCTAGTTCCATTTAAAAGCTCCAACTCTCCACTGCCATCTTTAGTGAGAGATCCTGTACCATCAATTGCGCCGCTAAGCGTTGTCGTTGCTGTGTCTACTTGAATATGCGCGGCGCCTGTGAGATGGACATTGCGAGAAGAGCTAAGAGCCGCTGTAATCTCCAATATGGCATTTGCAATCGTTAAGGGACCAGACGCATTGCCTAAATTGGAATCGCTCGAAATGATCAATTTTCCTGCGCTAATCGTGGTGCCTCCAGTGTAAGTGTTCACCCCTGAAAAAGTCACAGTGCCGGAACCGAGCTTTTGCATACTCCCGCCTACTCCCTGCGAGACTCCAGCAAAAGTCGTATCATTGCTCGTGCCAAAGCTCAGCGAGTTACTTCCTAAATTAATCGCGCTCAAAGCGGCTCCCGTTAAATCGCCAATCGTTTGCCCTCCAGTAGAGGCGCTAATATCAAAAATAGCATTCGCAGAAATATTTACGGCCCCAGTACTCAAAAGAGAACCACTGGCTCCTATACCCAATGTTCCCACCTGAATGTTAGTGCCTCCTTGATAAGTATTCGCGCCTGTTAAAGAAAGGACGCCGGCCCCTATTTTCGTTAAAGATCCGGTGCTTGAAATGACGCCGGCTTGCGTTAAATTAAATCCGGCGGTATCGATTGTGACATTGGCCGATAACACCATCGGACGACTCATATTCGAAATTGTTCCAGACAACTGCAAAGTTGAGACCCCTGTTACGGAAATACTTCCAGTCGTAATGCCAAGCGCTGTATTTGTGTTAATATTGAGCAGTCCGCCTTGTATTTCTGTGTTGCCACTGTATGTGTTATTTCCTTGAAGAAAAAGATTCCCCGCCCCCATTTTCAATAACCGAATACCAGAACCCTTGCCTGGCCCATAAGTACCCGATGCCGGCACAGAATTAAGCGAAGAATCTGCAATCGATGCTGAAATAGTTATGTTATCGCTTGTAGACGGATTAAAAGTTAAAGGGCTTGTGATTGCAAAAATACTTTCTCCTGCCGCAAACCCCGCACGT
>Ga0206895_1202_pt2 | contig 10249 bp, 9 predicted proteins | sample Alteio_BWOrgHeat_51_FD_152967 | JGI IMG/M metagenome (GOLD analysis project Ga0206895, IMG submission 152967) | Enriched cells from forest soil in Barre Woods Harvard Forest LTER site, Petersham, Massachusetts, United States -... | ecosystem: Environmental > Terrestrial > Soil > Temperate forest > O...
TTAGTTCTGATTCTATGTGGATCTATTTCCAGTTGGATTGAAGAAAATATTCTTAGTAGTACGGGATTTATGGGAAGAATCTCTTTAGACATCATGCTGGAAGAACTTCCCTTATATGAGTGTAATGAATTTTGGAATGCAGAGCAAGATAGAGCATCAGCCTTTGATAAGCTTAAGGTACTTTCTGTCATGGGAGGTGTTCCACGGTATCTTGAAGAAATCTTACCAAATCAAAGTGCTGAGACAAATATCCAAAGATTATGTTTCAGAAAAGAAGGTTTTCTCTTTAGTGAGTTTGAACGAATTTTTTCAGATTTATTCTCCTCCAGAAGTTCTACTTACAAAACCATCGTTGAAAGGCTTGCAGATGGGCCTTGTGAACTTAAAGATATTTACACAGCCTTGAAGGTTGAAAAAAACAGTCTGGTTTCTGAATACATGGAAGACCTCGTTACGGCAGGGTTTGTTTCTCGCGATTTTACCTGGCATCTTAAAACGGGTCTCGATTCGAAATTGAGCCATTATCGGCTCAAGGATAATTATTTAAGATTTTATCTCAAATATATTGAACCGAACAAAAAGAAAATTGAAAAGCAAGGGCTAAAACTACTGCCTCAATGGCAATCTGCGATGGGATTGCAGTTTGAAAATCTTGTCCTTAGCAATCGAAAAGCTGTGCAGAAAATTCTTGGAATCGATCCTTCTGAAATTGTGAATGATAATCCATTTTTTCAACGTAAAGCGAATGATCGACAAGGATGCCAAATTGATTACATGATCCAAACAAAATTTGGAACCTGTTATCTATGCGAAATCAAATTTAACGCTCAGGAAATTACAAAAAGCGTCATTGATGAAGTTAAACAGAAAATCAAAAGCCTAGCTCTTCCCAAAAATATGTCCATAAGACCTATTTTGATTCACGTAAATGGTGTCGATGAATCTGTATTGGAGAGTGATTTCTTCTCTTCGATTATCGATTTTAATGATCTTCTACACAAACACTGAGCTTAAATAGGAAAAGATGGTTTATTTCAGACACACATTTCTCTCACAAAAATATCATCAAGTATACTGGTCGTCCTTACACCACAGTTGAGGAGATGAATAGAAGCCTGATTATAAGCGTCTTGACAGCCGAATTGCCCGACAGCATGATCCCTAAATGCCGAGCTGATGAGAGTTTCTTGCCGAAATTGTTACTCAGAAATTTGCCGATCATCTACCTCTCTACCGAATCGCTGAAAGCATGGGACGTATTGACATCCAAATCAGCCGCAAACTTCTTTCCCAATGGATTATTCGCTGCGGCAAGGATCTCAAACCTCTTTATGAAGTAATGCTTGAGCTGATTCTTAAGGGAAAACGTGTTCATCGACGAAAGCCCTGTCAAGCTGCAGGCAAAAGGCAAATGCAAGACAGCCTATATGTGGGTCGTTGTCGGAGGAAACGCATTCCTTCATTAAATAACCTCCTTGTTGGTAATCAATAACTTGTAATTACCAAAAAGAGGACATTTCAATAAAATGCTAACAGATAAAAAATTCTCGATGTTTCAATTGAACTGCTGCTTAACCGCAGGTGGTTTTGCTCGTCTATTTGGAGGATTAGACCTCTCTGATGAACAAAGAGTAGAAGAGATAGCCAAAACGATCAGAGCAAGTAATCCTGATATTGCCTGTCTACAGGAAGTAAGCGACTTGGAAGAGGCTCTTTCCCTCTATCGCAAACTCTCGCCAGAATTTGCCGAGTTCTATTTGAATATCGGAGCAACTCCGTTTATTTTGCAAAATAACAGCGGCCTTTTTGTTGCAAGTAAACAAGCCATCACAAATCCCCAATTCCATAGCTTTGCAGATATCCAAGGGACTGAAAGCATGGTAAATAAAGGTTACTTTACTTTCTCAACAGCTGTGGCTAACTTCATTAATACTCATTTGAGCCCCTCTTCGGACGACTTACATCCTACAAACTCTGAAATCCAAACTAGAGCTGAAGAGCAAAGAAGAATTTTAGACACCGCACAAGATCAATTTTCCAATAATAGCAAACCTGTTTTTGTCTCTGGAGATTGCAATACTAACCAAGGCCTCTTGTTTGACCAGTGTATAGATAGATCTGCTCCAAACCCAGAAGCTGTTTGCGAAGCTGATTATCTCGTCGATCGTAACTGGCGTCATGACTCAAGCGCACAGCCGAGAGGGAAAGTGATCGATTATTTTTTCTCTTTTTTCCAAAAACCGTCTAACTTCAATACTCGAACCATTCCAACTTTCAATGTCGATCGTCCTAAAGATGCGATCTCAGATCATCCCGCCCTGTTCTCTGAAGTGACCTTATCGTAACGGCATCATCCTATAAAAACCACTCTTTTTAAGGTCAACCTCTACGCTCAGTCGTATGCTTTCTTATTGATCTTTTCTCCGATTTTTTAGATACAACAATTAGAGCAGATTTATCATTCGCTAGAGCACATTTACAAAAAAACAAGAAAATGATGAAAAATTCGTTGCTAGTGAATACACCCCGATATGTCGAAGAAAAACGCGATGAAAAATATGGCAATCACACACTTATTTCTAGATATCGGCGGCGTCCTGCTCACTAACGGCTGGGATCATCACGCCCGCAAACGGGCAGCGATGAACTTCAAACTCAAGTTTTCCGATTTCGGCGCTCTCGCTCTTGGAACAAAGGAAGTAGAGCCATGACAATAAATATTCTTTCACCAGAACTACTTCATAGAATGGATGCCTATTGGCGGGCCGCTAATTATCTGTCAGTCGGTCAGATTTATCTCTATGACAATCCACTGCTAAAGCGTCAGCTATTATTATCTGATGTGAAGCCCCTCGTGGTCGGACATTGGGGAACAACGCCAGGCCAGAATTTTATCTATGTGCATTTGAACCGAGTGATCAAGAAATATGATCTGAATATGTTTTACATCGCAGGTCCCGGCCATGGAGGTCCGGCTCTCGTAGCCAACACATATCTCGAAGGTTCCTATAGTGAGATTTATCCGGATATCAGCCAAGACGAAATGGGAATGCAAAAGCTGTTCAAGCAATTCTCGTTTCCTGGCGGAATTTCCAGCCATGTCGCCCCGACGACTCCGGGGTCGATTCACGAAGGGGGCGAGCTGGGGTATTCACTCAGCCATGCCTTCGGAGCTGTATTTGACAATCCCGATCTGATTGTCGCCTGCGTCATCGGCGACGGCGAAGCGGAAACAGGTCCTTTGGCAACAGCGTGGCAGTCCAACAAGTTTCTCGACCCAATTACTGACGGAGCTGTACTCCCGATCCTCCACCTCAATGGCTATAAGATCAGCAACCCGACCGTTTTGGCCCGCATCGAGCATGAGGAATTGGAGCAATTTTTACGAGGCTGCGGCTGGACGCCCTACTTTGTAGAAGGCAGTGAACCGGAGGTGATGCATCAACTCATGGCTGGTTCTATGGAAAAGGCAATCGAAGACATTCGGCAAATCCAAAACAATGCACGCAGTAAAAACGATACCACTCGGCGGCGATGGCCAATGATCGTCCTAAGATCACCTAAGGGTTGGACGGGGCCTAAAGTTGTCGATGGTCTGCAAATTGAGGGCACATTTCGAGCGCACCAGGTACCGCTTCTAGTGAACTCCGAGCATCCTGATCACGTCCAGCAACTTGAAAGTTGGATGAAAAGCTACAAAGCAGAAGAATTGTTTGATAAGAATGGAAGGTTTATAGCGGAATTGGCTGAGCTGGCGCCGAAGGGAGCCAGGAGAATGGGCGCCAATCCTCACGCCAACGGCGGCCTGCTGCTACGTGATTTGCGAATGCCGGACTTTCATAAACACGCAGTCAATGTGCCAGCGCCTGGTGCTGTTGAGGGTCAAGATACTCTCGTGTTGGGCAAATTCTTGCGTGACATAGCCAAATTGAATCAGGATCAGCGTAATTTCCGGATTTTTGGACCAGATGAGACGCTATCGAATCTCTTGGGCGTCGTCTTTGAAGTCACCAACCGTCAGTGGGATGCGAGAGAAGTAAACACTGATGAGTTCCTCGCGCCCGCAGGGCAAGTGCTGGATTCAATGCTCAGCGAGCACCAATGCGAAGGTTGGTTAGAAGGCTATCTGCTGACCGGGCGGCACGGTCTGTTTAATAGTTATGAGGCGTTCATCCGCATCGTCGATTCGATGTTTAGTCAGCACGCCAAGTGGCTAAAGGTCTGCATGGAATTGCCTTGGCGGAGAAGGATTGCATCGCTGAATTACCTGCTCGCCTCTCACGTCTGGCAGCAGGATCACAACGGCTTTACGCACCAAGATCCCGGATTTCTCGACCACGTCATCAACAAAAAGGCTACGATTGTGCGGGTTTACCTGCCGCCTGATGCCAATTGCCTCTTGTCGGTATTTGATCACTGCCTGCGCAGCCGCAACTACATCAACGTGGTGGTTGCAGGCAAACACCCTCTCCCTCAATGGCTGACTATGGACGCTGCAGTTGTGCATTGCACAGAAGGAATTGGCATCTGGCAATGGGCCAGCAACGACGAAAACACAGAGCCTGACGTAGTGATGGCCTGCTGCGGAGACACACCCACACTGGAGACTTTGGCTGCCGTTTCCATCCTTCGGGAACATCTGCCCGATTTGAAAATCCGCGTGGTCAATGTTGTCGATCTGATGAAAATACAATCCCAAAGCGAGCATCCGCATGGTCTCTCTGAAAAGGATTACGATTCGCTCTTTACAAAAGATAAGCACATCATTTTTAACTTTCATGGATATCCCACGCTGGTGCACCGATTGACTTATCGCCGTACCAATCGCAATCTGCACGTTCGGGGATACAAGGAAGAGGGCACGATCACGACAGCTTTTGACATGCGTGTTCAAAACGATATTGACAGATTTCATCTGGTGCAAGACGTGGTTGATCGGTTAGCGAATTTGGGAGCTAAGGGGGCCTACCTCAAACAGATGATGCAGGACAAGCTCATCGAACACAAACACTACATTGACAAGCACGGTCAAGACATGCCGGAAATTCGGAATTGGAAGTGGGGTAACCTCAAATAATGGAACCTAATGCCAATAAACCTAAAGCTCCAGCATTGAAGAACCCCAATGCGAATGAGGATCTAAAATCCCTCTCTCTGGAAGAGATTAAGAAAAAATTGGGATTCTCTCCGGATGGCCTTAGTGGGGCTGAGGCGGCAAAACGACTGACTCAATATGGGTCTAACGAGATCGAAGAGAAGAAAACGAATCCGTTTCTAAAATTCCTTAACTTTTTTTGGGGACCCATTCCATGGATGATTGAAATAGCGGTGATTCTGTCTGGCGTGGTTCGCCACTGGCCAGATTTTTTCATTATTCTCCTTTTACTTCTTGCTAATGCAGTAGTCGGATTCTGGGAAGAACACAAGGCAGCAGGCGCTATTGCTGCCTTGAAAGCCCAGCTTGCAGTTAAGGCTCGAGTAAAACGCGATGGAAAGTGGGGCACCCCGGCAGCACGCGAACTCGTCCCAGGAGACGTTCTCCGATTGCGCTCGGGCGACATTGTGCCTGCAGATGCCAGGCTTCTGGATGGCGATCCTGTCGAAGTAGATCAGTCTGCTTTAACGGGAGAATCATTGCCTGTCACACGCAAATCCGGCGAGCCAGTGTTTTCAGGGTCGATTGTCCGGCAAGGAGAAATCGAAGCATTAGTCTACGGGACTGGTATGAATACCTACTTCGGCAAGACAGCACAACTAGTACAAGAAGCGCACACAGTCAGTCATTTTCAAAAAGCGGTCTTGAAAATCGGCAATTATCTGATCATTCTCGCAGGCGTTTTGGTTGCGGGAATCATAACCGTCGCGATCTTCCGAGGCGATCCGATCCTCACCACGCTGCAGTTCGCCTTAGTTTTGACCGTGGCCTCTATCCCTGTGGCAATGCCAACCGTGTTATCTGTAACGATGGCGGTCGGGGCTCGTTTGCTCGCCAAAAAACAAGCGATTGTGAGCCGGCTCGTAGCTATTGAGGAGTTGGCAGGTGTAGACATTCTGTGTGCGGACAAGACAGGTACTTTGACCCAGAACAAGCTAACACTCGGCGATCCTTTCAGTGTGAACAATATCCCCACCGAGCAAGTGATCCTATCTGCCGCTCTTGCATCGCGGGCGGAAAATAACGACACCATCGATCTCGCCGTTTTGGGCGGCTTGAAAGATAAAGATGCATTGAAAGGTTATCAAATGGTCCATTTCCAGCCGTTTGATGCGGTGCATAAACGTACAGAAGCCTCTATCAAAGACCAAAGCGGAAAAGAGTTCAAAGTGACGAAGGGGGCGCCGCAAGTGATTTTGGCCTTATCGGCTAATATGGCCCAAGTAAAGGCTGTAGTTGAAAAAGCCGTCAACGAATTTGCGGCGCGTGGATTTCGATCGCTTGGAGTGGCCCGAGCTGATGGAGAGGGAGGATGGCAGTTTCTCGGCGTATTGCCCCTGTTCGATCCACCAAGAGAAGATGCCAAGACAACAATTGCGACCGCAGCTCAAATGGGTGTGAAAGTCAAGATGCTCACAGGTGACCAACTCGCTATTGCCAAAGAAACCGCTAAAAAATTAGGGATGGGCACAGACATTCTCGATGCTACCGGCCTTGGCGACGTAAAGAAACAAGAGATAGCTCAAGTTGCGGAGTCGATCGAGAAGGCTGATGGTTTCGCTCAGGTGTTTCCCGAGCACAAGTTTCACATTGTAGATGTCCTGCAAAAACGAGGCCACATCGTTGGTATGACGGGCGATGGAGTGAATGACGCTCCTGCGCTGAAAAAAGCCGACTGCGGCATCGCCGTTTCAAGTGCAACAGATGCAGCACGCGCAGCAGCAGCCATTGTGCTGCTGACGCCAGGCCTGTCAGTAATTATCGATGCGATTAAAGAAAGCCGAAAAATTTTTCAACGGATGAATAGCTACGCGATCTATCGGATCGCCGAAACGCTACGCGTGCTGTTTTTCATGACACTGGCCATTTTGATCTTTAATTTCTATCCATTGACAGCGGTGATGATCGTAATGCTGGCATTACTCAACGACGGCGCCATTCTATCTATTGCTTATGATAATGTTCACTACAAGGATCAGCCTGAAGGCTGGAATATGCATATGGTGCTGGGAGTTGCCACAGCGCTTGGCCTCATCGGCGTCGTGTCTGCCTTCGGTTTATTTTATCTTGGCGAGCGCGTCTTCCATCTTGACCGTCCACATATCCAAACGCTAATGTATTTGAAATTATCTGTGGCCGGACATCTGACCATTTTCCTGACGCGTACGCGGGGGCCCTTTTGGACCATCCGACCTGCAAATATTTTATGGGGAGCAGTCCTTGGCACACAAATGATAGCGACTTTGATTGCTGTTTATGGGCTACTTATGACTCCTCTCGGCTGGAAATGGGCTGGTTTCGTTTGGGGCTACGCCATTATATGGTTCCTCATAAATGATCAAGTGAAATGGCTTGCCTATCGGATTTTTGATCCAATTAAACCTACGACATCCTCTGATTTAACATCGCAGATCTCCAAACGCGCCTACGAACTATATGAGCAACGAGGCCACCAGGAGGGTCTAGCGGATCAGGATTGGAGACAAGCAGAGCAGGAGATTCTGAAAAATAAAAAGCATACAAAGGCTCAAAAAAAATGAATCCACACGATATATGTCAGAAAGCCAGTATAAAATGGCTTAAGAAGATCTGTAACCATCCGGAAATTCCGAACAGTTCAAAAGCCACAGCATTGTTCCGAAAAATTTTGGTTACTAAAATTGGAACGCTAGCATAGAGATCATCATATACTTTAATCTGCTTCGACCCTCTTAACTTTAGTTTCCATAGACTCCTCTTCTCACTTATGATCCATGATTTTTTCTACCAGCTTGTAGACAGCCGTGCCCCTATTCGCGTCAACTGGCAACAACTCAGCAATTCTCGTTAAATAAATTTTCGCAATGAGGTAGACTCTTTCCTCAACTATTTTTTCGAAATATCTAGGGAGAGAAAGTCATGGGAGGCCATTTCTGTTACAAACCACAAAAAATGGAAAACACCGTTTTATCCCCCTTGTTGGGATTGCGCTAGATCTGCTCAAATCCCGACATACCAACCAGCCTACAAATTCTAAAGTTCTGCGCCAACAAGCAAAGCTCCCAGGTTTCTTCGATCAGATTATCGCGCCCCCAATTTTGATATGGTTTTTGCTCAATTTTTATAAATCCCGCCTTCTCGTATAGGTGTCTTGCGGCGTGAAGTTCGCTGTGAGTAATGAGGGAAAGCTTCTTATAGCCTACCCGCCTTGCAAAGTGCACACACTCCTCTAAAAGCCTTTTCCCAAGACCAAGCCCTCTAGCTTGCGGCTCAACAAAAAATAAACGAAGAGCTCCTTCGGTATTTGTTTTTTTTGCAAGCACGATAGACCCAATGAGTTCTCCATCTCTTTCTACTACCCAACAGTGTTCGTAACTTGGATCGTAATGATGCAAAAATTTTGCTGTGATGTCTGCAACTGTAGCTTCGAATTTTTCGTTATATCCGTATTCTTCGCTGTAGAAAACACCATGACGATGAACGATCCAGCCTAAGTCCCCTGGGCGATGTGATCTGAGAAAATAAGGTCTTTGTTTTTCAGACTGCTCTTCTAATACAATTTCTATTATTTTCATTGCTTTCAAAAGATCTGTTTGCTTTTTCGAAGTTAGGTTTTTTAATATAATTTCAATTTTTTTATTCTGTTGATCTTCTAATTTTGTAAAGAGATCTTTTCCCTTACTAGAGAGCGTTAAAATACTCTGTCGGCCATCTTCTTTATTTTTGGAGGATTCTATAAGCTCTTTTTTTTGAAAGTTGCGAAGAATTCGACTCACATAGCCTGCATCAAGTTGTAAGTATTGAGAAAGTTCTACAGCAGATGTTTTGCAGCGATAGTAAAGCTCAAAGAAAATGCGCATTTCTGTTAAAGAAAAAAGGTTATCTGCTAGCTTTTCACGTAGAATGCCAAGCCACCGCGTATAAAATCTGTTGAAATGCCGTACAGCCTGAATATTTCGATTCTCTTTAGAATTTTCTTGGTTCTCCATGCTCTTCTCCAAATCAAAACAACAGGACTTTATCATATAATTAATGGCTTTTGTCAACTAAATTCTGGGCAACGCAAAGAAAAGGCAGGTAAAAAAAATCTCTACTTCCTTTCAACATATAGAAGTTATGGCCATCCCTTGGGAGGCGCAGGGATAAAAAGCAAAGAAACAATAGAATGGTTTTGTAAAGGGATAAGTCTCTAATAAAATGCAAGAGATCGTGCTTTTGAATAAACACAACGACTAGCACTTTGAACTGAAACCTTGGCTATCAAATGTCTAAGCTACGATCTGTTCATCTAATTCAACTGTTCAATATATATTGAACAGCTAAAAATATTGAACAGTCAAAACGCAGTAAAAGACTGAGGTTCAAGAATTGGATCTGCACGATCAAGCAAAGCAACGATGGTTTTTTCGGGAACGGGCTTGTAATCCCAGACCTCAACGGAAAGATTGAGTTGCCGACCAACCAGCTTATTTGGCCGCTTCTCGTGGACATGCCCGTGAAGTTGAAAATGAGAAGGGGCTGGATGGCTGGGGATGTGGATGAGCTCGACTTGATGCCGCCCCACTTTGATAAAAGCAGATTCTAACGTAAGCGAGAAGCCGATTTTGTGCATTTTAGCCGGAGAGCCATCATGATTGCCTCGGATACAAATCTTATTTCCATGCAGGCGTGCGCAAAGAGTAGTAAGAAAGTCAGTCGTGCCTAATCCGAAATCGCCTAGGAAGAAGACCGTATCCTGCGGCTCAATAAGAACATTCCAGTTCTCAATGAGCCGTTCGTCCATTTCGTTAACAGATTGGAAGGGGCGTCCAGTGTAACGAATAATGTTGGTATGAGAAAAGTGGGTATCAGATATGAACCATTTATTCATTGTTTGCCCCAATCACTTCCCATTTATTCAGTAGCTTGTCTACATCTCCCCAAGGAAGGCGACTACCCTTAACTTTCATAGCATCAAAACTGCCCTTGGCTTGGGACTTCTGTATAATTTTCTGATTCAGCAATTCCTCCATAATCCATAGCGTCCCATGCACTTCAACTCCTTCCTTTTTTGCTGCGACGCGAAGATCTTTGTCTCCAGTCAAAAGGGGGCATCGTTCTTAAAGTGCTAGAGCT
>Ga0206895_1146_pt1 | contig 10203 bp, 7 predicted proteins | sample Alteio_BWOrgHeat_51_FD_152967 | JGI IMG/M metagenome (GOLD analysis project Ga0206895, IMG submission 152967) | Enriched cells from forest soil in Barre Woods Harvard Forest LTER site, Petersham, Massachusetts, United States -... | ecosystem: Environmental > Terrestrial > Soil > Temperate forest > O...
ATCTACATCCTTATCCTGATCTTCACCATTATCATCGATTATTTCGCGGGGATCCTGATCGAGAACGCATCCGGACCAAGACGAAAATGGTACCTCGTGATGAGCATCGTGGCCAACGTCGGCGTGCTGGCCCTATTCAAGTATTATAACTTTTTTATCGATAACATCAACCACCTCTTTCTCCAGGCCGGCTGGAATAAGGTCGGGTCGGTATTCATGTCGAATTTCCTGGCGAAGAGCTTGTCGGTGGCCTGGAGTACGGAGAGGTGGTTGGCGGTGATGATATTCGGGTGACCGTGGTGCTTGACCGGCCAATCCACGAAGACCAGGTTATCCACGATCTTTGGCCGGAAGGCGGAATTATAAAGGATGGTGGAAAAAATGAATTCGTCGGCGCCCCAGACCCATTTGTAAAACCGGATCAGCTCCGGGTGTTTGTCGAGATAGCCGAGCGAGTGGCGGATCGCGCCGGGGGATAGGGTGAACCAGTTGGCGCGGCCGACGATCTTATGGTCCGGGATGGGGAACTTGCGGGGGGTCGGCAGGAGGCGATTGACCAGTTTTTCTAGGCGGAAGCGGCCCGGGAATCGCCAATTGATGAGGGAGTAAGTCTGGACCCGTCGGGCTGCTTCTTTCCATGGCCCTTCAATGGATTCGCAGGTGATGAATTCGGCGCCTTTTCTTTCCGCGATATAGGTGTAGATGTAATCGGCGGTCTTCAGGGGGAAATCCTGGCCGGAGATCACATTGATGTACGCATACTTGTCGATCGCGATCTCGCGGAAGCCGTTGAGGGTCGCCTGGATGGTTCCGAAATCTGCCCAGTAGACGGCGGCCCTGTTTTGGAGGAAGGTGGTATTTGGCCGGGCGGCAAGGTATTCGAAGGGTTCGAAGGGGGTCTTTCTATCGAGGTGGATATAGAAGTCGAAATTCGGGTGATCGAGGTTTTTCAGCAGGCGTTCCAGCTGGGCGGGATTCTTATGTGTCAGGATGAGATGGGCGATCTTCATTTGGGCTCCCCTTTTTTGGGTCTTATGATACTGACGGCGTGGCGGTAGATCACGCGATAGGAATCGATCACGTAGAAAAAGATCCGGTCGAGGCGGGTGTCGATCTGGCGTTTCATAACGAAATACCAGGCCGTCATTCCCAGGAGGCAGGTGATGACCGTGCCGATCGCCGCGCCGTAGAACCCGAAAAAATAGAGGCAGGTAAAGTTGATCACGAGGTTGGCAGCCAGGGAGACGGAGTTCATGACAAAGCAAAGTTTCTGTTTGCCGATCGAGTTCAGGAGGTTAGCCGATTGGTTCTGCATGGGACGGAGGATGCCTGCGATCATATAGAGCTGGAGGATCAAGACGGATGCGGCATAGCCGGGGCCGCTGAGGATGTTGACAATGAGGTGTGCGAAGACGATGATCAGCAGGGCGACGGGGATGGTAAAGCAAAGCAGCGCGGCGACCATCCGTTCGTACAGATAGCGCACTTTGTTATTGCCTTCTTCCTGTACGGAGGCCTGGGATACCTTTGGGAAAATGATGTCCGCAGCGGCGTAAGAGGGGGTGTCGATAAATTGATTGACGCGGAAGGCGATGTTGTAATAGGAAGAGTCGGCGATATCGCGGTACTTGGCCGTTACGAACTGGTCCAGGTTGGCAAAGAGGTTGGAGACCAGGCCCGAGCTAAAGATGTAGCCGCCGTAGCCAAAGATCTTCTTTATCCACCCCCGGCTGGGGTTAAAACGGTTGTGGAGATAGGGCCGGCTATAGATATAGATGGCGATCGCTCCGAGGAAAACACAGACGGACTGGTAGAGGGCCAGCCGGTTGAGGGAAAAGGGGAATTTGAGCACGTGGTAGGTAAGGATGATGGCCAGAAAAGCAAGCTGGCGGACAAAATAGCCGGCGAAGACCCCTTTGAAATCGAGATGCGATTGTTGGATGGCTTCAAGGTGTGAGAAAAAGACCATGCCGATAAGACCGGGGGTGTACCAGCGAAGCAGGTCGGCCAGCTCCTGTTTGGCATGGAACTGGCGGCTGAGCCAGTCGCCGCATGTCCAGATAAGCAGAATGAAAACGGCGGTGATGGCGCAATTTATCAGGAAGGAGGAGGAGGCGATGACTGTCTTTTCCCCGGTGTCGCCGCTGCTACTCACGTAGCGGACGTGGGCGTTCTTCAGCAACCCGCTTTTTGTCGTCTCGAAGATGGTGATGATACCCAGGAAAAGCGCCCAGGCGCCATATGGGGCGTGGTCAAGGTGGCGGACAAGCACCATCAGGCTGATGACACCGAAAAGGGTAAAAGAGAAGCGTTGGAGGATGGTGTAAAAGGCCGAGCGTACCCAGTAGGATGAGAAATATTTTTTCAGCACTCGATTTTCAGAATTGGTTAGGAGTGTCGTGGCTCAAACATACAATTTTTTCCGCTAACTTGGTGAGGAATCAATGGTTGTAATGATGATGAGCCGTCTGGTGCTATTTGTTTTAGCTATTGGGGTGAGTATGGCGGGCCTAGCCCAGCCGAAGTATTTGGTTGGGCTAGGCGAGTATCAATGTTTTATTATAAACACGGGTACGGGAAAGCTATACGGTGTCGGGAACAATATTGCCGCGCTGGGAGTACGTCCGGATGATGGTACGCCCGGAATACCGGTGCCGGTGAGGGTGCCGGACAGTCTCTCTTTTATTGATGTAGCGTCGGGGCTTCATAATAGTCTGGCCGTCGATAACCATGGGGGGGTGTGGACATGGGGTTTCAATAGTATGGGGGAGTCGGGGATGGGGACGACCGATGCGCCTGAATCGCCGCTGCCGACAAGGATCCCCACCGATAGTATGGGACGGCCCTTTGACAACGTAGTGAAGGTCGTGGTATGGGCCAGCAATAAGTCAAATGGCAATATCGCGGTCAAATCCGATGGGACGGTATGGATCTGGGGGAATACGGCGGAAGGCATGAGGGGTGACGGGCAATATGGGCAGGTCAATACGCGGCCGGTGCAAGTCCCGATGCCGCAAAATAAAAAGATCGTGAAGGTCGTCGCGTCGGCCGTGATCATTGCGCTCGCTTCGGACGGGACGGTATGGACCTGGGGTGGCGACAACCGTAAGGAATTATTGGGGACGAATATGGTTGACTATACGCATCCGCATCAGCTGCCTTTACCGCAAAAGGCCAAGGATATAGCGACCGGAGGATTCTATTCGTATGCGTTGGGGGTGGATGGGAGGTTGTATGGATGGGGGTATTATACCTCCTATATGTGTATGGGTCCGGGAGGCTTTCAACATTCTCCGCCGCCGCCGCCGGTGCCCCAAGATCTCACGTCCAGCCTGCATTTGCCACTACGGATTGCGAGCGTCAGCTGCAACAGCACGTGTACGCACGTGATCCTTACCGACGGGACGTTGTGGGGGTGGGGCGACAACACTTCGGGGTCCGTAGGGAATGGCAAGGAACCGGATTACTCCAGGCACATACCGCCGTATTCGTGGGACTGGGGGCCGGGGCAGATGCTGGTTGAGAAGCCGGTGCGGCTTGCTCCGGGTGTTCATGATTTTATCCGGGTATTTGGCGGGGCGGCGGGGATATTTTACTGTTATGCCATTACGTCGACGGGGCAGTTATACTCCTGGGGACGCAACAAAGGCGCGGTGCTTGGCAATGGTGTTGTGGGGGCTACGCCCGATATCATGGCGGTGTATCCAAATTCCTGGGATGTCACGGAGGTGACGCCGGTGGATCCATTTGCATTGACAAAAATCAAATTGGTGACCTCGCCGTGGTGCATACTTCATCCCAAAGGCTCGCCGTGCAATCAATTCGAGGCGAGTCAGTAAACGACGGAGGGGCGGTAGTCGAATTACTACGTTCGATCTGCTTCGGGAAGTACTCGTTTTTTTGGTAACACAAAATACTTGCATCGACATCGTTAAATACGTTGTCCGTGCGGAATAATTGTTAGAATGATTATTTACCAGATGGAGCATTGGCGCGGTTTTTGCCTTATGCGGGTCTTACCTCCTGGCATTTAATTTGAACTGCAGAGATCTATCCATTTATTTTCAATCGATTAGTTTTTAGTGGTTTTTTTGTTGAAATAATAGGGCATTATTTTAGGAAAATATTCCCCATTTGGTATGGTTATTGTCTTTATGATCGCAATCCGTTTTTCGGTCGAGTATCAGCGAAATCCTATTGTGTAACCAAAATGTAAATCCAAACATCGCTGTGATGTACCAAGTCTTGTGTCAGAAGTTTATGGCCGGAATTGAAGAACCACGCACGAGGCCGCATTCCAGCAGGATGTTTCTGATTTATCCAATATTCTAAAATCCGGACTATGAAAGCATCTGTACTCTTTGTCTTGCTGCTGTTTGCACTATGTCACTCGCTTAATGCGCAAACGCCGAGGTATTCGGTTGCGAATGGCGAGTATGCGAATTTTATTTTGGATAACTCTACGCAGACCCTTTACGGGGTAGGTTCCGGTGGGACGGGTATTGGCTCGAACCCGGGGCAGGTGGGTTATCCGATACTTTGTCAATTTCCTTCCGCCAATACGAAAATTGTATTTGCCGCAGCTGGTCTTCATACGGCCAGCTGTATTGACGTTAACGGCAATGTGTACTTCACCGGTCCGAATGAGGATGGTACGCTGGGTAATGGCACGACCACGGGGAGTGCCGGTTCATTTGTACAGGTCTCCACTGATATCAACGGCAATCCCTTCAACAATGTGAAATATCTCCGGATGGCTTCGTCCATTTTCACGGGCGGGGCTGGTTATGGGGCGCTTATCTACGCCATCAAGAATGATGGTACTTTGTGGTATTGGGGGAACGCGCAGGGGGGGTATGCCGGTGATGGGACCTATGGTACTGTTGTTACCAAACCGACTCAGATCACTTCGTTCCCCGCCGGGACGGTGATCACCAAGATAGTTGCCGAGAATACCGTTATTGCGCTTGACGCCAACGGTAATGTATGGACCTGGGCCGGGAATGGCAACCCTGATCTGTTGGGTAATGCGAGCCAGACGGACTATGAGACGCCGCACATGATCACGTTGCCCGGAAAGGCCACCGATATCGCCGGTGGCGGTTTCTTTTCTTATGCCCTCCTGCAAAATCAATCGTTGTATGGCTGGGGCTGGTATACCGGGTATCTGGGTGTAGGTAGCGTCGCCGCTGCCGGTACGCCCGGGATGGCGCCGCCGACGAAGCCGATCCTGTTGGATACGGCGTTGAATCTGCCGGCGAAGATCTCTACCTTAACCACCAACAATACGACGACATATGTCATCCTGACTGACGGATCGATGTGGGCCTGGGGTGGCAATGAATGCGGCCAGGTCGGTATCGGGACGGAGTGCAACTATGCTACCTACACGGTCAACCCTGCCCCGACGGGGGGTACGCCTTCGCCGTATAACTGGAACCAGGATATGAGCACGGCGCAATGCCAGGTACATAAGCCGGTGAATATTGCGCCGGGTATGAATAATTGGGTCGGTTTATCGGAAGGGGTATGCGCGGTCTGGTATAAGTTCGCGGTCGACGCCAATGGCCAGTTGTATTCGTGGGGAAGGAACAAGAGTTCGGTGTTGGCCAATGGAATTGCGATCGGCGACTATATAGCCGGTACGATCATTGCGGACTATCCCAATTCGCTGGACGTTCCGTATGTGACGGCCATCAATCCATTTACTCCGGGCGCGAAGACGATCGTGTCTACGTCGCCGTTGTGTCTTACTACTCCTACTGCGGCTGCCTGCAGCCTGTATCCGGTCCCGGCGAATACGCCACCCAGTGCACTTATCAATGGGGTAAAGAATGGCTCCGGGACGGTAGCATCGACCACCACCAGTCTTAGCGGGGCCGCTTCTTCCGACAATGTTCATATTTCCGCCTTTGTGTGGACGCAGGTATCGGGCCCCAATACGCCGATCATCAGTATTCCTTCCGGTCAGACGGTGAACATTATTGGGTTGAAGAACGGTACCTATGTCTTTAAATTGAGGGTTACCGACAACGGCTGGGCTAGTGATAGCACCACTTATACGTTGAATGTCAATACCGGCGGTCCTCAGCCGGTTGACAGTGCCGGTCCGGCCCAGACGATCACGTTGCCAACCAACAGTGTTACGCTGAAGGGGTCGGCTTCGGAGGCGGGCGGAACGATCGTCGGTACCAAGTGGACGCAAGTTAGCGGTCCGGGTACGGCGACCTTTGGAAATGCGGCTGTGCTCAGCACGACTGCCAGCGGGTTGGTGCAGGGAATATATGTTTTTGAGCTGACGGCGACCGATTCCAATGGGATTACGGCGCAGTCAACGGTAAAGATAACAGTCAATCCGGCTCCGGGTCTGCCGGTGGTCAGCGCGGGTACAAGCCAGACGATCACGCTTCCAACGAACAGTGTGACGTTGACGGGCACGGCATCGGAGCTGAACGGGACGATCGTCTCTTTTAGCTGGACGCAGGTAAGCGGGCCGGGCACGGCGACTATTTCGACGGCCGGTCAGGCATCTACCGCGATAAGCGGTCTGGTGCAGGGTGTGTACCGGTTCCAACTGCTGGTTACGGATGCCCTGGGCATCACGGCAACGGCGACGGTGCAGGTCACGGTGAATGCCGCGATCGTTGCGGGTCCGCCGATTGTCAATGCGGGTGTGGATCAGACCATCACGTTGCCTACCAACAGCGTAACGCTGACGGCTACGGCTTCGGAAACGAATGGCACGATCGTATCCTACAAGTGGGTACAGCTCAGCGGTCCATCGACTTCTACGATTGTTTCTTCCGGCCAGGCTTCGACGGCGGTTAACAGCCTGGTGGCGGGTGTATATAGTTTCCAGGTTACGGTAACCGATAATTCAGGTGTTACCGCGACGGATGTGGTGAAAGTCACGGTGAATGCGGCGATCGTTCCGGGTCCGCCGGTCGTGAGTGCCGGTGCCGATCAGACCATCACCCTGCCGACCAGCAGTGTGACCCTGACCGCGACAGCATCCGAAACGAACGGCACGATCGTCTCCTATAAGTGGGTACAGCTGAGTGGCCCGTCCATATCAACGATCGTTTCGTCCGGAAATGCGTCGACTGCAGTTAATGGTTTGGCAGCCGGGGTTTATAGCTTCCAGATCACGGTGACGGATAATTCAGGGGTAACGGCCACGGATGTGGTCAAGGTTACGGTGAACCCGGCTGTGGCGGTGCCAGGGTCTCCGGTGCTCAATACCGGGCCCAACCAAACGATCACCTTGCCCACCAACACGGTAACGTTGACGGCTACGGCGTCGGAGACGAATGGAACGATCGTCTCTTATAGCTGGGTGCAGCTCAGTGGTCCGTCGACTTCTACGATCGCATCGTCCGGTAGTGCGTCGACAGTAGTGAATGGTCTGGTTGCGGGTGTCTATAGTTTCCAGATCACGGTAACCGATAATTCCGGCGTAACGGCTTCGGATGTAGTGAAGGTGACGGTGAATGCCGCCGTCGTCCCTGGTTCGCCGGTCGTCAATGCCGGGAATGATCAGACCATCACGTTGCCCACAAATAGTGTGACGCTGGCGGCAACAGCATCAGAAACCAATGGAACGATCGTTACTTATAAGTGGGTACAGCTCAGCGGGCCTTCGATCAGCACGATCGTGCAGTCCGGGCAGGCGTCGACCACGGTGAATGGGCTGGTGCAGGGTGTATATGTCTTCCAGATCACGGTAACCGATAATTCCGGCGTAACGGCATCGGATGTGGTACAGGTGACGGTGAATGCGGCTGCGCCGACGCCGGGCCTTCCTTCTGCGAATGCCGGTGCTGATCAGACGATCACGCTGCCTGTCGACAGTGCCAGGCTGCAGGGTAGCGGTACGGAATCGAATGGCACGATCGTGGCGTATAAGTGGGTGCAATTGAGTGGTCCGTCGGTCACTTCGATAACACAATCCGGTCAGGCCTCTACCGAGGTAACGGGGTTGGTACAGGGTGTTTATGTGTTCCAGCTCACGGTAACGGATAATTCGGGAGTAACGGCTACGGACCAGGTGACGGTGACGGTGAATGCCGCGCCGCCTCACGTGCCGCCGGTTGCAGTGCCCGGGCCGGACCAGAATGTCAATCTGCCGGCATCTTCGGTGACCCTTGACGGCTCCGGCTCCTATGACCTCGACGGTACGATCGTAGGGTATGAATGGGTGCAGATCTCCGGGTTGGGAGGTGTTACGATCACGAATTCATCCGCGGCCAAGGCCGGGCTGGTTGGGTTGCAGGCAGGGACCTATGTATTCCAGCTAACGGTTACGGATAATTTCGGAGCAACCGGTTCCGCGCAGGTTACGGTCACGGTGACCGGTTCTTCTGGTGGGCCTGTGGCGAATGCGGGTGTGGATACGACGATTGTCTACCCAGACTCTGCGGTTGTCCTGAATGGAAGTCAGTCTTATTCGTCCAATAGCACGATTGTCAGCTACGGCTGGTCAGAAATCTCCGGCCCCACCACGGCGGCGATCGCAGCGGACAGTGCAGCAACCTCTGCGGTGTCGCAATTGACGCCGGGTACCTATATCTTCCAGCTGACGGTAACGGATGCGAAAGGCAACGTTGGTACCAGCACGGTGACGGTTAAGGTACTCAGCAACCTCCGGGCATCAGCGCCAAAGGGGTCGTTGCAGATCTATCCGAACCCGGTCCTTAACACAACGGTTACCCTGACCGGGACCAGCGGTTATACGGGCCAGGTATTGGTCGCCTTGCATGCGATACATGGCGGGATCATCATGAACTATGAGTTCGACCAGACAGGTTCCCAGGTTAATCAAACCATCACGCTGCCGGCAGGTCTGGCGAGTGGGGTGTACTTCCTGAGTGTCCGGTTCCAGGGTCAGGATCATCCGTATGTGTTCAAATTGGTTAAACAATAGTACGGCCCGCGTGGCGGGTCGAACGGAATATGAAAGGCGCGGGTCAACCCGCGCCTTTTTTTTGACCCGCGTCATTTTTTATTGGGGTTTCTCCCACTCGCCCGTGGCTTCGTTGTATTGCTTCAGGACCCGGGCGGGGTTTCCGCCGACAACGCTAAAAGGGGGGACATCTTTGGTCACCACGCTGCCTCCGGCGATAACGGAGTGTTTGCCGATGGTGACGCCGGCGGTGATCACCGCGTTTGTTCCGATCCAGCAGTCGTCTTCGATGATTACCGGCAGGGCGGTACACTTCTGGTCCCGGATGGGGGTATGGACGTCGAGGTAGCCGTGATTCAAGCCTGAAATCCCCACGTGCTGGGCCATGATGACGTTATTGCCTACGGTCACGGGGCCGGTCAATACGCTGCCGATACCGATCATCACGTGATCGCCGATGATGATGTCCCCGATGCCGTTGTTGATGCAGACGAAATCCTCGATGACTGTCTGGTCGCCGACGTCGAATTTACGGAAGGGTGAAACGTCAATCCGCGCGCTTCTCCGGATCACTGCCCGGCGGCCTCTTTTGTGAACGAGGCGATTCAGGAAGATCCTGGTCCACCAGCGGGGCCTGCCTTCCCCTTTTACCATCAGCAGGTGGATGACAAATAATTTTTTCCGGGGGTCAGCTTGTATCTTATCTATGAGCTTCAAAAGGAGATCGTGTTTTTGATGGCCAGGTTGAACTGTTTTGCCGACTCCGTCCAGGTATGCTGTCTCGCCAGGGCGATCCGCTGCCTGCGGCGGTCTTCATTGTTTTCAGCGAGTGCGCGATCGATCAGTCCCGGGAATTCTTCCGGCGTGGCTGCAAGATATACATTGTCGCCGAAGATCTCCATCGCGTCAGTCCGGCTGGCTACCACGGGTTTGCCCATGGCGAGGTATTCATCGACTTTCAGCGGATAGTTTCCGATGGTGACGGGGTTGATCAACTGGGGGTTGATACAGACGTCGAAGGCGGCAATGTAGCGCGGCAGGTGGTCGATCGGCTTCTTCCCCAGAAAGCGGACGTTTGGCATCTGGTGGAGGTCGCTGTTCTTAAAATGATCGTCTTCCGGGCCGATAAGGACGATGTTCCACCGGGGCCGCTCCCGGGCGATGCAGCGGATAACCGTTTCATCTATCCGGATCGTGTTTATGGCTCCTACGAAGCCGATCGTCGGCCGGGGGATATCCTTTAGGTCTTCCGGCAGGTCATAGGAGATGTCGCCATTAAACAGGTCGATATTGCATCCCTG
>Ga0206895_1303_pt1 | contig 10122 bp, 6 predicted proteins | sample Alteio_BWOrgHeat_51_FD_152967 | JGI IMG/M metagenome (GOLD analysis project Ga0206895, IMG submission 152967) | Enriched cells from forest soil in Barre Woods Harvard Forest LTER site, Petersham, Massachusetts, United States -... | ecosystem: Environmental > Terrestrial > Soil > Temperate forest > O...
GCCCATGGCTGCCGGTCCGGTACCGGCAAGTATTTGAGGAGAGGGCCGGGTTTATTCCGAATCTTTCGATCCTGGATTTACTCTTTTGTGAAGGGAAGAATGCGGGTTTGTTTCTCAGGTGACGGCGCGGGGACGATCAGATATATACGATCATCCGAATGTGGGTGGTCGATTCGAGCTTATGTTGCCAGGTGGTGATCTTCCTGAGGTAATCCTGTTGAAGCTTTAGCTGCCGGTTATGGATTTGGCGGCGAAGCTCGACGGATCCCCCTGCTTTTGTCTGGAGATCGGTCAGTGCTTTCCACTGCGCCGCGGTCTGTTGTTGCAGCTTGGAGATTGCGGCGAGGACATCGCGGTGAGCGGACTGCTGGAGGTACAGCAGCTGTTCCTCCGGTTGGGCGCTGTCACCCTGGACATATTGAAAAGAGAAACTGGAGTTAGGGACGAGGGGGGTGCCTTGCTGGAATGTTATAGAGGGTCCCCCGATTGCCGGGGAAATATCAAGGGAATAGTCGCGGGGGGCGGTCCCGGATTCGTCGCTGGCGTCAGTTACGTTGTAGGCTTCGCTCGTGCCATCGATGAGAGAGGCGTCGTCGGCGGTAGTCAAAAAGAAAGTATTGTCGTCAGGTTCCAGGATGTCCCGCTTGGGGGATACAGAAGTTCTCGACTGGGCGCGTTGGCTGGGGCGAATCCGGGGAGCGGGTGTGGCTGTTGCGGCGGTTGGCGGAGTGGACCGGATCGGCTGGTTAAAGGAGGACTCAACGGATGGGCGCGGGGAGGTATTGGACTCCGGCAAAGAGAGGGTGGAGGCGGATGAGGGTAAAGGGTGGCGATCGGGCAGAAGGGGCCGATAAAGGGCCAGGGCAGTGATCAATCCAGTAAATAGAAGTAGAAGGAGGGAGCGGATCCCGGGACGGCTTCGGCCGGCTTCCTGCCGGAGGAGAATGCGTTTTGCCCGCTCAAGGAGCAGTTTATCGTTGCCGCCGGTTGCTGCCATCGCCAGCTTGTGGCCTGGTTGGCCATGGGTGGCCAGGGAAAGCAGGGCGGTGACATAAGCATGCGGGTCATATTTGAATTGCAGGACGAGGTCGTCACAGCTATGTTCCCGCTCCTTTTTCAATTGGCGGATGAGCATGCGCGAAAAAGGGTTGAAAAAGAAGAGTCCTTCGAGAAGGGTCACTACGAGGTGAAGCAGATAATCCTTGCGCTGAATATGACTGAGCTCGTGGATCAGGATGGCTTCGACCTGCTGCGGCGTGAGCTGACTGATCATGGCGACCGGCATCAGAATGACGGGTTTCAGGAAACCGAGTGTAAGGGGCACGTCGACGAGGGAGGAAAGCCAGGCGCTGACCGGCTTGCGGATACCCAGCTGTAATGCGGAGGCACCGATGAAGACCCGGAATTCCGGAGGCATAGTCGAGAGGCCATTTCGGATAAGCTTTCGGGTATGCCAGTAATGGCTACAATAGCGGACCAGTAAAACCGTCAGGATCAGCAGGTAGATTGACGATCCGGATACAAGGAGGGTGTCCATGATGGTGCGACCGGTCTGCCAGATCCAGCCAGAGGTGGAGTGGGCAGGAGACAGAAGGGGTAACCAGTCGATCGAATTTCCCGCGGGAAATAGCAAGGCATTAAAAAAGGTAACACCTGTCCAGCCGGCGCCGATGCCAAGCAACAGAAGGGCGAGGCGATGGCGGATGGAGGCGGCAGCGGAATGAAAAACGGTTATCAGGAGACAGTACAGCAGCCAAAGTGCGGCCATTTGCCAAAGACTGTCAAAGAGTGCCCAGCCAAGCGCCTTTAGTAAAGGGAAGTGGGTCAAGACCTGCATGCCTATTGTTGTTTCAGGTTATTCAATAATTGCTGGATCTCTTCGAGTTCGGCGGGAGAGGCTTTGTGATGGCCGAGGGCCTGGATGACGAGTTCGGTATGGGAGCCGCCGAATACGGTATTTATCATTTTGCCAAGAAGGTGCTTTTGTGTTTTTTCTTTGCTAACCGAGGCTTGATAGATGTGGGTCTTGGCGGAGTCGTCGCGTTTGACTAACCCTTTCTCGTGCATGATCTGCATGAGTTTGAGGGTAGTGGTATAACCGGCTTCTTTTGATTTGAGCAATTCTTCGTGCACTTCTCTGACACTGGCCAGATTCTTCATCCAGAGAACCTGGAGGATTTCAAGTTCACTTTCTGTGGGTTTGATCGTCCTTGTCGACATAGACAAATATTTGATTCAATTTACGATAATTTTCGTAAATCGATGTTAAAGGGGGGCAAAAAAAAGCCCCGATGTGGAAACACCGGGACTTTGGTATTTGGATCTGATTAGTGTATTAGTTGGGTCGTAAAGATATGCATTCACCCGAAATACGTAAAAAAAAATGGATATTTTTTTTATTGCTGGGTGGCTGCGGACGTCTTCGACACCGGGGTGTGCCGGAGGCTTACTGTCTTATCTGCGGGACGGGCGTGGAAGGCAGTTGCTTCGGTTGTATAGATTGATGCCAGGGTAGGAGCGATGACCAGCGAAACAATGGACATCAGCTTGATCAGGATGTTCATGGATGGGCCGGAAGTATCCTTGAAGGGATCGCCGACGGTATCACCGGTGACGGAGGCTTTATGCGGCTCGGATTTCTTGTAATAGATCTGGCCGTTGATCTCAACCCCCTTTTCAAACGACTTTTTCGCATTATCCCAGGCGCCGCCGGCATTGTTCTGAAAGATCCCCATCAGGACGCCGCATACGGTAGCACCGGCGAGGAAACCGCCGAGCGCTTCGGGTCCGAGGACGAATCCGATGAACAGGGGGAAGCATAGTGCCATGGCACCGGGCAGGATCATTTTTTTTATCGAGGCCTGGGTAGAGATGGCCACGCATTTTTCATATTCCGGTTTGCCGGTACCTTCCATAATACCGGGGATCGTCCGGAACTGGCGGCGTACCTCTTCGACCATGGCCATGGCTGCCTGGCCGACGGCCTGGATCGCGAGGGAAGAGAAAACGAATGGAACCATACCACCGACGAACAAGCTGGCGAGTACTTTTGCCTTATAGATGTCAATCCCCTGGATACCGGCAACGCCGACAAAAGCGGCAAAGAGCGCCAGGGCAGTCAGGGCGGCGGAAGCGATGGCGAAGCCTTTACCCGTGGCGGCGGTGGTATTGCCTACCGCGTCGAGGATATCGGTCCTTTCCCTAACTTCCTTTGGCAGTTCGCTCATTTCCGCAATCCCGCCTGCGTTATCCGCGATGGGGCCGAATGCGTCGATGGCGAGTTGCATGGCGGTTGTAGCCATCATCCCGGCTGCGGCGATCGAAACGCCATAGAGGCCAGCGCAGGCATAAGAGCCCCAAATCCCGCCGGCCAGGACGAGGATCGGCAAAAATGTGGATTGCATGCCGACTGCGAGGCCGCCAATCACATTAGTGGCGTGGCCGGTGCCGGACTGACGGATTATGCTCAGGACGGGCCCGCGGCCCATGGCCGTATAATATTCGGTGATGATGCTCATCAAGGTACCAACCAGCAGTCCGACGCCGATGGCGCCCAGAACGCCCCATTTGGAGAATTCGATGCTGCGGAGTACCATCGTATCCGGCAGGAAAAAATAAACGAGACCGATACAGGCCAGCGCGGTCAGGATGATCGAGCCCCAGTTACCCATATTCAGCGCTTTTTGGACCACGCTGGTGTTGAGGCTTGCCGTGTCGCTGATGCGAACGAATAAAGTTCCGACGATGGAGAAAAGGATGCCTGTCCCGGCGATGAACAGGGGCAGGAGGATGGGGGCCATGCCGCCAAAAGCGTCGTCGGATTGGGTCTCCCGACCAAGAACCATTGTCGCCAGGACGGTTGCCACGTAACTGCCGAACAGATCGGCGCCCATTCCGGCGACGTCGCCCACGTTATCACCGACGTTGTCCGCGATGGTGGCAGGATTTCTGGGGTCATCTTCGGGGATGCCCGCTTCCACTTTGCCGACCAGGTCGGCCCCGACGTCAGCTGCTTTTGTATAGATACCGCCACCTACCCGGGCGAAGAGCGCAATCGATTCCGCGCCAAGGGAAAAGCCCGTCAGGACTTCAATGGTCCGCTGCATTTCTTCGGAATCCACTGTGGCATCCGGGGCAAAAATGGCTTTCAGGAGAATGTAGAGGCCGCCGAGGCCAAGTACAGCCAGACCGGATACACCCAAACCCATTACCGAGCCGCCGGTGAAAGATACCTTTAGTGCCTTGCTGAGGCTCGTACGTGCCGCCTGGGCAGTGCGGACATTGGCTTTTGTGGCGCTACGCATTCCGATATAGCCGGCCACTGCACTAAGAATGGCACCAAGAATAAATGCTATGGAGATAGACCAATGCGATTGGGGATTGCTGCGGCCCATGACTGCAAGAAGAATGGCAGCCAGGATCACGAAATAGGAGAGTATCCTCCATTCTGCCTTTAAGAAGGCCATGGCGCCTTCAGCGATATACTTGCCGATCTCCTGCATCCGTTCATTACCGGGATCCTGCCGGGAGACCCACGAAAACTTAACAAAGGTGTAGAGGAGGCCGATCAAGCCCATTACGGGAACCAGATAAATCAATTTGTCCATAAGTTGATTCTTAAGAAATCGCCCCGGCAATCGTCATTCTAACGGAGATGGCTCAAGGGACGGCAAATTTAGGGGAAAAGAAGACAGTCTTGGCCATATAATGCCTATATATGTAAAAAAACTGGCTCTACATTTGAAGGTAAACGGGCCAAAGGCTATGAAAAGCAGAACCCCTCCGAGCGGAGGGGTTCAAAGGCCTTAGGGGTCTAAAAAGGGGGTTGTTTAGGGGTCAAGAACCAGGGTTCCAGGGTAAAGCATTCATAATTGGACGAATAGTATGCCACGCTTTGAATTGGTTGATTGTCATATTATTTGTCCGCTCACAGGCCGGGCTTTGTTCCCAATTTTGGAAATGTTGTCCCGAATTGGAAAGGAGGACGCCGGAGGAGGCGACGAGAAGCGGGATGCGAAATAGAGAGGCGATGGTCGGGCAACCCGGATGTTGATCTTGCCGTCTTGAATAATGCTGAATAATCCAATGACTGTCAAAAAGCTGCTTGTTGTTTTGTGGGTTGTTTTGCTCACGGTCGTCAGCCCGGGCCTTCGGGCTCAGCCGGGTTGCACGTTATTGGGGCAGACGCCGGCCACGGCCTTTCCGGTCTGCGGGAGCAATACGTTTGTTCAGGACAGTGTCCCCATCTGCTTTGGGGGGAGTGTACCTGTGCCTGGTTGCGGAGCCGGTTATGGCGCCTTAAATCCGTACTGGTATAAATTCACTTGTTTCAAATCCGGGACGCTGGGGATGTTGATCAGACCGGCGAATTCTACTGATGACTATGATTGGGAGATATTCGATGTCACCGGACAATCGCTCAATTCGGTATTTACGAATATCAACCTGGTTGTTGTCGATAACTGGTCGGGGGTGGAGGGTAATACCGGGACTTCAGCGCTGGCTTCCGACATGTCTGAATGTGGTTCCACCGGCAACCCGCCGTATACGACACCGCCGCCGTTCAGCAAGATGCCAAATCTCATTCAGGGTCACGACTATCTGTTAATGATCAGCCATTTTAGCGGCCTTGGCCAGAGTGGCTATCAACTGTCCTTCACTGGTGGCTCGGCCAGCATCACCGATACGACAACACCTGCGCTCGTTTCGGCCCGGTTAACCTGTAATTCGATCATCGGGGTAAAGCTCAATAAGCAAATGACTTGCGGCAGCCTCACACCAAACGGGAGCGATTTTTCCCTTTCACCCATGCCGCCGGGAGTGCAGATCGTCAGCGCCGTCGGGAACAACTGCAACAGCGGATTCGATATGGATTCCCTAACCCTGATGCTTAATGGTCCTCTTCCGGCAGGCAACTATATGTTAACGGCGGTGAAAGGATCGGACAGTAATACCTTGCTGGATGTTTGCGGTACGGCGATCCCGGTTGGAGAAGGCGTTAATTTTGTTGCTTCGGCACCACAACCAACGTTGTTGGGTACACTATTGCCGCCGGGTTGTGCGCCGAATGTACTGAAAGTCGTTTTCAATGGACCCACGCCGATCGAATGCTCGAGCATCGCGCCTGATGGCAGTGATTTCGTTGTCACGGGGAGCAGTCCAATCCAGGTCACGGCCGCCTCAGGCATTTGCGATGTCAATGGTCTGACCGATACCATCGTGATACGGTTATCGGCGTCCATCGAAAACGCGGGTGGCTACCAGCTTACGCTCCAAACGGGCAGTGATGGCAACACGCTGTTGAATGTATGCGGTTTGAGCACTCCGCCGGCCTCGATCGCGTTTACGACAAAGGACACGGTGTCGGCCTCGGCTTTTTCTGAAAAGGTCCTTTATGGATGCAAACAGGATACGATCGTTTATACCTATCCATCGGAGGATGGTGTAAACCAGTGGCGATGGGTGTTTGACGGCAGGGATAGCAGCATGGCCCAGGATCCGCCGGTGCAGATCTATAAGGTATTGGGCAATGAGATGGTGTCACTTGTGGTCTCCAATGGGGTTTGCAGCGATTCGACACAGGCGGTCATTCCACTTGACAATGGTTTCCAGGCAAAGTTCGAAGGGCCGATGATCATGTGTCCGAAGGACTATGCGCAATTTGTCAACAACAGTACCGGGTCGTGGATCAGCACCTGGAGCTGGTATTTTGGGGATGGCACGACCAGCGATCAGCAGATTCCGCCGGATCATCTTTTCCCGCAAACGGGGGAGGAGACAAAATATACGGTGATCCTGGTGGCGGGTGATTCGCTGGGGTGTACGGATACGGCCAGGCAGGTGGTGGATGTGCTGAAAACGTGTTTCATAGCCGTTCCGGGAGCTTTTACACCCAATGGAGACGGAGTGAACGACTATCTATATCCGCTGAATGCGTTAAAGGCGGTGGACTTGCAGTTCAAGGTTTACAACCGGTGGGGTCAGCTGGTCTTCGAGACGACGGACTGGCTGAAAAGATGGGATGGGACGATCGGAGGGCAGCGGGCGCCGGCGGGGGCATATGTGTGGACGTTGTCTTATACGGATGGAGAAACGGGGAAAAGGATCGTTCAAAAGGGGACTTCGCTTTTGATAAGATAGGTGTGATAAATGTAGCATCGCCGCTCGCGGATAAAAAGAAAAACCGCCCCCGGAAAAGGGGCGGAATTTTTTGTAGAAGAACCTGAAATGTAAGCCTGAAAAACAAACAAAGACCTTAACTATTGATGGCCGTCAAATTTGGTAAGGTAATATTTTGAAGGAGAGTTGTCAGACATCGTTACGACTAACTAAGTACTAAAGAAATGCCAATCTGTAAGATATTGATACGGAATGTTCTTTGAGAATCAATGCGCTTCGATCCTTCCCCGGATGGGAAATATTTTCCTTTTGCCGGAATTAGGGGTTTCCACGCACAATTTTACGCCGTCGGCAGGCGTTTTCCAGTATACGCGGACTGCGGGTCCGGAATCCAATATCTATTAAAAACAAACATTCATCCCTATGACCCCGTACACGAGAAATAATCAGAATTACCTGGCAGAGGAGTTTCAGCGTTTTGAGACCTACCTGTTGCAGGAAAGCCGGATCGCCTTGTTGAAGATCCAGAGCTGGCAGTTTGCGATGAAGACGCCGGAAGTTGGCGCCCATTATCAGCAAGAGGCTACCGACATGGTCAAGAAGTCGTTGTTGAGTTTTGTTCCAAACAGTTTTGTGCTTAGCGAAGAAGGGTATTATTACAAACCGATGTCAAATTGATCCCGGTATCCGGAGATTTGATCCTGGTTGTCTAACGATAGTAGAACCGCGGCTGACGCCGCGGTTTTTTATTTAGCGTAGTTAAATGCATTCGCGCAATTCTTTTTCCGTGTAAGCCAGACCGTATTGCTTTAGAACGTCGTCCGGGACGCCTTTCCACTGGGTGGGAACATTGCCCATATATCCGATGTCCTTGACACCGATCTCGGATGTATAAAAACCGGTGGCGGTGAGGTTTCGCATAAGCGTAAAAAAGGGGATGCCCTGTGCCATTTCCGGTTTGTTGGTCTTTCTCACCGGGTAGGCGATATCGTCAACGAGGTCAAGCCGCTGTTGGGGGGTACAATCTTTAAAGGGCTTGCCGAACCGGTTCAGGCATTGCATATCCAGCCAGCGGAGGCCGCCCCGAATCGGGACTTGATGTTCGGGGATTTCCTTCACGATAAATTCGATGAATTCGGGTACTTTGGCATCAGAAGCGCTTCCGCTGACCTCGTCACGGGGGATGATAATATCGCCGAGGATAGTGATCGTAGCGAGTTCATCCGGAGTAAAAAAAGTCCTGGCGGAGATTTCTTTCGTGTGCGCTAACTCTTCGGCCATTCGATTGATGCCGGTGGGGTTCCCGGTAGAAGAGGAGGTGGCGGTTGAAGTGGTCGCGGTGCTGTCTGCTGGGGCGACCTTCGGTTCTCCGGGATTGCAGGCCTCGGCGAGGGCGCCTGCGGAGACGGTTCCAACGAGGAGGGTTTTGATGCTCTTTCTTCTGTCCATAATCTAGATGTTTCGTTTTTTCATTTCGTCGACGAGATATTCGCTGGTGCGCATGGAGAGCGCCAGGATGGTCCACGTGATGTTTTTGTCGGCCTGTGAAACGAAGGGGCCGCCGTCGACGCAAAAAAGATTCTTCACTTCATGGGCCTGGCTCCATTTATTCAATGGCGATGATCGGGGATCGTCGCCCATGCGAACGGTACCGGCCTCATGGATGATATTGCCGGGGGCGTGGAGTCCCCAGTTGTTGTGTTTGTTGTCTTTGTCTTCATCGCCCCAGATCTTTACCGCACCCATGGCTTCGAGGATCGACTTGAAGGTTTTTTTCATGTGCCTTGCCTGTTTGATCTCGTACTCGGAGTGACTGGTATTAAAGCGAAGGACGGGGATGCCGTATTTGTCGACGACATGGGTATCGATCTCGCAATAGTTCTCTTTGCGGGCGATCGCTTCGCCGCGGCCGGCCATACCGACATGAGCGCCGAAGAAATAGCGGTAGTCCTCTTTTAGCGAGGCTCCATAACCACCTGCTTCCTTCTTTTTGCCTTTGATGGGGAAATCGCCGTTAAGGTTTTGGATGTCCCAATTGAAGCCGTAGACGGGCTGGCCGAAACCGCCGCCGAACTCAATGTGATAGCCTCGGGGAAAGTCAAGTTTTTTATTGTCGAGCCACCAGGGTGCGTATACGTGCATCCCGCCGACCCCGTCTTCGTTGTATCGTTTTCGGTCGAAGAGTTCCGGGATGATACCACCCATGTCGGCGCCGGTTGAATCGTGGAGGTATTTGCCGACGGCGCCGCTACCATTGGCGAGGCCATCCGGAAAACGCGCAGATTTTGAATTGAGTAGCAAACGGGCACTTTCGCAGGCGCTGGCGGCGAGCACGACGGTGCGTCCGGAGACCTGGTATTCCTGGTTATCGTCCTTATTGACATAAGAAACACCGGTGGCGAGACCTTCCTTATTTGTCAGCACTTCGCGGGCCATTGCGTTTGTGACGAGATCCAGATTGCCGGTCTTCAGTGCCGGGATAACGAGACATGATGAGGAAGAAAAGTCTCCATAGACCTTGCAACTGCGGCCGCACTGGGCGCAGTAAAAACATTGACCGCGTTCGTTGTTGATCGATTTTGTAAGAATGGAAAGGCGTGAGGGGTAGATGGGAACGCCGACTTTGGCGCCTGCCTTTTTGATCATCAACTCATGGAGGCGGGGTTTTGGCGGCGGGAGGAAAAAACCGTCGGGGTCGTTGGGGAGTCCTTCGTTTGTACCGAATACCCCAAGCAGCTTATCGATCTTGTCGTAGTAAGGTTTGACATCGTCATAACCGATCGGCCAATCGTCGCCGAGGCCGTCGATGCTCTTGCGTTTGAAATCCTTCGGCCCGAAGCGAAGTGCGATGCGGCCCCAGTGGTTTGTCCGGCCGCCCAGCATCCTTGCGCGCCACCACTCCCAGGGAATGGTTCCGGGCGCTCCGGTCTGGGTGTAAGGCTCCCCTTCCACTTCCCATCCCCAATAGCAACCATCAAAGTCACCGAAGGGCCTGAATTTTGT
>Ga0206895_1304_pt1 | contig 10055 bp, 6 predicted proteins | sample Alteio_BWOrgHeat_51_FD_152967 | JGI IMG/M metagenome (GOLD analysis project Ga0206895, IMG submission 152967) | Enriched cells from forest soil in Barre Woods Harvard Forest LTER site, Petersham, Massachusetts, United States -... | ecosystem: Environmental > Terrestrial > Soil > Temperate forest > O...
GCGCAGGAACTTACACCGGTGCAGCTGCGTGCGCGCATAGTGAGTACGTTTATGATGTTCATCTTCGGCTTGCAGCCGCTTGCATCGTGGTTGGCGGGGGTTTCCGCCGACAAATTTGGAATTCACACGGTCATGTTTGTCAATGGGGCGCTGCTGATCATCCTTGCATCAACCCTTCTCACGTTACCGGCTTTGCTTAAGATCAGGAGAGCCCGGTTGGAACCGGTAGGGCCGGCAGGACCGGCGGAACTAAAGCACGCCTTTCGACACTTAAATTGATTCCTGTCATGCAAATTCGAATTACCCTTTTTACGGTGCTTATCGGGCTAGTCTGCGGTGTTTCCGGCGTTACGCAGGAGAGATACGGCGCGGATATCCCATGGACCACGTATGAAGCGGAGGGGATGACGACAACCGGTTCTGTCATGGGCCCGAAATACGGTCCCTATGCCGTGGAAACAGAATCGTCCGGTCAGCGTTGTGTGAAGTTGACTGCCCGGGGACAGTATGTGGAGTTCGTTGCTGTGGCATCGGCGAACAGTTTGATCATCCGGTATAGTCTTCCGGATGGCCCGGCTGGCGGGGGTTTGAGCATAGGGTTGGGTATTTATGCAAATGGCCGGAGGGTCGACAGCTGCGTGGCGTCTTCCCGTTATGCCTGGCTCTACGGAAAATATCCCTTCAGCAATGATCCCGCGATGGGGTCGCCGCGGCATTTTTATGACGAAATCAGGACAAAGGGGTTTGAGGTCCGGAAGGGGGATGTGATCCGGATCCGGTGGGATGGCGGGCCGGCCGAATATTGTATCATCGATTTGGTGGATCTGGAGGACATACCGCCACCGATGGCGCGGCCTGCGGGTTCGCTATCACTCTTGGAATTTTCGGGTGCCGCGGTTGACGGTGACTATACGGTGGCGCTGAGGGACTGTATTGCCAGGGCGAGTGCGGAAGGGCGGGTGGTTTGGATGCCGCAGGGAACGTTCAAAGTCACGGGTGATATCCTGCTGCCGGCGGGTGTGACCATCCAGGGGGCAGGGATGTGGTATACGGAACTGGTGGGGGATGACAGCCTGTATGCCGATGCCAACCGGCGGGTAAGACTAAAGGGAACCGGCGATCACATCCAAATCGCCGATCTGGCCATTATCGGAAGACTGGATCACCGCATTGACAAGGAGCCCAATGACGGCATAGTCGGGTCTTTTGGGAAAGGCTCTGCTATTTCCAGGGTTTGGATCGAACATACGAAGGTGGGGATGTGGCTGGAGAACTCCGACAGCCTGCGGGTCACGGCCTGCCGCATCCGAAATACCCTGGCTGACGGCATCAATTTCTGCGTGGGGATGAGCCGGTCGGTGATAGAAGAATGCACTGCCCGAGGGACCGGGGACGACTGCTTCGCGATCTGGCCGGCGGTGTATGGGCAACAGTTATTTTCTCCGGGTAACAATCTTGTGTTGCACTGTACAGGACAGTTGCCGTATCTCGCGAATGGAGCGGCCATTTATGGGGGAGAGAGCAATACGGTCAGGGGCTGTTTGTTCAAAGATATTACCGCGGGATCGGGTATACTGATCAGCACGACGTTTCCGACTTCCAGCAAGGAAAGAGGGGGCGATAGCAAGGAAAGGGGGGTCGATAATAATTTCAGCGGCACGACGCTGGTGGAGGACTGTGCTGTGCGGACGAGCGGGGGCTTTGACCATGAATGGGGCTGGCGGGCGGCGCTGGAGATTTGTGTGGATAAGCGCGGGATCGCGGGGGTAGTGATCAGCAACCTGCAAATCGACAGCAGTTTATCCAATGGGATAAGTGTGATCGCGAGGAATGAGCCGAAGCTGTCGGATGCTGTCTTGCGGCGCGTTTCGGTGACGGGCTATGGGGTGGGGGTGGCCGGGAAATATGGGTTGTTTATTTCTCCCGGTGCGCGTGGGGGGCTTGCTGTCCGGCAATGCAGTCTCGGGGAAGTGGACAATGAGGGGAAAGGGTTTCAGCTTACTTCCAACTAATCAATACTCTTACCCTGTATGTCCCTCCGCCGGTCACCATAAATTGTTGAACGTAGCTATGATCGTTTTCCCATGTAATTGTCTTCTGGGACCAGGTGTCGTGATCTTCCTGCTTTGTACTTCCCTTATTTGCAAATAGCGTTGAGAAATGCTTGACATTTAATTCAAAAATATCGTTCAATTTATTTATTTCTTCCGATGAGCCATTCCATGTATACTCAATAAGTCTTATCACGCTATCCGGTAAGGAATAGTAATAATTCAGGATTACTCTTCGAGGAGTTGTTTCTCTTATTGAAATAATCGGTTGACCGAGATGGAAATTATCACTGGCCCGGAAATATCCGCTTGAAACACTAAAGGTGATCCCGTTATAGACAGTAATCTTTCCATGATTTGCCCGTTCGATGGAATCTACGGCTTTTAGGGCAGGTCTTCCAATGGAGATATCCTTTATCTGTCCAAGCGCACAACTGCTTACAAATAGGAATATGAAGAAGATGGGGGAGCGGCGCATTTTTTCAACCGATTTATCGGTGATGTTTTATATTTACAACACCTAAACCGTCAAGATGAAATACTATATTGCTTTCTTCCTTGTCACCATCTGCTCGCCCAGGCTTTTCAGCCAGCATGCATCGGTTAGCATTTCCAATGAATTCAAGGTAAAAGAAAACGGATTCAAGGATCAAATCGTAACCCATTCTATTTATTACAATGACAATTTCTATACCGCTACGAACTCCGGGATGAGCGCGGCGAAGTGGCTATTCACCAAACTATACGATGCAAAATTTTCTGTCACCATCAGCAGGTATGACAAGGATATGAAAAAGGTCGGGGAGGTTGAATTGGAAAATGGATCGAAGGAATTCGGTCCCTTGCAGCCATCGATGCTGTGCTTTTCCAACAAATTGTATCTCGCCTATTTCAAGACTGCCGACAAGGGTTCCTTTACCCTTTATCTCGCCAGAATTGATGAAGATGACCTGTCTTTGGGCGAGCCCCTGGCGATCTGTACGATTCAGCAGGAGAACGTGGGCTTTACCCAGATGATGTCGATAATTGAAGGGGGGTTGGTCTTTTTTGTCAATTCTCCGGACAATAGCCGGCTTTTGGTCGCGTGCAAGAGCGCTCCCGGCAAGGTGCAAACCATGGTCCTGGACGATTCGCTTCATGTGCTCAGGAAGGCGACGGTCGCCGTCAACCTCACCGGGTTCGATATCCCTTCGGCAGTCTTGACCAATGATAACGGAGCTTGTCTTATCCTACATTCAAAGGAAGGTATCAGCATTCTGGGCGTAGGGGCAGATGGGAAGAAAACAGAAACGCGCTATAACGCCGTGGGAAACCTGACGCCAAACAATTGCCGTATACAACTCGCCAGGGACGGCAAGAGCATTTTTGTTTACGGTTCCGCTAACAATGGTCCGGAACCATCGATCTTTTGGTGCGGCGGGTTTATACTATCGCGGCTGGATGCCGCTACCTTTAAAATGGCCAAACCGCTTTCCTATACCTTTGACGAGCCATTCCTGCAAGCGGCGGTCGAAAAAGGAGGCGGTATCAAGCACAAAGGTGGATTTTCGTTGTACAATTTTAGCCCCCAGTTGTTGGAGATGGACAATGGAGATATCGTCATTATTGGCAGCCCGGAAGCGACTACCGAAGAAACCTCCCGTTCCGCGCCAAATATGCAAAACCAAAGCCGAATGGTTACAACGACTACCTTGCATGTAGGACCGGTTATGGTCTTATACCCAAACTTGAAGGGAAAAACACTTGATCAGGTGGTGATCATACCCAGGCAGATCGAAATGTGGAGTTCCTCCGAAAGCGGCCACGGGGCGATCCAAATAGTCGTAACGCCCAAAATATCGACAGCTCCCGTCGGTTTCATCGCGACGCCCCTGGGCGAGGATATCGTCATCGTCTATACCGACAACGTGAAAAATATTTCGAGATCTGTCGACGAAAAAGTGAAGGAAACGAAATGGGCAAGCGACCTCGAATTGGGCGAAGCGCTCATCAATAAAGAAAAACAATTGGAGTACCGCAAACTGATAAGCCAAATCGATAAGGGCAGGACCACCTATTATTTAGGAGATGCTATTCCGACTACTTCTTCCTCTCTTATATTTCCCATCGGAAAAGAGAACAATTCGTTCGGTGGGCCGAAGACTATTTTTAGCAATTGGTGTTTTGTGGATGTAAAGTGACCGGGATGGCGGTCCCGCGTTTACTCATGGTGCGAATAGGTCCAGCTCCAGCCGCTGCCGGCATTGGCAGGGATGTATTTTTCCTTGTACTTTCGGTAGATCGCGTCGCTTTGCTTTTTACCGTTTACAATAACCTCTTTGTCGTTTAGGGTGAAGGACACATCTTTCGGATCGGTTATCAGTCCATCCTGCAGCAGATCGGCAACCAGTTTCTTATCGGTTTCAGCCTGCAATCTCTTTCGCTCTTCGCCCATTCGTTGATAAGATGCGTCCGGGTCGCGGTATCGGTACGCGTCCGACACATAATTCTTTTGTTCCTCATATGAACCTGGATTCCGATAAGTATAGTTGAGATTGAAATCATCACCCGGTTTAAAATAGTTGTCGACAATCCGGAGGCGTAATTCGTCCGGCTGTCGGACGTCATCAATTAAGAGCTCGTCTCTGGAGAGCTTATAGGTGAAGTAATTTCTATCATTCACGAGGTTGTCCCTTAAGAGCTCGGCGGCAATTTCCTCGCTCCGCTTCTTGAGAAAGGCATCATATGGGCCGGGATGTCTGTTTTCATAAAGTAGAGAAAGGCTATAGACATAATTGCCCCCGGCGCCAAACTGCCGGTATATCTTGTCATATACTCCTTCGGCCATTCTTACGCCGTTGACGATCAGTTCGTGATCGTTCAGGGTTATGCGCGGATTGGTGGTGTCTGTCAATAGGCGTTCGCGGTATAGCTCCCAGGCAATAGCACGGGTTGTATCGAACGTTCGCTTATTGGTGTCCGGTTTGGCCGGAAGGACGAAGGCCGGATGCCGGAGCCGGTTGCTGTCGTTTTTGACTGTTTTTGGCTTCTCTATGTGCGCGGCCGTGGCATTCGGATGGATGACTGGTGCAACGCGTTGCAGGACCTTTTTAGGATTTTCGCGGCTGATCTTCTCCCGATTGACATTCTCGCGTTTGAAATTCTCGCGGGCCGTAAACGCCGATATGCCCAGGCCCATCACTACGAGGCAAAGTGCCAGGATCGTTGATTCGAACAAGCTAAGCGAGTAATTGCGGTTGTGTACGATACGGGTCACCCTGGAGAGCAGGGTGTTTTTGGCGCCCGGGAAGGCCATGGCATAGCCGGCCCCGGCAGCCCCGGCGGCCCCGGCGGCCTGGTATTCCTCGCAGGAAACCATCGCCCGGATATAGCTTTCTTTGTTGCGGCTTTGCGCTATGGTCAGGTCGTCGCAACAGTTTTCCCTTTCCGTTCTGATAAGCTGCGAGATCCATAAAACAGCGGGATTAAAAAAGAACACGATCTCCATCAAACTTTGCAGCAGGTTTACGAGGTAATCGCGCCTGCGGATATGGGCCAGTTCGTGGATCAAAATGGCTTCCACCTCGGTTGCGGTTAGGGAATTGATCAATCCTATCGGGATCAGTATCACCGGTTTCAAATGGCCGACCACCATCGGCACTTTTGCAATGCCGGATTCCATCAACCGAATCGCTTGTTGAATATTCAATTGCTCCGCCAGTTGCAAAAGCCGGGTTTCCCAATCTTTACCAACGCGGGAGACGTTGGTCCGCTTTAAATGGGATACGCTATGCAGGCCCACCGCCATTTGTACACTTTTGGCGCAGATGATCAGGAACCATATTAAGACGATGGTAGTATAGTGGGTATTGAAAAAGCCGATTACTTTTTCGGTGATCATTCCGGCGCCGGGTCGCTGGGCGATCGGAGCTGCCGCCGTTGCCGGGGCCTGTAGAGTGCTGGTGGCATCAGCGGCGGATGTTTGGATAGTGCCGGCGGGTGATCCGGTCGAATAGTAGGAGGCGCTTTTCGCCGCCGGTTTTTGCAGCTGGCCAATAAAAGTGACCGTTACGCCAAGGGCAAACAGCGTCAGCGCGCCGACGAGCGAGTTATACCGGAAAGCGGCGCTCGATCTTTTTGTAAAGATGATTATTACGCCGGTTACTACGGCAAGGATAATGCCTTGCCAAAGGGAGTGCATCAAGGTATTGCACAATGCTTTTATAATATGATCACTCATACGTTCGCATTATTTTGTTTCCAATTTGTTCAGCATTTCTTTTATTGCTTTCAGATCCTCTTTCGAGGTCTTTTTGTTGCCCAGCAATCGCAGGACCAGCTTGCTTGCTGAGCCTTTATACATCGAGTCGACAAACTTTTCCAGCAGGTGGTCTTTTGTTTTTTGCTCGTCTTCGGCAGCGCGGTATACGTGTTTCATCTGGCTTTCGTCGCGGGCGAGTATGCCTTTGTCGGCCATGATCTGCATTAGCTTCAGGGTGGTCGTATAGTTGACGTCCTTTTGCTTGACCAGCTCGGTATGTACATCGCGAACCGTCGAGGGGCCTATTTCCCACAGCACCTGCAATATTTCCAATTCAGATCTGGTGGGCTCCAGTTGTTTGTTCTGATCCTTTTTATTCATTTCAGACTAAAGGTAGGAAATATTTCGTACGAACAAATTATTATGATGGATTTTTTTTCAGCCTGCTCAGTCCGGCGAGCGCATTCGGGTTCCGTGGATCTCTTTGCAAGATCTTTTTGAGGCGTACAAATGCACCTGCCTGGTTGCCCATATTCATATAGAGGCTTGCGATGGTGCTATCGGTGAAGGTCTTTTGCAGCAGGTCCGTCGATGAAGCCCCTTCCAGGCGGATCACCTGTTCGGTATAGCGCTTGACCATCGCCACCCGACGGCCGGACGCGCTATTGAATGCATAGTCGATATAGGGCATTGCGTCGTCAGCGCGATCCAGTCCGAGATATAGGACGAAGAGTGTCCGGGCCCGCTCGAAAGAGGGATGTAGTGCAAAGGCCTGGCTGAAATTGTAGGCCGCCCCCTGCAGGTCATCAAGCATTCCGCTGAGATTTGCCGCCCTATCGAAGTAAAAGTCGTCCTGGGGATGCTCGAGCGTCATCGCTTGCATAATGGTCCTTGCCCGGGTGAGGTCGCCGGCCGCCATATACTGCGCATAGAGGCTATCCATTGCCGCCTCCCATCGCATCTTTCCAAAAGCCACGGCGTAGGCCAGCTTTTGCTCGTTTGTGACGACGGGCAGGGTGTCGTGTTGCGAGCCGTTGACGGATGTATCCTGCGGCGCGCCTTCATTGAAGGGCCAGTTCCTTTTCAGCCGTTCGATCTTATAGGCGCCGGACAAGGAATCCAGCGCAGTAATGGGCATATCCTTTATCAATTGCCGCAGGGTGATTTCGGTGGGTGTATCCCGCCCGCTACCGGCAGGAAAGAAATGCGTTTTCATCAACTCCCGATAAAAGGCATCCGAGAGCAACGCATATCCCGTAAGGTTCGGATGAACGTGCTCCAGCAGCAGTTCGTTTCCGATCAGGTGTCCGGCGGACCAGTCCCCGAATTCCGCATAGGAATCAACCAAATGGGCATCGGGATAGGTACCGCACAACCGGGCGATGACGGTATTTATGGTGGTGGGCGCCCTGAATCGCAGGCCATCCAGGTCGATCGCTTTTGTAAAGTATCCCCGGGCTTGTCCGGTATCTCCGTGCGCGTAAGCCAGCCGGCCAAGGGCGTACTGGCCTGCCGCATTGCCCGATGGCTCCACGCTGACGAGTGGCTTCATGTCCTTTTCGTTACTGACGAGGTTGCTGATGTAGACCGGAATGTGCCGGTCGGAGAAGAGCTTTAGCGTCTCGTCCATATTGGACTGGAACTGGTCGAGACCACGCTGGTAGACGGCCGAGCCATAGGGGATGTGCGAATCGGCCACCATCAATTGCATCAGGGTCCCGCCAGAATCGGTCCTGTCCGTCCTGAACAGCGTCGTTAGTTTGCGGTATCCATTGGTCAGCCATTGGACAAGACGCAGCCGACGCAGCGCAAGCATAAGCCGGATAAGGGTCCGGTTGCCCGATAGCCGGCTGGTGGAGGCCACGCCAAGTGTCCCGTAGTATTCATTGTGCCCCGAATAGATCAGTACGGCATCGGGCTGATAGTCCACCAACTCTTTTGCGAATCCCAGCACGGTATAGGAATTGACGGCGGTTACCGAGAGGTTGATGATCTCGAATGACCGGCCCGGAAAGGTCCGCGTCAGCCGGTATTGTAGCCACCGGTGAAAAGATCCGTTGTGAAAATAGGGATAGCCGATGGTGGTCGATTCGCCCAATATAAAGATCCTGCAGGTGTTCTCGTCTTTTGTCTTTTTGAACGGCTCGCTGTTCCCGGTCGGGGCCATGGCGGGGTCGGTAAAATATCGGCGGGAGGCGTTCGGATTCAGGACAAGGTAGTGCGGGTCGCGGGGGTACTCTATGAACAGGCTGGTATCATACCCATAATGAAAGATCCTCAAACCCATTTCGAGGAGAAAAAGGACCACGACGGGAAGCACCAGAGCGATTGCTTTTAACCATCGGGTCCTTTTTCGGGAAGTGTCGCGAGGGGACGGATGGGGTGCTAGTAACCGGGGTTTTGCGTCCATTGTGGATTTTTGAGCATCTCGTTCACCGGTATAGGTGCGTAATATTTATCCTGGATGTTTGCCAGGTTGGTCGGGCTGATCGGAGTTTCCAACGGGCTCCTCGCGGCAACCACCTGGGGAAGGAGCTGGAGGCGAAAGATATCGAACCAGCGGGTCCCCATTTCGGCGCCGAATTCATAGGCCCGCTCATAAACGACGGAATCCCGGAATGCGATCTGGGAAAGGCCGGGTGTCAATGGCGCTTCCCCTGCCCGCGCCCGGACGAGGTTGATGGCCGCGTAACCGCCGGCGGTAGGTCCGCCGCCGGCCATATCGGACGCCTCGGCATAGGTCAACAGCACGAGCGGATACCGGAGCACGTCCTGCGTCTTATTCGTGCTTGGGTTCATCGAGATGATCGTGGAATCCGTCTCATAGATCCCTTCTGCAACGCCATTTACCACGAGGCCGGCCCTGTACTTCCGATAGAAAGGATGCTGGTTCGCATATTTGAGGAGTGGCGAAGTATACGGGACGAGCAGGAAGGTGCCGCCGGGCTGGATCAGCTTTAACGTCGTATAAAACTCTTCATTCGTCCGCTTACAAACCGGAGCATTATTGAAGTAATTGATCTCGGGGAAGAATTCCTCCCAACCGAAATTCCCATCCTCTCCATTTTCGTCCCAGGCTCCTGAACAATCCCCAAACAGACGGTCCGGATTTCCCCCGGCGACGTTGAAGTGCAACGCGAAGATGCTCTCCGTATTATCATTGGTGGTGAAGACCTGCCCGTAGTCCGGCACCAGGGTATATTGGCCGGATTGGATGACGGTATCGGCTTCCGTTGCAGCGAGTGCATAGTTGCTGGTCTCGTTGACGGGCCAGGTGGCCATGTGCAGATAGACCTGGGCCAACAGGGACCGGGCCGCATTTTGGGTGGCATGACCCGATGGCTGGACCGTTCCGCCAAAGGCGGGCAATAGGCTGATTGCCGTTTGGAGATCCTTTACGATCTGCGCATACACCGTGGCGACGGAATCCCTCGGCGGTCTGTACGTCGCGCTGACCCCGGTGGCGATCACCGGAACCGGGCCGAAGGTGCGCACCAGGACAAAATAGCTCCAGGCCCGCATAAAAAAAGCTTGCGCCGCCGCGGCATTCCTTGTCGCCACGTCGCCGGTCACCCGCAGATAATTATCCGTCACGTTATTGCATTGATAGATCGCGGCCCAGGGCGTACCCCACACGCTGTTTGCCAGCGAACCGTTCCCGGAGCTGCCATTTAGCTCGTCGAAGCTAAGTTGGTCGCCTTTACCCAGCTGCGGGTCGGTGGTGAGGTCGTCGGAGCCAAAATAGGAATACATGGGAAAATCGA
>Ga0206895_1282_pt2 | contig 10025 bp, 11 predicted proteins | sample Alteio_BWOrgHeat_51_FD_152967 | JGI IMG/M metagenome (GOLD analysis project Ga0206895, IMG submission 152967) | Enriched cells from forest soil in Barre Woods Harvard Forest LTER site, Petersham, Massachusetts, United States -... | ecosystem: Environmental > Terrestrial > Soil > Temperate forest >...
ATTTGGGAGCGGTATATTGAATTTGGTGCCAGCTTCATCGAGTAAAGCTCCTACGCAAAATAAATGGGAAAGAATTATTGATCAAGTTGCGCATTCAAGCATAGTTAGAACTATTAATGCAGTAGGGGATGCTTTAAATCCATTTATTAATGCACCGCTGTATGCAGATCGCGCTTCACGAGCGTTTAGATCAGGTGATATTATGGGGGGATTGAATAATATCGTTATGTTGAGTACGGGATACCTGCCGAAGTGAGGCGTTGTGATAGTGATATTTCTATAGCTCATGCTATGAGAAGGCATGGCTCTGGTTACACAGCCGCGCACAATGCTGCACAAGCAAGATACCCCGCACCAGATCTTAGTAGAACTACAATTACAGAAATATATTGGAATCGATTTCAACCATAGGAGTTTATGAAGTGCAATTTATATTTGATGGTGAAATATATAAAGTTATTAAGATTACCGGACCAGCACATAACATGCTTGGCCTATCTTTTGTTGAAAATAACTCAGTTTCTAATAGCGTCGAGATTATTCCTTTACAAGCTAAAAATGATGAGGCTAGTAATATTAGCGCTTCTGAGGTTCAGCAACAGGTAGTAGCGGCTATAACAGAAATGAATGCTAAATTTAGGATTAATTATAAAGTGGCAAAAATACAGTTTGTTCCATCTGATACCCCGGCAACAAATATTTATAAAGAATTAGCTATAGAGCTTATTAACAGAGTAATTATGAAAGGTAAATTTATAAGAGTTTAGAAAAAACACTATGAAGTGGTGGGCATGGTTATTAATGGATTCGGGCAGAAAGGCGAAATATAGTTCTATGTCATTTGGGAGCGGTATATTGAATTTGGTGCCAGCTTCATCGAGTAAAGCTCCTACGCAAAATAAATGGGAAAGAATTATTGATCAAGTTGCGCATTCAAGCATAGTTAGAACTATTAATGCAGTAGGGGATAGTTTAAATCCATTTATTAATACGTCGCTGTATGCAGATCGCGCTTCACGAGCGTTTAGGTCTGGTGATATTATGTGGGGATTGAATAATTCGGCTGGGGTTGTTTGGTCGAGGGGGGTTGTTTTAAAGGGAACGCAGATATTAGCTAGTTCTCCAGGTGAAATTGCTTGGGGATATGGAGAACTTTCCACAAGGTAAACAAAGCTTATATCTCAACTTACTGATTCTGGTGATTATCTTCAGCTTCATAAGTCTGCAATTAATGTAACTGATTTAGCTGCGCTTACTGCAAAAACAGGTGATGAGTTTGCTTTATTTACGTTGGGCAGCAGACGAATTGTGGTTAGAGGAAGTGATACAGGCTTGGATATTAGAGGCCCACTCGCCGATAAATTACTTGATCAAGGTTATCGCTGGTCAGCACATACCCATCCAGGGTTATCCGATAGAGTTTTAATGGCATCTGGTATTCCAGGTGATCGACAAGTACTACAGTTGTTTAATCAAGATCGCAGTTTAATTCTCAATAGCGTAGGCCGTCGTAGCACGTTCGATATGGAAAATGACTATTTAATTACACCCCAATCAATTGTTGCCTCTTCTTATACTCCACCTAGATTAGGATTTTAATCATGAAGCTAATTAAAACAAAAGAACAAACGCCTATCTTAGGCTTTCCTAGATCTTATCGTGAGTGGTGGGATTTAGGAGATGGTTATGAAATAGCAATTGATATAGGAGATCATTCTTGTGGTATTGGTATACGTGCTCCTGGTAAAAATATTACGTATGAGGTTGCAGGCTATTTAGGAATAGATACTAAACCAGAAAATATGTCCTTCAAATCTAAAGGAAGAGAACTTTATTTATCTCCTTCGATTGATTGTGTGGTTTTAAATTATATGTACCCTGAAAAATATAAAGAATTGCTATTAAAAATAGAAGAAATTGTAAATAAATATATTAAGGTAAAGAAAAAAAATAGCATCTAGGGCAAAAAACTGGAAAATCGTAATTATGGGATGTTCTGTTATAAAAATCCCGATTTATCAGGTGTTTGCGCTATTGATTATGATGTGTATGGCAAGCGTTGTTCTAGTTCCAGAGAGTACGGCAACCAGACTATTTGAAAATCAATTTCCTGAGCATGTAATTGATAGGGCCAAGCTTAATACCACAGTTTGGAGGTACATATAAAAATTGAACCAATTCAAAAAGAATTAGAATGGAGGTTAACACGATGAGGTTTCTAACAAAAACTGAGATTCAAAAATTATCTTTTCCTGACTGTAAAGCTATGAATATGGAATTTGATATTCCTAGTAAAAAAATAAAAATTAAAACAGATAGTGGATTTTTATCGATTAATGGAGGTGAAAAATTAGGAGCTTGTAAACTAATATTGCAGGGCTGGCAATCAATAAAAGCAGTGCTTTATCGAACTAAAACAAAACAATGGGAGAGTTTAGATATAAATAATATTGAAAAAGTAGTTGATATTTGTGAATTTGAATTTGGGGAAGAAATTATATTTCGCGGATTTGGTGCTAAAACAGAAATTGCTTGGATTGAATCTGCATTTGCAGATAAAAGTTATCATGGAAAAGAACATCATCCTGCCGATATAAAAATTTTTATTTCAGGCAAAAAGAATTTGCCAATACGCTTTCAAAAGTTATTAAAAAGTAGATCAGCGATTGAACCTATTATTGGTCATATGAAAAATGATCATCAATTAGGTCGAAATTATTTGCTTGGAAAGGTTGGCGATAAGGTCAATGCTGTTTTATCTGGGTGCGCATTTAAACTTAATAAAATCATTAATTACTCCAAGATTGAGCAAAATTGTTTCGCGTAGAGAATATTTCAGGGGCGACTAAATATGTTGAGAAAATATGGATTGAAGATCTTAGTAAGTGAATTTAAAAAGCTTTGTGATGAAATAAAAATTAGAGAAGAAAAAACTTTTGGCTATAATGAGGTTGAAGCACTTTTATTAGCAGCTTTAGATTTTATCAAAGATCATCTGGATGAAAAAGAAGTTTTTGTACAGTTTTTTGGAGATAAAATTTTTGGCGTAGATAGTAATGATTTGGTTTATGGTGATTACAATTATCTTGTGCAGGTTATTCAATTTTGTATATGTATGCGTATTATTCTAGAGAAGATTAATAATTTAAATTTCTCAGCGCGTAAAACTCAGTATTTTGTTTTGCAACTGAGTGTCTAATTCTTCCAATGCGGTATTAAATTTCATATTACTTTTTATATGAGTTACATTTATCAATTTGATACTTGACTCAGTTGTTTCATTATAAAAGTGGGCAACTGATTTTTCGGCCACTTTTACTTTGTGCTGAATCACATAATCTAGCCGGCGTTTTTTTAGATTGCTTAAATAAACGTTCTCTTTCACCAGTCATTACGACAGGGGTTGGAGCTTGAATGGCTACTGCAGCTGCCAGCGGAGGGCTTGATTTTGATTCTTGTTGTGGAGCAATTTTCGCTTCCACTTCATTTTTTGCGGATCGAGGTATCTTATTAAAGTGAAGCCAAGCAGAATATAAGAATCCCTGCCATTGTCCTACATCAGAGATCGATTCAGATGGTGCTTCAAAAACATTTAATTCTCTCAGGTTTGAAAAAGGGATATAATTTAATATGATGGATGAAACACCTGCGGGATAACAAAAAAAAGTTAATGCAGTAACTTGATCAACATATTCTCTCAATGTAGTTAACCCTTTATTGGTTAATATATATCTTCCATGTGGTAATTGATTCCAACGATGCGTATAAATAATATTATCGCTCTCAGCTAATTCTTCTATGGGTGCATCCCAAGAAACTTGATGTGTATAATCTACTATACGCATTTCTGCAGGACATTCATCTTGGATCAGTTCGCAAAGTTTTCCAGGATTATCTGTAGCTAGTTTTGCAAACTTATTATCAAGCATTATAGTGAGTGATTCATCTATTAAGTTTAGAAATGGTTTTAGGTTAGCTAAGGCTATTTCACACTCTTTTTTGTAAGTTGGATTGCTGTCATCACAATACATAAAAGGGTGAGTGATGAGTTTATGACTAAGAGCTCTATAGGCATGATAAGTTACTCCAGAAGGTTCACCTTCTTTTTTGACGAGGCTGACTAGAGCTTGCAAACCTTGCAAATCATTTTGTTCTACACAGCGTCTATACCATTTTGCTGCTAACTCTGAATTTTTTGGAATCGTGCTTGCTCCGTGTTCATAAATTTGACCTAATTTAAAATAGGCTTCAGGTGAACGTGCTTGTTTGTACCGATAAATAGCGATATCTAAATTAGTCGCAACACTCCATCCAATATAGGGCTCTGCGTTAGCATATATATCACCTGAAATTTTGGCTAAAGTTCGATATATTGCAGCTTTGGAAATATAATGTTCGCCATTAAACGGTATTGCGATTTCTAACCACTGAATGATTTGTTGTCGTAGCTCAGGAGAACAGGCTGACTTATTTTTTAAATAAAACTGAGCAAGGACTGCAGCAGCATTGCGTTCAACTGGAGCATAACAGGAATGGTTACAGTTAATTAAAGCATACGCTGAGTATGTAGAGTTGTATTGAGCGAGTTCTCGTAAAGCCTCCAAATTCATTTCACGATGAGCTTTTGAAAAGAGTGCTTGTGGCTGACGTTGTTCTAAGGCTTTCTGAAAATAATAGTTTGCTTGAGCAGGATAATTTTCAACTTGTGGGAAAGAATATGAATATCGTCTATTTGTATATCCTTCGTATAATAAGTAAGAAGCATCGGCATTTCCGGCTTGACTCAACTCTATGAGAAGTGTTGCCGCTTCTTGTTGTTTGGCGGGCAAATATTTCGCTTCTTTTAAATCAATAATGGCTAAAAGAACTTGGCCATTTTTAATTTTAGGTATGAGGGTAAGTAATGAAGCTTTTTCTTCTGCAGTATATTCTTCAGGGTATTTGGAAAAAATACGCTGTACAATATTGAGTTCTTCAGAAGATAGCGCAGGTTTTTCTTCTGCTTTAATTTCAATATCTGCTCGTGCATGACTCATCACTTAATCCTATTAAAATCTAATTAACCTGTTAATTATTAACATTTTTTTAAAATTAGCAAGTCAAAAAATGAAATTCATGTTATTTTAACCTTTATAACTTAACTCATAACCAAACTAACGCCTCTTTAATTAAGCACTATGCATCCTCACTGCGCTCACTTCAGCGACAGGTGCTGTTTCAAATTTAGAAAAAAATTCTTCGCGCGCTTGTAATAAATAACTATACGTCGAACTAAAACGTGAGAACCCACATAATGCATCTCTTAGAATCGGATTGTTAAGATAAATTTCTTTTTGATAAATATCCTCAGTTTTTGCAGTCCTTTGAGACGCTAAGCTTGTGAAAAAAACCATATAGATTTGCTGCAGGCTGAATAAAGTTCCACTTTCAAGTTCTGAACAAATCCAATCTATATCGTTAATAATTTTTTTAGCATCTTCTGGATGAAATAAATGGGGAAGCAAATCATGCTTTAAGATGAAATTCATTTTTTCACGAATATTGGTATTGTGAACGTTATAAGCTGAAAATGATTTTAGAATCCAAGAATAGATGGAGAAATAATCTTTCATAAATTTAATAACAGAAATATTTCTGCGAATTTTTACTAAAAGCTCACTGTCAATAGCCATGTGGTTTTTTTCAGAAAGCATTAATGCGCGAATCGCCCGCCATGGATCAAGGGGAGCAAGAGGAACTATCCGATTCTGTTTAATATCATTAAGTCCTTGCCCTGAAGGATCTAAGATGCTGCCATCGCTCGTAACGTATAAACTATTTACTGTAAAATCTCGGTTAATCATATCGCTTTCTAAGGTGAAATGGGTCGTTTGAAAAACTTGGATTTCGAAGATATCCCCGTTGGGATCCGCCGCGGTAAATCGAAATAAGCCTTCTTTTTTTGTTTTTTTAACATTGAATTTTTTCAGCTTAGTCAGTATTTCTTCTTTAGTTGCCGAGGTAATAAAATCACGATCTTGTTTCATATCAAAGATTTTGGGTAACTCAGTAAGCCCTTGACGCACTCTTTCTCTTGGAGTGCTTCCCACTAAGCAGCACTTTCCATCTAATAATTCAATAATATCAGATTCAAAAGATTGCAAAGGAATTTGACCAGCAATGGGATAAGTGTGAGCATCTAAGAATTTGGTAAAAGTGTAAGTGACTATCTGTTTCGATTCTTGAGAAGCTATCTTGGTTTCTTTAGATTCTGCTATTGCAGCTGCTTGAGTTACTGGAGAGCTTGCGGTATGCAAAAGGATAGCTCGAGTTGAAGAATTTTTAGTTTTACGGCGGTTATTATTTTTTTTATTATTAGAAACTCTAGCGCGCTCTTTATTTTCTTTTCTTGCTTTGCGCTCAAGTTGGCGTTTTATTTCAGCTTGAGCTACCGCTTCTCGTCGAGCTGCTTTTTCAATTTCTTCTTTTTCTTGTAGCGCTTTAGCAAGGGAACGTTCTTGTGCTTTAGCAGCTGCAATTGTAGCTATCTCGGCAGCATCTAAAGTGTAAGCCTTAGGCTGAAATGATTTTGTGCTGGGTTTTATGTATTTTTTGCGACGTTTCACGCTACTCTCTGACGAGAGCTTTGTTTCAGCAGTATCGGTTTTATTTTCTGCTAAATACCTTTCCGTATATAACGTTAGTCGATCCGTGACTTTACGATGTTCGGGATATTTTATCAAGATTCTACGCAGGAGTTCTATCGCTTTATCATTTTCGTTAAGTAAGGTTAATAATTTAGCCGCAGCTAAAATACTTCGAATAAGATATTTCTTTTTGCTGGTTGATAAACTTTGAATTGTAGCAGCGTGAGCAAATTCAAGGGCTTTTTCATAATCATGTTCAAAGAAAAACTCTTTAGATTTATCTAATAGAAGTTGTGAAAAAAAGGTTTTATCCGTTTCCATAAACTCATCTTCAAGCTTGCAATGCTCATATAATTCCTCATGAGTCTCTAAGGATTGACTTAACATGCCATGGCAAACCTCAAAATTTCGCGCCAAGCTAATTGACGAATATTTACGTTCAGCATGCTCTGCTATCTCTTTTAATGAAGCTGTAGACAGGTGAATATTTATCCATTTTCGGAGGTGAAAACAGATGAGTGCGTCTTGGAATCTGTCTAATCTTTCATAAATTATTGCGCTTATGTAGAAACTATCGGGTAGAGTAGGGGATAATTGTAAACCAATAATAGCTTTTTCAAGCGCTACGTTTAATTTGCCATCGCGAATGTCATAGGTAGATTCTTCAAGTTTTTTCCTAGCTAGATCATCGTTTGGCGCAGGTAATTCTTTGATGTTTAAAAAGGACGCAACCCAGTCTTGTAAACGACGCATCATTGCCACTCTTTGTAAGTCTGTCAGGCCGCCAGCTTTAGTATATACACGCGTGGCTTTTAGCAATAAAACATTGCTTTCATCCCTTTTTTTAGCCTTATTGGCTTCAATTGCACCATTCATCAAGGACATAATTGTCTCATAGCATATATTATAATAATCTATATCGTGCAGTGGTTTGGGCTCTTCCATTTTTGACACAGGCATGGATAAAAATTTTGCAGTAACTGCTTTAGATTCTTTAGAGTGCGACTTCATGACATCTCCTGGTTAAGAGATATAATATTGTATGTCTTTATACAATTATCTTAATAGTTATGCATTATAAATAAATATATTATGTCAATCTTTCTTAAGTTTATTCTAAATTTCTTGCATAAAATTAATTTTAATGCCTTTTCTAATGTCGGATGTTATATCCGTGCAGATACAGGAAAATCTTATTTTCAAATCGCTACTATTTTTGCTGCTAATATTAATGGAACAAATCCCAAAAGGAAAAATACTAACGAAAGCATTGTTTGATGATTCTTCCTATTTCCAGGCAAAAGACGGGCCAAATAAGTTAGCTCGCCTTGCAGAAGTTCTGTATGGGATACAAATTAAAGTGATACCAAATTGTTTAAAGAAATAATAACTCATTTCATTTTTATTTAGAGTCTTTTCAATCTTGTCAATCGAGAAAGCAATGATTTTGAGTAATCGGGCGTCATAAATTTTACTTCTTGTTCCTCTTCTTTCATCATTTTAAGTTCAGGTGGAGGAGTAAACAATTGTAAACAAGTTCTTAATAAGGGGGCTTCTGGAATGTAGTCATATATAAGCCTAGCAATGTATCTATCGCCGCCAAATATTGAATGTGAATTCACACTTCCCTGCAAAAATTCGTTTTCAATTTTTGTAGCTTCAAGTAAGCGAGCTTCAAATTTTTCTTTTAAGCCAGACGCTTTTAAGGTTACGCTTAAGGCATATTCATAACAATTTGGATAAAGTTCAATTACAGTTTTTGAACCTGTCTCAACATTGTTAAGCGTATTAAGAAGATTACGATGAAAATCATTAATAAATTTTGGAAGTTGATGCAAAAACCGATATTTAGGATGATGCAGAAAAAATAATTTATTAAATTCCTCTAACGTAAGCGGTAATTGTATTTGTGTTAACCTTCTGAATAAGTGAAACAGTAAGCTTTCCTTATCTTTTTGTTTAGCCGTAATGACGGACGGTCTTTGAATAACAATATCAACTACGGTTTTGCTACATGAAAGAGCATATGGCATACTTGATAAAGTGCTTGCGTGCACGGCAATGTGTTCAATATCCGCAATTAATCTTCGGTAATTTTTTAAATTACATACTTTATCGGCGCCTGCTAATTTTTCAGGATACGTATCTATTTTCTTTAGTATCTCCATTGCACTATTTAAATATCCATATTGCTCACGGCTAATCTTTAACTCAGGAAGAATAGCCGGATTAGCCTCTACACCTATTTGGTATGCTCTAATAAATTTTTTAAGATATGCAAGTGTGTCATGTCCCTCGAAATAAAGTCGTAAAAGCTCCTGCATATGGTGTGGTAGCAACATATCTCTATTAGTAAGAAATTCAAATTCTTCTAATGGCATGCAAAGCTTATCTAATAGGTTACGGTCAGTTCTGCTAAAAAAATCTAAAGCCAATTTACTTATAACTTCGTCACTTGCTTTATTTAATATACGACTTTTACTTAGATGCCCAAAAGTCCATAAACATATTTCCAATCTTCCTAGTACATCTTTATTTGAGTCAATAATGGCATTTATTTTAGTGCTAATTTTAATTATAGGAAAATTAGCATCTTCCACTTGACCTTTTTTATCATATTGTAGAAGTGTGCGGCTTGTTATTTTTTTAATTTCTTCTAATACTTCCGATGCACGAGGTAAAGTCTTCGTGGCGACTTTGGCCTGTAACTCTTCTGACATACTGCATACTTGCAAAAGAAGATTTTCATTTTTAGCTTCAACAAAAGCGGTTATTATTAAGTTTAATTTGAGACTGTGGGTACAGTTACTTAAACGCCTAATCAGTTCTTCATTATCAACTTTTGTTTCATGTCGACTTCGGTTACTTTGATTTTCTTCACGATCTTCATCAGAATGTCTTTTTCTACTAAGGGCCATAAATTGCACTCATTTTAAGTTATAATGCTATTAAATAATGCAGATTATACATTGTCGGCACAAAAATATCCATATGATTGTCGAGTTTAACCCAAAAATCATACATATATGCTCTGTATATTTATTGTTATATACTGAGTTTATAAGGATGTCCATGTCCTATGGACGAGTAGAGAGCCGCTAACTACTATCTCGAGCTTCCCGAACGTGGGCCTCCTGTGCCGAGGCCTCTTTGCTGAGCTAACTTTTCAACTATTTCTATTTCCTTCTCAATCTTTTCTACTGCATTTGTTTTTTCTAATGTTTTTCTTCTTTGTTCTTCGTGTAATGGATCTCGGCTTTTTGTCGTGTCTGCCGTACGATTTAAAAATCCTTTCCTGGGCTCATAAAAATATTTCATCATTTTCATATGGTGTAAGAATTTTAATTGATCCGTTAGAGGAATACCTATGTTACGTATCTGAGATATTAGATTTTTAAC
>Ga0206895_1295_pt2 | contig 9993 bp, 8 predicted proteins | sample Alteio_BWOrgHeat_51_FD_152967 | JGI IMG/M metagenome (GOLD analysis project Ga0206895, IMG submission 152967) | Enriched cells from forest soil in Barre Woods Harvard Forest LTER site, Petersham, Massachusetts, United States -... | ecosystem: Environmental > Terrestrial > Soil > Temperate forest > O...
ACGGTACTTGTCTTAAAACTTACTGTCGAAGCACCGAAGGACTCACGGAAAAAGGCCAGAAGATCGTCGACGAACTCATGTACCGTAATGTCTGGCTCGATCTCGCCCACGCCAACGAAATCGAAGTTGCTTCCCTCACTCGGCAATATGAGCGAGGACTTCCCACCTCTGGATCAGTCCCACTGCCGATTTTAATCACCCACACCCAATTGCGTGAGTTTTATCCAGTCGAACGAGGCCTCAGTGAAATTGAAATCGCCTATATTCTGAAACATGACGGAATCGTGGGATTGTTACCCGCCGAATACATGATGCCAATGGCGGTGAAGAATGCGGAGGAAGCGGCTGCTAAGGGCAATTCCCACTGCGTTTCCGGGATTGAAATTTTTCGTTCCGTCGTTGCTCACGCAGCGGAAGTTCTCGGTAGCTCGAATCGGATCACGCTCGGTAGCGATATCAATGCTCCGGTGAATGGATTGTCTCCTTCGTGTGACGAAAAGTCTGCTGGCGGTACGGATCGCGCAGACGACGCTTCTGCTGATTTACAGCACCACGGGTTTTATCGATACTCACAGTGGAATACACTCACGAAATTTGTCGCGCCACCGATCGTCGCGCCGGCGCCGGCATCCAAGTCTCCCACTCGATCTAAAACCCAAGTCAGCGTTCCAACTGCGACGTGGGCCGATCAAACCTTGGAGCATTTTCTCACCCTTTGGGAGCAAGTGCGTCCGTAGTCCTGCGTTCGCCTCGATCCTTCCCTTCACCAGCATCCTCATTCATTGACGGTTTCGCGCGCACCCCTGCACCCATTGATGCCACTATATTTTGCACATCGCTTTTCAATTTTTTATAAATATGACATTGCCCAACAATATATTTAATGATATCGTAAACTTGAATGAAGTCGAAGAAGCAAGACTCCCCCTCATCCAAATCTCAACAACTGACTTTGAGCGATTCACTCCCCATCGGTTCGAAGGAGCGGTCCCAGGTCAGGGCCCGCATCCAACCCCGCATCGCTCACGGCGGTTACGAATCTCGGGGCAAGCGTAAGTCTTCCCGCCCCTTCTCGCCTAAAGCTCCCATGCATATCGTACTCAAATCCGCGCGTGCGAAGGGCGTTTGGTCTCTCAAACATCGCAAAAATCAATCGCGCATCCGAAGTATGGTTTATGTCTATGCATACCGCTTCCGCGTACACGTCTATCGTTTTGCGAACGTGGGCAATCATCTGCATCTCCTCGTGCGTGCTAAAGACCGCAAGGATCTCGCTGACTATTTAAGAGTGCTAGCAGGACGCATTGCCGTTACGGTCTCGGGAGCACGAAAATACGTGAAACGAGTTGGAAAGTTTTGGGATGATTTATGTTGGAGTCGACTCGTGGCATGGAAGAAGGACTTTCATTTCGTGCAGAGGTATATCTACGCCAACGAATTAGAGGTGCACGATCCAAAATTCCGGGAATTGGTGTTAAAAAATCCCTATTTGATTCCGGATGGCTAAGGTGCTAATTTTTAAGCATGGAAAGGTGGTCATCATGACTCACAATTGCAGCACTCGTCACTGGATTCCCGCACTCGTATTTTTACTCACTAGTCCTTTGGCGCTGGCGAATATGAATGGGGTCAACACCGCCGACACACCGAAAACGCTCCACTGCGTTCCCGGCTATATCACCAACGACGATCACGGTAACCATATCGAAAAGCCATTCCCAAATGCAGAGACCACTGTTGAATTTGAATCGGAATACCATTCGGCAAGCTTCATCAAAAAAATAAATGGAATGGATTTCTCAGTATACATCGACAATGAACGCCTCACCGCGAGCATCGGTTATGGTGATAGCCAATCTTCTTTCGGCGCAATGACGAGCACTCAGAAGGCGTTCAAAATTAATCTTTATTTTAGAGGAAAAAATACCATCATGGTCGGTAATGATATTGCCTACGCGTTGACTGACGATTGTCATATTGAGTAAGTGCTACTGACGACCCACCGACTTTAGAATCACACTCACCGACGAGCCCGCGTATTCACCTTCTGGCAAATGCATTTTAATCGTTGTTTTTGCGCTCGCTCGATCGTAGGAACAAGTCGCACTTTGCGTAGGGGGCGCCACAGATTCACACTTCACGTTCCGATTGACGGTGAAGGTAGCGTCCATATTCAAATTGCGAGGATTGGAAGCGGTGAGCAGGTAATCTCCCTTTTCAATCGCGAGTTGAGCAATGAGTTCATTTTTTGAAGTGAGGGTCAGTCTCCTACCCGCCTGATTCAGCGACACACTCCCCGTCTTAAAAAATACGACTTGAATCCGATGAGATTCCTCATCCCAGATCGCTTGGAGCTCCGGAGTGTTCGATAAAATGTGAATTTTAGGCCGAGCGGCCAAAACCATGGTTTCTTCCGCTTTTACATCCGGAAAGACGGCATAAGCATAACTTTGATTTTTCTGCCCCTGATGAGTAATCCACGCCGTAAATACTTTTCCTGACACCGGCTCTTTTCCCAACATATGATTCAGGTGATTCCAATCTCCGGTTTGAACATCATTCTTGAGCGTGATTTCGCTGCCATCCAAGGAGAGATAGGCAACCTGGTCGTGATTGAACCACTTGAATGCTCCGGTCATTTCACCCGTCGAAAGAGTTTTGGTAGACGACACCACATCCGAACGAGACCAAGTTTGATTGATCGAAGTACGGAGCTTGATTGTTTGGGCAGAACGCGCACCGGGACTAGCACCAGCTACAGCTTCATAATTAATTCCCGCGCCGAGGGCAACGTAACCCCTCGGACTAAAAAACCATGACTTCTTCGCCGCGAGTTTGCTCTCGTCCAAAGTCATCGTGGAAACATAACGGTTGTCGTCCTTGTAGGGCAAAAATGTGGACCCGCGAAGAAAATCCATCGCCGCAATTCCATACGTGCCGTCACTCAATTCACCGACGAAGTCTTTGAGCCCATAATAACGAACGTCGGTTTTTGGTTTAAGCGGAATATCCGTCTCGGTAGTGCCGGGTACGAGGGTAAAATCCCAAATCGGAAAAATATCCTGATATTCATCACCGATTTTTGAAAGATAAGTGAGTCCATCTGAAAGATAATCGTTGAAATAGCCTTCCTGATTCGGAGTGGTGTCTCCATTGGCAACCCGAGTGGAAAACATCTTCACGGATGCGGAAAACGCGGGACTTTGCTCGATCATGAAATCGCTATGCCAGTATTGTTTATTGCCCAACTTCGTGGTGGGCACTCCCGCCCGAATATTTTTTTCGCAGGTTTTAAACTCATCTTGCTCGGCACTTTCAAAAAGAGACATCTCTCCGCAGGTCATGGCGAGTGAAATCGCATTGAATCCCGGGCGAGCAAAAGATCGCCCAGCAGAACTAAAATTATAATTTTTTCCACGCACCAACCACAATTGCCCGTCGAGGATGAACTGAGTGAGATGATCGAGTTGCTCGCCGGTGAAAGCGAGAGAGGTCCCACTCATGAGCATGGCAAAACGAGAAAGACCCAGTGAAAAATTTGCCCCGTATCCGGCATTATAAAAAACGGCCTGATGCTGCCAAAACGAATGATCGACGTGAAGACCTTGGCCGGAAGTGTAATTGAGGGTCGACTCCATTTCCTGAACCGATTGGCGAATCAGGGCGAGATCATTGGTGGCGGCGCCGAGTCCTGCCACTGCTTCATCATACCAAACCGTATTTTGAGCGGAATTATCGGTCCGTGTTTCTGCACGGCGAGTGATGTTTACCAAAATTGTTCTTTCTGCTTCTGATAGTTGATCGCCTACGAGTAATAAAATTCGGTATGCCTGCAAGGGGGCTCCGATTTCATTCATCCACCAGTTGTAATTGAGGAACATGTGCGCGCCCCAAAAATCAATCCCTTTGGCAACCGTGGCAAGAGCATTCTTGTCGTGATAGAACACATGCACAGGAAGAGTATACGCAAGCGCAAGATTCTCAAGACGTGCGAGGTGCAATACCGGACCCCAATGCGCATTGTTCGGATCCACATAGTCCAAATCTTTAAAGGCACCACTCGATGAATCGAAGGATTTTTGAAAAGGAGCAAGATCCGGCAGAGTGGCCACTTGCTGAAGATGAATGTCTTCAATGAAGTGCGCGCGAATCGTACTCAAATCATCGCTCATGGCAAGAGCGTCCGTCAATGGGAGCCCTAGTGCTAGGCTCATGAACGGTAATAGTAATAATGGCAGCAGTTTAGATCGATTCATGAGCGCCGATGGTGGGACTAGCCTCCAATCGTAAATTTTAATCCGATTCTAAATTCAGGAAGTAACTTCAATGCACCGGGAACCTGGCTGAATGCACTTTGCATTTGAGTCTTCACATCTCCACGCATAGTCTCGATTTGGGCGTTTGCATCTGAGCGTTCGGATGGAGTGAGGTTCGGATTATTGTTGATGTAACTTTGGAGATTATTTACGAAGCCATCTACTTGTTGATTCGCGATCTGTGTGATCATCGTCGTGCGAAGTCCTGCTTCCATGAAAAATACGCCGAATTTGATCCCGACTCCACCACCGACACCGAGATCAGTCATCTTAAACTCAGCAGGTGCGACACGAAAATTGCCCAGGCCTTGTTTGACATTAGGGTCTTGATTTTCTTGGTCGACAATCATTTGGTTCACGGCATTAGCGATCGCATTTCGTCCTTGGGAATCAGCACTAATCATGTTCACGGTACCGAAAGCATAGAGGTGCTTCAAGCCCGCTCGAAACTGAAAATTCACAGCATTTGCGTATTTTAGATAGCCATAATTGGCCCCGAAACCGAGATTATCATTGATTTGATAACCGGCACCGACTTCAGCTCCGTTGGGTACGCTTGCATCGATATTGAGATTGAGCTGAGCGTGGGCCGCTTGAGAAAAAAGACCAATAGAAACAAATGCTAATAATAAAATGAGTTTTTTCATGGGGCGTAGATTAGCATGAGCAGTAAAATAAGTAAACAATTATTGTTTAATAATTAATTGATATTCATTCACCGTTCTGATAGAATCGCCCCACTCATGACCACGAAGACAATGATGAAAATCATCGCAATCACCTTCTGCATGTTTGGGCAGTCTTATGCCCAGGCTGAAAAATTGCCGTTGGCACTCGTTTATGCGGGCCCGGGAGTTTGTGACGGCTGTCCTGAAAGTTTAGCTAAGAATATTAAAAAGTCCGGCTTCCGCGTGCAGCTCGTAAAACCCGGCCAACTCTCCCATGATCGTCTTGCGGAAGCATCCGTTTTTGCGGTACCGGGAGGAGATGAAGAAGACGACGTGAAAAATGCACTCTTGCCGGGAGAAGCAGAAAATATTCGTGAATTCGTAAACCAAGGCGGAAGTTATTTAGGCGTTTGTCTCGGAGCATTTCTCGCAGCGAACTGGCTCACCGACAATCAAAGCCTCCATGGGCTAGAACTGTTTCATGGTCTCATTCGAAATCATAGTCGAACCAAGGAAGCACGGATGGAAGATGTCGTCTGGCGCGAAAACCATCATTGGCTCTATTTTCAGGATGGTCCGGAATTTATTTTACCGGATGAATCCGGCCTAGCCGATGACTTGAAAACCCAGGTTTGGGCGCACTATCAAACCGGCGCCGTCGCCGCATTACAAACGAAATTTGGGCAAGGACGGGTTGGCCTCATTGGCCCTCATTTAGAAGCCGAAAACGAATGGCTCAAAGACGACCACTTAAGCGATCCGGATGGACTCGACGGATTTTTGATGCAGGATTTTTTGCAGACCTTAATTCGGAGATAGTTTCACTTCACCGTAACTTTTGCCCACTGTTCTTGAATCGATCCCATCGACTCCGGTGGATATTTCACATCGAATTCCTTACGCACGAATTCACCGGAATGCCAGTTCACCGCCTGAGGGATCATATTCATCGAAAGATCAGGATGGTGATTCTTGATCCAATCAAAAATCAACTCGGGATCCGGAATCGAGTAAACATGGTGAGGTTCACTCCCATAAGCCCAACGATGGCCGTCTTTTAAGAGATGGAACATACTCACCCGCTCCTGATGTCCGGCAAATCCCCCGCCAATCAAACGATGAGGGACCCGCACTCTTCGCATCCATTCCGGGTTAATCGCATGAAGTCCAAGCGCCATGCTAAGAAAATGCATTCCAAACTCGGCGCAACCTGCACCTTCACCGCAATCCACACGGAGTCCGCCACTGTAGTGCCGAAAGGATCCGTGTTCGATCCAGTCATTCAAAAAATCCATCATTTCCTGGGCAGTTTCTTCCGAAATCTTCACCCGAATGGTGGCAACCCGTCCGCGTTTTTTTGCCCAAGCCAATTCGGAATGCGCTTCTTCGATGGAATCTAATTTCCCCTTGAAGTCATAATAAAATGAGCCGAGCCCCAAACGTTTTCCCTGAACGAGTTTGATCGTGTCGATCGAACTCATTTTCTGTCGCGACATTCCGGTGATCACTCGGCGCGCACCGTCGATGGCGCTCGCCACCTTTGGAGGCACCGATGCCTTTGCATTTTTGGGAAGCGGAAAATCCACAAACAAGTGACCAATGGGCGCCTTATCCCCACGTAAATGATTGATCATGGTCGTGACCAGAAGCGATCGTGGAGTGGACCAATCGAGTTTCATCGGCGGTGGAATCACGTGCAGCACAAATTCTAACTGCGTTTCAGTAGCAGCATCCGTTAGCTTCGTCTCAGCCATAGCGCCCTCCACTCATTTTTTTCGAGCCGTTCAATCTTAAAAGTGCTCCCGCCTTTTTGATATTCATGGATCACTTGCTCGAGATCACTCTCAATTAATCCCGAGAGCACTAGCTCAGCTTTTGATTTCAAACAGTCTTTAATCTCTCCGGCAAATTGCAATAGAATTGGACGCAAAATATTAGCAATCAGCACATCCACTTTTCCACCGCGGATTTCTGAAGGGATTTCGCGCGTGATAGAAATACGATCCTCTACTCCGTTCATGCGCGCGTTTTCAGCCGCATTGTCGTTCGCGAGCGGGTCGATCTCCACACAATACACTTTTGCGCCATGGAGAGCTGCCGCAATTCCCAAAATCCCGGAACCACTTCCGAAATCGAGAACTGTTTTTCCACGCAGATCACCGCGGGTGCCCGCAAGTTGAGACAAAATTTTCAAACACAATTGAGTGGTTTCGTGAGTTCCCGTTCCAAAGCCGGCACCTGGATTGATTGCGATGATTCCGGTCTTGTTAAATACGGAATCTCCCTTGCCATGAAACGCGCCGGTCCCACCGGAATCACGAACAATCTTTTCCCACTCTTCATGCCAGGGAGGCAACACTCGGAGTCCTTCGTGAACGTCGATGCCCGTGAACGATGCTTTCCAAGTGGCATTCCAATCTTGCTCTTCTTCTGCAGCCAATTTTGGCGCAGATGGTAAGGTATATTCGCGAATCAACCAAGAAAGCGCGCTTTTCCCCGCTTTTTCAGTCTTAAAATAAGCCGTGAGATTGAGAACTTTCTCGCGAGCCAACCAGTCACGCTCATGGGGTGCTTCACCCGCATCTAGAACCCACGACTCGGTTTCATATCCGCGCTCATGAGCTTCTTCCGCAAGTAGAATTCCCTCGGTGATGCCAAAAAATGCCGCCTCAACTGCTCCCGACGAATCGTCGACTAAATCTTCGCAAAAATCATTGAAGCGCGCGATGAGATCTTCGCGCGAGTGCTTTACCGCATGAACCCCTGCGCTTTCTTTTAGTGGCACTTCCCCACCCACCGAAAACGAAAGCGCAAAAATCATGAGTTCGATCCATCACCCTCGGGCTTTGAAATCACTTCGTAATCCGGAGCATTTGAAGAAACTTCTTGATTCCCCGTGGTGGCGAGGATGGGCTGTTGGTCGATCGGATATCCTCCGCCGTTGCCGGTGTTACCGTTCCCGCCAACGCTTCCGCTGGGTCGTGGACGAAACTTCTGATTTCGATTTTGTCCACCTCCCTGACCACCGCGTTGATTACGGTTATTCTGGTTACGGCCGCCGCCTTGTCCTCCGCCTTGACCACCAGGGCCTCCGCGGTTATTGCGTCCATTTTGATTACGAGGATTATTATTACGGCCTTGCTGAGGCTTTTGGCCTTGAGCATTTCCGTCTTGGCTCAAACTCGCGATCGCTGCATCCTGCGCCGCTTGTGCGCGTAAGTATGCTAACTGATCTTCGTCCATGCCTTCCATTTCTTGAGCGCTTGGTCTTGGTCTCGCTTGTTGATTCTGTAAATTGCGAGCTTGATTCGTAAATGATGGTTGAGAATCATCACCGAACTCTTCGCCGCCGCTCGTGTCTGCAGCGTCCGCTGGTACAACAGGACTCGCATTGTCCGTAATTGCAGGATCCACATCCGCCTTCGGACGAATCACGAAAGATCCGCGAGGAGTGGTGGGAGCAGCGTTTTGGGCTGCAGGAGACGCTTCCGCATCTCTGTTATGGTCTCTATTTTGATCACGGTTTTGATCGCGACCACCTTGGTTCTGATTGCGTCCACCACGATTATGGTCGCGACCTCTTCCGCCACGGTTGTTGCGGTTATTGTCTCGGTTTGAACCACCACCTGTTTCGCGATCACTGGAATCCTGACCAGAAGCTTGCGAGCTGTCTAAATCCTCTTCTCCGTCGTCGCGAGACATGTTGTCTTCTTTCTGGCGTTTTTGTTGTTTTTCCTTACGTTCGGTACGATCGCGTTCAATTCTTAATTGACGTGCGATGTCTCCCGCTTGTTTCTTACCCTGCATACGATCGGTGACCACTTCGAATTGTTCGTTGTGGAAATCCAAAATTGCCTGGATATAAACCTGTTTATTGTAACGCTTCTCTAAGGTGTCGAGTACATCACGGAGATCGATCGCGAGGAGATCCACTACTGATTCATGCGCAGAAACGAGGATCTTCTTCGCATCACGATCTACTCCAAGGCGTTCACATTCGCGTAAGATTTCGTAGGCAACCGTACGAGCACTCTTCGTATAACCCTTACCTTCACAGTGAGTACATGGCTCACAGAGTGAACGTACGAGAGTATCGCGAGTACGCTTACGAGTCATTTCAACAAGGCCGAGTTCCGAGATTTTCTGGATCGTCGGACGAGCACGGTCTTTCTTCAGCGCCTCATCCATCGCTCGGTAAACGCGCATTTTATTGTCTTCACGTTCCATATCGATGAAATCGACGATGATCATCCCGCCGCAGTTCCGGAGACGCATCTGATACGCGATCTCTTCTGCTGCTTCTAAGTTCGTTTTTAAAATAGTGGCTTCGAGGTTGGTCTTCCCTACGAAACGGCCCGTATTCACGTCGATGGCAACCAGCGCTTCCGCTTGATCGATCACGATCGAACCGCCGGACTTCAACCACACTTTTCTTTCCAGTGAACGATGCAATTCCGCCGATAAGCCGTAGGCATCGAAAATCGGAATGTCGCCATGATAGAGTTCGATTTTTCCTTCAAGAGAAGGCATGAATCGCTCTGCGAATTCCAACAACTCATTGTAGTGGTAACGAGAGTCGACCACGATTTTAGAAATGTCTTCATTCACCCAGTCACGAATCGCGCGAAGCACGGAGTTCAGATCTTCGTACACCAGGGATGCCGGTGGAGTGTTGTCGGCACGATTACGAATGCCTTTCCATAATTTGGAAAGGTAATCGATGTCTTGCTTAATCCACGACTCCGGATCTTTTCCACCGCTCGCGGTACGAACGATGAAACCCATTTTCTTTGGACGATTCTTTTCGACGAAATCACGAAGACGACGACGTTCATCATCGCGCTCGATTCGACGGCTCACACCGACGTGATCGATCGAAGGCATGCACACGAGGTGACGGCCAGGTGGATTTAAAGCTCCTCCTGCCGGCTCGATGGAAGCCATGGCAGCTCAAGCAAAAGGTGGGCGTCGTGGGCGCAACCGTAATCGCAATCGCCGTGGTAAAAAAG
>Ga0206895_1306_pt1 | contig 9961 bp, 8 predicted proteins | sample Alteio_BWOrgHeat_51_FD_152967 | JGI IMG/M metagenome (GOLD analysis project Ga0206895, IMG submission 152967) | Enriched cells from forest soil in Barre Woods Harvard Forest LTER site, Petersham, Massachusetts, United States -... | ecosystem: Environmental > Terrestrial > Soil > Temperate forest > O...
CTGAACCGCCACACAAAGATGAGTCGAGGGCTGCAGTTTGGTTTTCAAAAATTCCAACATTTTGGAGGAACGATAAGGAGCTTCAATCCAAATTTGAGAAGAATGTTCCATTCCAGATCTTTTCTCCAGCTCAACAATACGTTTTTCCAAAAGATCAGGCTCCCGAGGCAAATACCCATGAAAAGCAAAACGCTGTCCTGAAAAACCAGAAAGCTGCAAAGCCATTACGATTGAGGAAGGACCAGCAACCGCTTGAACAGACACTTTTTGTTTACGAGCCGCTCCAACTAGATCCGCACCTGGATCTGCAAGACATGGCAATCCCGCATCTGAAATCAAACCCCAAGTCTCACCTCGTAGAAGAGGGGCTAATAAAACTTGCAGTTGTTCAGGAGAAGAATGTTCATTCAACGTCTGCAAAGGAAGAGCTGCCATTTGATCATGAGTCAAAAATCTACGCAGGTAACGTCTTCCTGCTTTTTCACTCTCTGCAATCAATCCTTGCAACGTTCCAACAAGAGGCCCCACGCCGGCTGGCAGAAAATTAAAAGCATCCAATGTCTCATCGAGAAGATTTGGAAGAAGAATCAATTTACCGTCGGACATGAATAGAGACCCTAAAAAAATCAAGAAGCACAGAAATATCAGTCGCACCTAAGCGAGAAAGAGACTCGATGCGAAACAAAAGATCGAGCCCTTTACGAAAGTAAGACGACCCTAGACGCGCCGCTTGAGAGGTTCTTTTATCCAACACTTTAGGCCAAATTTTTGGCAATCGTGCGCTCATTTCAGAAATAGGGATCTGCGATTCCAAGAGCGAAGAGATTTTCAAACCTAATTGAAATTGGGAACGAAAAGCTGGAAGCAACCCATAAAGAGAAGAGCTGTCTATCACCTGCAAATCTCCCCCTTCCCAAACGATTTCTTCAGCTGTTTGCCAAAGAGTATGGGTCCGGCTCGCTGCAGAAATTTGCAAGACATCCGCTTGTTCTATTGTGGATCGGTCTCCTGTAAAACAAATAAGCTTATCAATCTCTTGCGCAAGCAATGCAGAGTCTTTGTCCACACGATCAAATAGCAACTGAGGCACGTTTGGAGCCAGTCGTTTTCCTGCCTGTCTGGCCCGTTCAAAAAGCTGCTCCGCGAGTCTTTTTTCTTTTTCCCAAGGTTTTTCTTCGCATAAATCTAAAATAGCGCCGCATTTTTCCACAGCCTGATACAAAACAGTTTTTCCACGCGATCCCAAAATCAAATAACCTGTCAATTGAGGACGGGCCAATAGATCAAGAAACCCTTGTCCATTTTTTTTAGACAATTTTTCCATCTCATCTACCAAAGCAATCGGCTCCGGAGCAAAAAGAGAAGGGCTATCAATGGCTGTGAAAATTTCCGATAACGTAGAATCGACTGCGCTCAAACGCAAAAGAGGTTGGTCTGGAACCAGCAGCAAAGAGACAAGCTCATCGAGCAAACATCTTCTTTCAAAATCATCGGGAACTGCAATTAAATAGACGCGGCATAAATGATGCGGAGCCGCTGATCCCAGGTGTTTTTGAAAGGCTTTGACATTTTGATATCTCATAGAGGCCAGTATAACAAAAAATGCAATACCATGTCTTCAAATTCCCTTCGCTTGGGTTTTAAAATTTTTTCAGAAAAAAAATAGTTGATTGACAAAAGATCTTATCCGCGATAATTTTGGAGTCATTATGGAATTTTTGAAAAAAAAAGAAAAACAAGATACAGCTAAAACTAGCAGCCACAAAACGTTGTTGGAGCTCGCTCAAGAACGAGTTCTCACGGCAGAGGGGTGGCGCCGCCGCATGTTGAAGAAAGCAAAAAAATCGAAGTAGACAATTTTTGTTGTTTTGCTTCCTATAGTTTTGCATTCGGCCAAGATTTGACTTAAACTTTTGCAAAAGAGTTTTTTTGTCCGATGAGTTCTTGCGCTAAACTTCGGTAATCGTGCGCCCCATTGCATGAACCGTCGTAAGCGGTAATTGGTTTTAAATGAAGCGGCGCTTCCGCAAGGCGGATGTTTTCTCGGATAACTGACGTATATACTTTTCCTTCAAATCGGCTTCGGAGCTGTCCAAGTACTTCCTGAGAATGTTTTGTTCGATTATCCACTCTGCATGCCAAAATGCCCGCTATGTCGAGTGTTGGATTGAGTCTTTCTTTGACCATCTTGATCGTTTTTAAAAGCTGAACTAGCCCCTGCAGCGCCATCACATGCGCTTCTACTGGGATCAACACTTCTTGCGCCATCGTCAAAGCATTAAGCGACAAAATACCTAAAGTCGGGGGGCAATCGATAAGCACATAATCCCACAATTTATCATCAATTTTAGCGAGTTTATGTTTCAAAATAGATTCTGATGCTAGCTCTGAAGCCAATGCTTTCTCCACACCTGCTAACACAGGCGAGGAAGGAATGATAAAAAGACCGGGCAACGAAGTTTTTTCAATCGCCTCCTCAATCCCCATCTCGTCCGTCAATATTTTAAATAAATTGTGGCCCTTTTCCTTAAATCCGTACCACTGGGAAGCGGAAGCTTGCGGATCCAAATCAATCAATAAAACTTTTTTTTGCGCCTCTTCAAGAGTCGCCGCCAAATTAACAGCGGTCGTGGTTTTTCCAGATCCACCTTTTTGATTCACAATTGCAATCGTGCGCATACCCATATTCTCCTGCTGAAATAAAGCCCTACCGTTCCTATATAGAGCATTAAATCAGCAACGGCAAGTAAAAGTTTTACTTTTCTATATTTTTACTTGGGAAATTACAGCATTATTTGTTAAAGTAGTACCAAACTATGAGGTTAATGATGTTAGATTTAAGAGGAAAAAAAGCGTTTATTGCAGGGATCGGCGATGATCAAGGATTTGGCTGGGCGATTGCAAAGGCTCTAGCGGAAGCCGGCGCAGAAATTTTGATCGGCACATGGGCTCCTATCGTAAAAATTTTCAAAACTTCTTGGGCTAACGGAAAATTTGATGAATCTCGCAAAATGACTAATGGAAAAATGATGGAGTATCTAAAACTCTATCCCATGGATGCGATGTATGACACCATGGCAGATGTACCAGAAGAGGTAAAAGCCAACAAACGGTACGCTGAGCTCTCTCATTACGCAATCTCCGATGTCGCGCGTTTAGTCCACGAAGATTTTGGTCAGATCGATATTCTCGTCCATAGTTTGGCCAATGCGCCCGAAGTCACAAAAAATCTCTTAGATACCTCTCGTCAAGGCTACTTGGCAGCCATGAGTTCATCAGCTTACTCTCTCATCAGCCTTCTCTCTCATTTTGGTCCAATCATGAAGCCGCATAGTTCGGTTTTGAGCCTCACCTACATTGCTTCCGAAAGAGCTTGCCCTGGCTACGGCGGCGGCATGAGCTCCGCAAAAGCCGCTCTCGAAAGCGACACACGCACCCTCGCTTGGGAAGCCGGTAGAAAATGGAACATCCGGGTCAATGCAATCTCCGCTGGCGCCTACCGCAGCCGCGCTGCCAGAGCAATTGGAATGATCGACGACATGATCGCCTATTCCAAAGCCAATGCTCCCCTCGTCAAAGATCTCCACGGCGAAGAGATAGGAAACGCAGCTGCCTTCCTCGTCTCTCCCCTCGCCTCAGGGATCACAGGACAAGTTCTATTCGTCGACAATGGTCTGCACGCCATGGCCCTCGCTGTCGATAGCCATGCATTGCAGAAAAATCCGATTTATACACAAACTCCTGCAACTGCATAAGTCTTAAAAAAAGAGGCTCCGGCGGCCAAAGGACTAAAGTCCTCTGGACTCCTAGTTTTTTTGAACCCAGAGGACGAAAAAAGTCCTCTGGGTTTCATTTAAAAGAATTGGCCCCCTCTTGGGGTTGGATTTTCAGTGAAACTGAATTATCTAAGATAACCATTCCTGTCTACATCATGGCTCCTGCTCATGACAACGTTCTTGTCACAAAGAACAATGCAAGGCGCTTTGCTGAGGCGAGATATCAAGAAACCCAAGGCAATCACTATAGCTTTCTTTCACGCCCTACGCCAGAGAGATTGCAAGAGATTCCAGAATTTTTGCACCCTTTGCTCGAAGACGAGTCCGGTGTAGATCGTTTCCAGATCCATCAGTTGGTTTCTAAAGAAGCCATTCAATTTTTCCAGGATCTTCTCTGAAATAGCAACGATATTTTTCTAAAAAAAACGGATCCGCCAGGCAAAGGGACTGCATTCGCTTGATTACTTAAAAACTGAAATAACTACGATAGCATCAATCCATCAGAAGAAGTTAACTTTCATCTGCAAATTCTGAAATAATGTCAGTCGATTTTCCTATATGAGCTATTTTTTTCTTAAAATCTAAATAGACAATATGATCATTAAGAAATTCCATTCCAATTACCCCATCACAATTTTTATAAATAGGAGCTATTTTTAATAAAATAAAATCAGTTCCTCCAAAATCTTTACTTCCCATGCTAAATTTTGAAGAATGATATATTTGTAGACCAGGTTTCCATTCTTCACATGTTCGATCTCCCACAACACAAGGTTTGATATAATTTTTGGTCGATCCTGTATCCAACATGAATTTTTTTGTACCTAAATCTGTATCCACTGTAAAAAAAATTCCCTCTTCGGGGTATACCTCAAAAGGTACCGCGATCAAATTTTTGATACGATAGCCATCTTTTATACGATCGTTTAAGCAACTGCACACGAACATGACAGAATTATGAAAATCCATAAATAGATTGGTCGACTCAAAAACATATCGACCTATTTTACCAGGGCTTTCGTTATTAACCTCGAAAGGATCTCTATCGCTATAAAGAGTTAAAACAGGAGCTAATTCATTTATTTCCACATCAGAAATTTTTAAATTTTGAATTTTCACTTGAGGCACAACGTAAGATTTAACCTTATGCTCATTACCTACAAAATCAATGAGAGAAAAACCGCCAGAAGGTTCTTTTTGAATTTCCTCAAGCACATCATTTCTGCAGGCTAAATACGTTGAGGAACCTAAATCAATTTCAAAGGAATAAATTTTTCCTTCGATTTTCACATCCGTTCTTGGCTCACCAAAATAAGGACCAAATACAATAGGAAAGCGAACATCATAAGAATCCGGTTTACCTAGTTGATCATATAATATAAGTCCTATTCCAGAGAGGACTAATAAAAGACAAATCCATTTTTTTATCAAAATTCACGCTCCATAGAAACTGTTAGCTTGCCTCCACCGGAAGTTTTTCCATTTTGGTCCGTTTTCAGCTCGGCCACACCTTTTAGCGCAACCTTGTTTCCGCTGTCATCTGTTTTGTTCACATGTACTTCAACTTCTCCTTGCGAGGTTCCATTAAATTTTTTTTCCGCAGAAACTGATCCCCCAATATTAGTTTTCAAAGGCAGTACCTTTGATCCTGTTTCTACAAATCGCTGAAAAATATTTTGTGCAGGTGATGTTGTACCCTCTTTTTTTTCAAATGTTACTTCCCAGCGCTCCCAAGACGCTTGTTTTAAATCATTTGCTGATGCAAACAGCTCGTCATATCTATACATTTCGTTGGATACAAAATTCGTTTCTTCTATAAACATAAAGCTCCCTTATCTGTTGTTAATCAACCTCTTAAAACATAACAGAGCATCCTAAGTCAGAACTAACATTTTTTCAACTTTTTTATTGTATTTTTGCGACTTTACCGGCCAAAAGACCTTAGTTTTTTGGTCTCTACTTATAAAAAAAACAGGAGTCCAGAGGATTTTTTTTCGTACTTTGGCCGGTGGAGCCTAAAGCTCGTGAGAAACCACATCTTCGGCTACGACCCTATCTATATATACTCAAGATGGAAAAAATTTACCCCTCAGAATCGAAGAGCCACATGGCCTTGTGACAAAATATACTTACGTGCCTGGCACTAATTTAGTGAAAACCAAAACGCTTTGTGATCGAGAAACTGCCAAAATTACTTATATTTACGATTATGATCAGGATTTACTACTGGTTTCTGAGACGATTGATGATGGCGTCACAAAAAAATTCAAGAAAATTACACCTAGACAAGAACAGCCTTTTTTGGGAATGCCCGAAGTTTTGGATGAAAAATATTGGAACGGTTTTAAGGAAGTTTTATTGAAAAAAACAGCCGTCCATTATGGGCCCGGCGCTTTAATTGTTTGGAAAAATATTTATAATGAAAATGCAATATCTCTCTATCAACTGTATTACGAATATGATGAAAAAAAACGGGTGGTTGGCGAAACCAACCCTTTAGGTCAAAAAGCAATTTTCAAATACGATGAGTTAGGAAATCGATATTACCAGAGATCGTTTAATGATTTAGTTGAAACAAACAGTAAATATGATTTTTGTAATCGGTTGATCGAAAACGAAGAGATAGCTGATGGAATTTCCCGTAAAAAAATCTATTCTTACGACACAAAACACAATTTAGAATTTGAATTGGATGAGCGAGGAAACCAAACTAGCTATAAATACAATTTTTTGGGACAACGGATTGAAACAGAACTGCCTCCTATCCCTTTGGATACTGGCGAGCTGGTTATCCCTGTCATCAAACAAGTCTATGACAACGCTGGCAATGAAATCCTTCGTATAGATGCGGAAGGAAACGAAACGCATACCACTTACAACGCTTACAATAAACCAATTTTAATTGTTCATCCTGATGGCGCAAAAGAGCAGTTTTTCTACAGCTCTCATGATCTGACAGGAAAAATTCAAACGCATATCGATCCTTTAGGCGTTGAGACCTCTTATGTTTATGACTATTTGGGGCGCGTTCTTAAAAAAAGAATTTCTTCTCATGGCAAAATTTTATCTCAAGAAACTTATGAATATGAGGGCTATCAATTAATGGTTAAAACCGATGCTGAAGGGAACAAAACGGTTTATACCTACGATCAAGCAGGGAGAAAAACATCAGAAACCTTTGCAGAAGAAACTACTGAATTTTTTTACGACTTTTGCGGTAGGCAGCATAAAGTGCAAAAAGGAGATCTTGTAACCGTTTTTATCTATGATTTGATGGACCGTATTATAGAAGAACGAAAGGAATCCGCATTGGGAGAGGTTTTAAGAAAAACGCAGTACAGATTTGATGATGTGACAAATCGTAAAACGGTTATCCAATTTATTGGGGAAAAAGAAGAAAAAGAAGTATCAACATATGACGCATGGAACCGTTTAATCGAAAAAACCAATGCCAAGGGATTTACAGAGACTATTTTCTATGGCGATGTTGTAAATGATTATGGACAAAAAGTTTTACAAAAAATCCATACCGACGCAATGGGGCTTCAAACGATTGAAACATTTGACACCCATAATCGGTCGGCTAAAATTGAAAAAAGAAAAGAAAAAACTCTCGCTCTTACCGAAAAATTTTATACAAAAAATGGAAATCTTTCATCCCAACTAGATACCATTTTTTCTTCAGATGGATGTAGGCAATCTCGCGTTCAGTGGCAATATGACCAAAGAGGACGACTAATCACCTTGATTGAAGCAGAGGGAACTGCTGACGCAAAAATTACTCGAAAAACTTATACGCTTCGAGGAGAACTGGAACAGATAATTAAGCCAGATAAAGTAGAAGTTTTTTACAAGTATAACGAGCTAGGCCAACTGATTTTAATTAGCTCTTCAGATCAAACGGTTTATCATCAGATGTCTTACAATCGTTTAGGCCATTTACAAACAACCGATGATTTAATTCGGGTGACCGATCCCTTAGGAAGAGTGATAGCAGAAACTTTTCCTCAAGGATATAGTGTATTCAATCTCTTTGATTTTATGGGAAATAGAGCCAGCTGCCATATTCCTGCCGCTAATTGTTTGATTGAATATAAGTACCATACAGCGGATCTCAGGCAAGTGACTCGCAAGACAAATGATGGAAAAGAACTTTATAGTCATCACTACAAGAAGCGTGATCTTTCTGGAAATCTCTGGTCAGAGCAGTTAATTAATGAAAATTTGGTCAATCATGAGTTTGATGAAATGTCTCGTAGAACGAGCATTCAAACTTCTTTATTTTTTCAGGAAATTTTGAAATTTGATGCAGTTGGAAATATTTTACAAATGCAGATTCAAAAAGATGAAATCGACTATGATTACGATGAGCTATATCAGCTCATTGGGGAGTCTGGTCCTTTTGCCCATGATTATGTTTATGATTCTCTTCATAATCGTTTAGCAAAAGACCAAGAAGCTTACGAGATCAATGCTCTTCATCAAGTCACTTCTCATTTAAAATATGACAGAAATGGCAATCCTACTCAGCAAAATGAGACTACTTATGTGTATGATGCCTTGGATCGTTTGATAGAGATTCAAACTCCCACAATGGTTCAAACCTTTACATATGATTCTTTTCATCGCTGTTTGTCCAAGACAGTAAGGCGCGATAAAACAGTAGAGGTTTTGCATTTTATCTACGATGGGCAAAATGAAATCGGATCATTTGATGAACAGTTGATTCTCCAAGAGCTTCGGATTTTGGGAAATGCAATGCATGCGGAAATTGGAGCTTCTGTAGCAATTGAGCTCCAAGGGAAAATATTTGCTCCGATTCATGATCTTCAAGGCAATATTACTGCGCTCGTGCCTTTAGATGCTTCAGCTTCTAGCTTTTATCGCTATAGCGCTTTTGGAGAAGAAAAGGTAGAAGGTCCTACATTGAGTCCTTGGAGGTTTTCTTCTAAAAGGAGTGATGCGGCAACGGGACTTGTCTATTATGGCCGAAGATTTTATATGCCACTTCTAGGCCGCTGGTTAACGCCTGATCCTGCAGGGTTTACCGATGGAATGAATCTATACGCATTTTTATCTAATGACCCTTTGATTAAAATGGATTTATATGGGCTCACTGGATTTGATGCCGATAGTTTTAGGAAATTTTCCTGGCCGCCATCTCCTGAACAACGTTTTTTTGCCGATACAAGCCCGAAAGGATTTCAGTTTAATAATCCCTGGAGTTCTTCTTTGCTGGACTCTTTCAGCAACAATAGATCTGCTATTTTTCCGCCTTTAAACTTTTTTTCATCAGGATCTCCCCATTTTGTGGTAAATGGGATTTTGAATTCAGCATCGAGTCATTTTCAATCAGCTCGCGTTATCAACGCAACGTTTGAAGGTCAATCGAACATCATTCCAGCTTATTCGGAAAGTTTTGGTAAAAAAGATTTGGTATCAGTTGGACAAGTAATATATTTTGCAGATTATACGAGCGATTTTATAAGGAAATTTTCTAGGGAATTGGAATTTGTATCTCTTTGTATGGATTTACTAGGAGACCCTCGAAAAATCTTTATTAGTGCCTTTAGCCGAGGGGTAGCAGAGACCTATTTTGCTACAAAGGATTTACCTCAGAACGTAAAAAATCGCTTGATTATAACAGCATTGGGGGGGATATTGATAATCCCTCGTAGCTGCGGTTTTATAACTCAGAATTTGATCTCAGAAGGAGACCGGGCTAGTAAAATGCTCAACGGAATTAGTAACGATCCAGAAGAACGAGCAGAAATGCTTAAAATGCATAGAAGAGATGCTAATGTGCAAATATTAAAACAAATTGATTCGTCTGGGATTAATGAAGATCATTTTATTCAAAGTAAAACTTACCAAAAAGGTTTACAAGACCATGTTGTTGAAACATATAAAAAACACGGCTTTCTGAAATGAAATATTTTATAACTAATTTTGTTTTTTTGTTTTTTTTAGCTTCTTGTTTTGTGAGTGATGGTGTTGATTATTCAGATATTGATGTTATGAATGTTATTGATAGATATTCAAAATCAATTGCAATTGAAAAAAAAATTATCCATAGATCCTATGGTTTAGATTACGCAGGTCGAGATAATATATATGATGAAAAAATTCATGTCATTAAATTGTCGTATTCTGTTGATAAACATATGAATTACGAAGAAGCTAAA
>Ga0206895_1307_pt1 | contig 9899 bp, 8 predicted proteins | sample Alteio_BWOrgHeat_51_FD_152967 | JGI IMG/M metagenome (GOLD analysis project Ga0206895, IMG submission 152967) | Enriched cells from forest soil in Barre Woods Harvard Forest LTER site, Petersham, Massachusetts, United States -... | ecosystem: Environmental > Terrestrial > Soil > Temperate forest > O...
GTCAACCTCATCGGCGGTGAATTTGACCCGGAAAGACAGGCCGTTCATGGGAAAATGGCCGAATACCATATTGGAAAATACCGCGCGAACAAAGCATTTCTTGGCATCGATGGCATTTCGCCGAATGGGCTCTTCGCCAATAGCGAAAAAGAAGCGACCCTGACGATGGCGCTGGCCGCGCATGCCGCGGCGGCCTGGCTCCTTTGTGATAGCAGTAAGATCGGCAGGGAAACTTATTGGCAGTTTGCCGATATTCGGTTAGTCGGTGCAGTTATAACCAATGCGACAGGCGAGTCCTGCCAGTTTATACAACAGGCAGGTGTAACCGTCATCCACGTTTGAGGGTAATCACCGTGATCTCGGGCCAGATGCCGATCCGACCGGAAAACGCCAGGAACCCGAAACCGCGGTTGACATACAAGTACCTGTCCTTCTCACTCGCAAGACCCGCCCAATCCAGATATCGGTATTGCACCGGGCTCCACCGGAGATGAAGATAATCTGATTCTACACCGAATTGAGCGCCATGCGTATGGCCGGCCAGAGTCAGCTGGATCTTCGTGGGGTTATACCGTATCTTCTCTTCCCAATGCGTCGGGTCATGCGACAAAAGGATCTTGAATGCATCTGGATCCACGCCTTCCAATGCCTTGTCGATATCACCCAACTGGATAAACCCGCGTCCCCAGTTCTGAACACCCAGCAGCACGATCTTTTGTCCGTCCTTTTCGATGACGACATGTTCGTCCATCAATAACCGGTACCCCAACGTCTGATGATGTGATTTCAATTTCCCGAGATTCGCGTCCTTGGCTTCGAGACTGTCCCACTTGATATAGTCCCCATAGTCATGATTGCCCAGAATCGAGAATTGGCCATACGGCGCCCGCAACTGACTAAAATCCTGGAGGTAGGGTTCGATCTCCCACGCCACATTATTGACGAGATCACCGGTAAAGACAAAAAGATCGCTCTTTTGATCCTGCGCCAGCCGGATACCCCGCCGGACCGCCGCGCGATTATCGAAACTGCCCGAGTGAATATCCGAGATCTGTGTTATTGTGAAGCCGTCGAACGCTTCCGGAAGGTCATCGAAATGCATCGTTTCCCTATGTACCCGATAGTCATACTTGCCTTTAAACATGCCATACAGAAAGGCGCCGAATGGCACCGCCGCGATCAGCAACGCGGTGTCAACCATGAATTGACGGCGGGCAGGCATGAAAGCCTGGCCTGCTGCACGGCGAGGACCGAATAACCAATGGCCGACGGCATAAAAGAATCGGCCGCTGTCCCAAAGGAAGAGGACGAGCACAAAAAAAAGTTTAGTCACCAGCAGCGCCAGAAATAAACTTAGCACCCATTCATGGTATGGCCGCATTCCCTGTGCTGTAAAAAGACTCCCGATCCCGGTAACGAACAACAGCATCAAACCAAGCGAAACCGCCAGGTATCCGTAAAGCAAAAACTTTCTGAACAATGCTGATTTCCAACCCGATGAAACCGTCTTAAGTCCATTGTAGGCATATACATCGAAAAGCAGGCTCAATGCCATCAGGACCAAAAAAATTGTCAAAAACCGACCTCGGTGCATTAAATTAGATTTGGAATTGAATACCTGCAATTTACCCCGTTTTGTCGCATGATCATCGACTTTTGTCGCTTTGGCTAACCGGGGAAACCGCCTTATTCGTAGGTTTACTGATCCAACGTAACCAGTATAGATGATTAATGTAAATCCCCAGTGGTATACCAAAAAATGGGTGGCTATCAGCCTTCACATTCTCTTTTGGACCCTCTTTATCGTGTCGCCCTACCTGTTGAGGATTTCTATCGAGCATGATTCGAGTGTCCACAACGAAAAAAGCCTCAATAACTTTTATCTGGCGCTATTCCTCACCAATGTGTCGAGAGCGCTCGTCTTCTACCTCAATGCCTACCTCTTTATTCCAAGACTGGCCTATGTCCGCCGGTTCGGACGGTATATGGGAGCCTTAGTGGTTTGCCTTTTGCTATTGATCATCTCCGATCAGCTGATCTATACCCTGCTGATCCCGGGCCTTCATTTCAAGGTTTGGAGTTACGTGCTTTTCGAATTACCCACGTTTATCTTTATCGTAATGGGTAGCACTGCTTTTCGCGTGATCGCAGACAAGATCAGAGAACAGCAGCAAGCCAAGGAGAAAGAAACGGAAAACCTGAAGACGGAACTCTCCTTCCTTCGCTCGCAGGTGAGCCCTCACTTTATGTTCAATGTGCTGAACAATATGGTAGCGCTGGCGCGCAAAAAGTCCGACCTCCTCGAGCCTTCGCTGATCAAGCTGTCCTCTCTGCTTCGCTACATGCTTTATGAAACCGATGAAGACAAGGTATTACTGGATAAAGAGATCGAGTACCTGAAGAGCTATATCGACCTGCAAAGCCAGCGCTTTGGAAAGAACGTGGACATTCAAACCAGTTTTGACCCGATCACCGACGGGTTTGTCATCGAGCCGATGCTCCTTATCCCGTTTGTCGAGAATGCTTTCAAGCATGGGACCGGCCTTGTTCCGCAAGCGCAAATCGAGACCCGGCTGAAGTTGGATAACGGCCAGCTGAACTTCTGCGTCCGCAACCGATTTAATGAGACGGCGGCGTGGGAGAAAGACAAAACCTCCGGGATCGGATTGACGAATGTCAAAAGACGGCTAAATTTATTGTACCCGAACAGCTATTCGTTAAAAATAACCAGGGAGGATGGCTGGTTTTCCGTCACCCTGCAACTTAACCTACACTAATGCTGCGCTGTATCGCCATCGATGATGAAGAATTGGCCCTCGAACTGCTGGAGGACAATATCCGCAAAGTTCCTTTCCTTGAATTGGTCGCCGCCTGCGGTAACCCGATCGAAGCCCTGAAAGTTATCCAGGATCAGCCGGTCGATCTCATATTCCTCGATATCCAGATGCCGGGATTGACCGGGCTGCAGTTCATCCAAAGTGGCCTTGCCGCCTCCTGCATGTTCATCCTGATCACCGCCTATGAAAAATATGCGCTGGAAGGATACAATCTCGATGTCGTCGACTATCTCTTGAAACCCGTGGCCCTCGACCGTTTCCTGAAGGCATGCCAAAAAGCGCAGGACTTGCATCAATTGCGGGCCAAAAGCAAATCGGAAACGCTCCTGCCGCCCGTAGATTATTTGTTTGTCAATGTCGACTACAGCCTGGTGAAGGTACAGAAGTCGGATATCGCCTGGATCGAAGGATTAAGGGATTACATAAAAATCCACCTGATCAGTTCGCCAAAGCCGATCATGACACGAATGAGCATCAAGGCTATCGAAGAGGAACTCGCAGGCTCTCCCTTTATCCGCATTCATAAATCCTACCTCATCGCGGTCCCGGCCATTACTTCCGTGCGGAAAAACAGCGTGTTCATCCAAGCGATCGAATTGCCGATCGGCGAAAATTACCGCGAGACATTCTTCAACGCGATCGGAAAGACAAATTAGGGTAGTAAGGTCAGCGTCAGTTTTCGCTCCTCAGCATAAGGGAGGGCCGGCTGGCAATGTTGCAAGGTGCTGTCGCAGCCGGTCTGCAATTGGAGCGTTAGCCGGTTTATCATATTTGCGCTCAACAGTTTTCCGTCGGCCCTCGCGATGACGGAGCTGATCTGAAAAAATTCGCGCCCGTATTGGAGATTCAATTTGTCACCCGCGGCGGGCGTCAGCATTTGAAAATTATTCATCGTGTCTGCCACTACCGGCGTATTCATCGCAGGGATGAGATAGGTCAGGTTGGGCTTGGCAGGCGGCATAAAGGAAGTCAGCATCGTGTATCCCCGGTCGCCTTCTCCAGAAAGCTCCACAGAAGTCTGAAGGCAGTCCTGTCCTTTAAGGATATTCTTCCCGTTACTGAAATCGCCGACGATCGGCCACGGATTAAGGTGTTTGTCGCCGACCTTCTTCAGGAACACCGAACCCAGCACCGGCGACACTGCCACGAAAAAAGTCTGAAAATCCGTGATAGGCTCGGTCATCTGCGGTACGGTAAGCGGTGGCATTCGCAGTCCGCCACGGGGATGAAGTGAAATTCGATATGGTTTTATCGATAGCGCGATAGCGCTTAGGTCGGTAGTATCGCCCGGGGCATAGCGGCGGACGGATACCCAATGAACCTCGTCCCACGGTACACCCGAACTATCAACCGTTACCGACAATTCACAGCGGGAGATGGTCGTCGTGGTCCATTTGCCGTTTTGCCATTCTTCACAGGTCAATTGGTACTGATACTTATCGCCTGGCATGTATTTACGCGGGAACAGGCTGGGGCTATTGTTGGCAACCTGGGCCGACAAGCCGGGTGCTGATAACAGCCCAAATCCAAAAAAGGTTATTACTGCCAGCAGCAATTTTGCGAGGGCCCTCCCCACGGTTCTTCCCGTAAACAGGCAACCTCCAAGGAAAGTCCCTTCCAGGGAGCTATAGCCATGCATCCCGCCACCGCCAAATCCCGCCGCCTCGCCCACTGCAAAAAGCCCGGGTATAGGTACACCAGTTGCATTAAGGACCTGCCCGTCCAGGTTGGTCTCGAGGCCTCCCAGGCTTTTCCTGGTCAGAATATGCAGCCGCACGGCAATCAGTGGCCCGGCCGACGGATCGAGTATCTTGTGTACCGGCACCGCCCGCGTAAGCCGGTCCCCCTTGTATTTCCGGGCTGCGCGAATAACCCCGACCTGCAGGTCCTTTCCAAAATTATTCTCCGTCTCCCTGTCCCGCGCAGTGATCTCTTCCCGTAACGTATCGTACCCGAGTAATGGAGTGCCCGTAAGCGCATTCATTCCATCCACCAGGTCCTGTAAATTATTTCTGACAACGAAGTCCAGTCCATGCTGTTTGAAGGCCTCCACCGGACCAGGAGCGCTCTTTCCGATCATTCTGCCGAGCAGCGACCGCCAATCTCTCCCGGTCAGGTCAGGATTTTGCTCCGATCCCGAAAGGGCAAATTCCTTTCGGATGATCTTTTGATTGAGTATGAACCAGGAATGATCGTAACCTGTATGCCGGAGGTATTCCAGGGTGCCGAGCGTATCGAAACCCGGGAAGAAAGGTGCGGGAAGCCGCTTGCCTTTCGCATCGAACCAAAGCGACGACGGCCCGGGCAAAATCCGGATACCATGGCCCTTCCAGATCGGATCCCAGTTGGTCACCCCTTCCGTATAATGCCACATCCGGTCACCGTTTATAACGCTGCCGCCTATTCGCTGAGCGATACCCAACATCCGCCCGTCGACATGCTCCGGGACCCCGCACAACAAATTTTCCGGCGGAAGACCAAGCCGTTTTGGCCAGTTCGTCCGGACGAGGTCCATATTGGCGCCTATCCCGCCCGAAGCGACGATAACGGCCTGCGCATTATAGGAAAACTCACCGTCTATCTTCCTGGAGCTACGCTGCCCTCTTTGGATGGCAGACGGTTCCAGCAAAGAACCGCGAACACCGGTGACTGTCCCTCCGGTAACGATCAGTTCATCTACCTGGTGCCGGAAGCGCAGCATGGCCGAGCCCTTTTTAGCCGCGGCGTCGATGCTTGCGAGAAAAGGCTGAAGTACTCCCGGGCCGGTACCCCAGGTGACATGAAATCGCGGTACGGAATTGCCGCGACCAGACGCTACTCCATTGCCCCGCTCTGCCCAGCCGACGATGGGAAAGAAGCGAATGCCGAGCCCTTTTAACCAGGGGAATTTTTCGCCCGCCGCAAATGCGATATACGCCTCCGCCCATTTCCGTGGCCACTCATCCTCCTTCCGGTCAAATCCAGCTGTTCCCATCCAATCCTGCATTGCCAGGTCGTAACTGTCCCTGATCCCCATACGACGCTGTAATGGCGTATCGACCATGAACAATCCCCCCAGCGACCAGAATGCCTGACCACCCAGACTTTGATCCGGCTCCTGCTCGACGAGCATCACCCGCAAACCTTTTGATAAAAGCTCATGCGCCGCCACGAGACCGGAAAGTCCGCCACCAACAACAATGACATCGGCATCCATCGCCATATTAGACCTTTCCCATAAAGATAATCTAAGTGGACTAGAATAGCCGGATAAGCGGATAACCTGCGTGGACTAGAAGTACGTTGACAAGCCGACACTATACCCTTCTGTGAGGCCGAGACTGGCGCCGATCACATCGCCGGTTATATCCCTTGTCTGCTGGCGACGATAATTGAAACGCAGCACCGTCTGCTGTGCAGGCCTGAAACTTATCGCCGGCATGATACTCCAGGTGTCATTGTACATCCGGGTTCCGGTCGCGGCAAAATTGCCAACGTTCCAGTCCACGTACTCGCCCCTGACCGCCAGGTTTATCGTCGCATGGCCCCAGTCCAGGATCTTACCCCTGAAGACCGGCTGCACGATATCTATAAATCCGCCGAATTGCCGTCCGCTATATTCCGGCGTATAATCCGGCGGCAGTTGAACAAAAACCCAGGCCCATTCGGTTACGACATTGGTGTGCCATTTGGGTAATGTGGTATTGAAGTCAACGTCAACTACCCTGACGGTCCGCTTACTATCCACCGGCGCCCCTTCTATCCGCCAGGTGTTGTAGACGCCGCCCATATAGGACAGCCCTAATTCGCCGATCCGGTCGTGCCGGACCGAAATCTTTCCGGTATAAAGGGGTTCGCCGCTGGCGCTGGCGGTAAAGCGGGAAGGGTTGCTCCTGGCGGCGGGCAAAAAGGTTTTGGCCTGGGCGTTATCAATTATCGAGTCATTGAATCCGCCGGTCAGATAGAATTCATAGCCAACCATCCAGTGATTTCGATACTGCTTTCCATATACGCCGAAACCCGTATTGCTCCAGGTATCCGGCAGCATCTGTGTCATGGCGATCGGCCGGTCGGTAAACTCCCATTTCGGTCCGTCATGATTCTGGTTGAAGGCACCTATCGGATTTACGATCATTCCTCCGCGAAGATTCAGGAGCGGATGCAACTCGATGTCCAGGGCGGCATACTCGATTTCGAAATCGCCGTCGCCGGCATCTCCCGGGTCGCCCGTCGGGTCATTCTCATACTCGATCTCCGACAGGAACTTGATATGCTTCGCGATGGTGGAAGCGACAAAAAGACTGAACCGCCTGAATTGGAATTGATGGCCTACAGTTATCCCCGAGGTCGCTACATACTGCCAGTCGGTCTCTACATAGCCACCGATCGAAACCGGCGACTTGCCCATTTGGAGAAATGGCCGGCTATAGATGGCATCCATCGTCAGGCCCCGGTGCGCCGTGTCCACGGGCCCGGTAGCTTTTAAAAGGCTGCTGTCGATCTGCGCCGCGACGGGACGAGAAGAAAGGAGAAAGACCCCGGTCAATATAGCCAGTAAAGTTTGTTTCATTTGAGTGAAATATAGAGTTGATGATTTTTTTCGGTCACCTGAAACGTGCGGAGGTTGCTATCGGCCGGCCCATTATGCACGATCCCTTTGTTGTCGAATTCGCTGCCATGGGCAGGGCATTGGAGCCGGGACCCAAATACCTGCAATTCGGCGCCCTGATGTGGACAGCGCATCAACAAAGCGGTGTATTCGGTTTCACTGAACCGGTAGACGCAAACCGGGTACTTCAAATTCTCATGTTGTACCACGACATATTTCCGGTAAGCGTTTTTTGTTTGAAAGTCGGCAACGGGTATGACGAGGTCGGATTGCTCGATCGTCCCGCTGACAGATTTGGCGCTACTGCTGCAGCCGTCCAGCATAACGCCAAGGAGCGATCCGCCGAGACAGGCAAATCCACAGGTTTTCAGGAATTCTTGCCGCTTCATGCGCTACAGGGATTTTAGGAAGGTGATCAATGCGGCTTTGTCCGCCGCCGACAGATTGGCAAACCGCCCCTGGCTGGCTGAGGCCTCCCCGCCATGCAGCTGAATAGCCTGCTCAATGCTACGGGCCCGGCCATCGTGCAACAGGTAGGTATAGCCGCCTTGAACGTTTGAGGCCAGTCCGAGGCCCCACAGGGGCGCCGTCCGCCATTCGGCGGTTTTGGCGGTGCCCTCCGTATAGCCGTCATCCAGGCCTGGTCCCATATCGTGCACGAGGAGATCGGTATATGGGTTGATCGTTTGAAAGGATAACGCATCGATCGACGAATATCCCGTTGTCAATACCGGCTTGTGGCAGTCCGCGCATCCGATCTGGTTGAACAACCGGCCGCCGTACGCAACGGTAGGGTCGGTGGAGTTGCGCTGGATGGGCGCCTGAAGGCACCGGACATAGAATACGACCGAATTGAGCGTCGCATTGTCCACCTCCGGTGCGGCCGGCGGCGCCGGACCGGTCTGATCAAGATAGTTGTACGGGTTAAACGGCAAATACGTCGAGGTGATCCCCATATCATGGTTGTATGCCAGCGCTACCTGTTGCAACAAATTATAGACGGCTGCTTTGCGGCCAAACCGGCAGATATACTTACCGTCACTCCGCGGAATCGATCCGTTCAGAACAGCGGCATAGGCAGGGATCGAATCATAATTGGGATGCCCGCGAACGCCGTCGGGGTTAACCGCATTGGCCGCAGCCAGGGCCAGGATCTCCGAATCGGGCACTGCTTCCAGAAAGCCTACGCCGGCAGTGATCGGCGCGATCAACTTTGTGCTGGCGGCGCCATCCGGAAGTTGTTCAGGAGCATACCCAGGCAAACAAAACGTTCCCAACTGCGGACCGCCCTCGGCCAGGAACTTATTCCCGGTGCTGTCTGTCTGACCGAACCGGGTCAGGATGGTGAATGGATGCCCGCGGTTATCGCTCGAATGACAGCTTCCGCAGCCCGTGGCAACGAAATACGGGCCAAGACCTGTCGCCGCCGTACGATTGGCAAAGAACTGATCGTTGCCAGCAGAGAACAGGACTGTCTGCTCACTGGTAAGACTAACCGGTCCGCAGATGCCGATCTCGGGGTTGATCATGGAAGGCAGCAGCTTGGAGCAGGCGGTGAAGGCGGCAACAATGACGATGGCCGACGTAATGACGCTGATGACGATAGTGATTTTTCGTTTCACGCCACAAAACTATCCCGCCGGCAACCCGGCCGCCGCCGAATTTGGAAAATGCGATTACGATATGAGGAAATAAGAATATAATTTGCGGCTACTCAATTCTCTGCCATGACCCTGTCCGATGTAATCGTTGGCTGCATCCTGCTCGCCGGATTGCTGTTCAGCATCGGGAAAAAGAAATTGACCGTCCCGGCTGCCGTGGCCGGGGCGCTGCTAGGATGGATCATCTATGCGGGCGGTGGGTTAACGGGACTGGCCATGATGACTGCCTTCTTTATTCTGGGCACGGCCGCCACGTCGTGGAAAAAGGATCGTAAGATGGATATCCGCTCGAACGCTGGTCATCAAAACACTCGTACGACCGTTCAGGTGCTTGCCAATGCCGGTGTCGCCGGCCTGGCCGGTCTGTTGGGCCTACTGAGTAAAACGCATGAGGGGGCGGGCGTGCCGGCCGGACCGGAAGGGGCTGGATGGCGTAGTCAGCATCGAAGGCCTGCTCATCGGCGTCGGCGGTGCTGCCCTTATCGCTACGATCTTTGTGATCGGCCGGGGGTGGAATGGTATAACCTTCCTGGTCATCACTTTCTCCGGGGTCTTTGGGAATTGGGTAGACTCTGTCCTGGGCGCCCTCTTCGAACGAAAAGGTCAACTTTCAAATGATCTGGTCAACTTATTAAACACGCTGGCCGGGGCACTGCTGGCCGTTTTATTGGAGACCATGTGGGTTTAATCGCCAAATTCATTGTAAATAAGGATGTTGTGAAATTTTTTATCGCTTTGAGATAATAGAATTAACGCTAAGTTGTCCGAAGAGCAGTAAAAATGCACCCTATATTTGTATGGTCAAAGCGAAAA
>Ga0206895_1309_pt1 | contig 9866 bp, 9 predicted proteins | sample Alteio_BWOrgHeat_51_FD_152967 | JGI IMG/M metagenome (GOLD analysis project Ga0206895, IMG submission 152967) | Enriched cells from forest soil in Barre Woods Harvard Forest LTER site, Petersham, Massachusetts, United States -... | ecosystem: Environmental > Terrestrial > Soil > Temperate forest > O...
AGTGGCCGAAGTATGCGCCGTTGCCATTTTGTCCGGGTAGCGCCGTATTTACGTAGTGCACTACTCCATCCTTCAAGCCATTTTCAACAGCCGCTTCGTCTGTGGTGGCTACATTGAAACCTATCGGAATCTGTATGTTTATCTTTGGTACGGTCACAGAGGGTGGTGTGTTGGGGTCAGCTGAGTTGTCGCTCAGGATAATAGGTGACGCGCTCACATTGCGGCTTGGCTGTATAAAGGGCGCAATAATATATTCGTTGAAGAACCCAAACAGCAATATGACCAATACGATAAAGCCAGTTGCAAGTCCAAAGGCTAGTGATTGCAAATGGTGCCTCATGGTCATCTTACCGGTAGCACCAAGTGGGCTGGCGCCTTTTTGCCTATGTGCACGTTTGCCTGGCTTCGTGGGGGTTTTCGACTGCGCTACCAGAGGTGCGTGATCTGCTACCACTGCGCCACTGGGCGACGGCTGAGGGAGGGCGACTGGCTGCTGCACTGCGGCAGCAGCGTGTTGCTTCTGGAAGAGTTTTTGGTAGGGTGTATGCTGGTTTGCGGCATAAAACTCCTGCCAGACTTCGTGCTTTTCTTGGTCGTTGAGCGTGGTGTAGTAGTGGTGCCAGGCAGTTTGGATTTCGGCCAGGCTTTTGCCAGAAGCACCCAGCTGCTGCATGTATACTTGGTGTTTGCTTGGTGAGCGTTCGGTTTCAACTTCGGCTAGTTCTTTGGCGGCATCCGGCTCGTTGCTATAGGCACGTTCGACTTTGGAGCGTATGAGTTGAACGGCCGGATCTTCTACTCGGCCGTCTTTGCTACTATCTTGGGGGAATAAAGGGTTGCTGCTCATGGATATATTGCGAGCTGCGGTTTGCCCACTCGCGTTTCATATATCATTATATCAAGGTATAGGCCAGACTACTTACCAAAACATCGAGTACATAGAGCATTTTGGCTCCGCTGCCGAACTGTAGTACAATACACCTCTGATAACTCTGGTTACACAGGATCTTTCCTAGCAAGGGGCGAGTGGCGGAATTGGTAGACGCGCTAGACTCAAAATCTTGTAAGAGCAATCTTGTGAGGGTTCAAGTCCCTCCTCGCCCACCAATAAAATAGCTCCTCGTACGAGGAGCTATTTTTTATGCTTCATCTGGGTATAGTGCTTCTATGATACGTCTGCCAATGACTTGCTGGGCGTGCAAGTTGCGTGATTTTGTACCATGCAGTGCCTCTTTAGCATGCATTTTGTACTGCATCATTGAGCGCCGCTGGCCACCACCTAGGTAAAAGTACATCTGGTTGGGGTTTTTTATGTTGAGATTCATGACGTGGGCTGCGCTGACGAGTCCCGCCCAGCTCACATGGTTTGCCCTGCTGGATTTGTCATCTATACGTGCCATTTTCTCGTTGCCCATGTCGATACGTCCATCTATAGGCACAACGCGTGTCCGATCATAATGGTTGGCGTGATTGCTCAGTATGCTTGACTTGACCTGTATACCTACCACCTGATCTTCATGCATAAAGACAAAGTCTACATTTTCGGCACTGTTACTACCATTCTCAAGCTGCTGCGGTCCTGGTACAACGTTTGCACCTTCGAGTATGCCTGCAATACCTAGGAGTACCACTGCGGCATCGTACTCATTTATGTTACCCTCCACACGACTTCGTATTGGTTCGTGTCTGGCGTCAAAATAGTTTTCGCCTTGCGCTTTCAGATCTTTAATAATGCGTAATTTTTGTATGTATAGCTCGAGGCCGCGAGTTGCGACAGTGTCTTGCGTAGTTTTCAGAAAGTACTGGCGGTGGCTTTCGCTCCAAACAGTACCAGCTATTGGTTGCCACATATCAAGCATAATACTGTTGAGGCCATGAAAATGTAGTGTATGAGCGCTTGGCGTATCGCTCGTTGAGGCATTGAGCATGGTGCCAGTATTGTCGTGGAACCATTCCGTGTAGTTTCTGAGCGTGGTGATATCAAGCGCGTCTGTGGCGCCATCCTTCATATAGTTTAGGAGGGCATGCCCAAACAGGCTTGACCATCGGTTAGCCTGAAGTTCTAGTGGACCATCTGCTTCTTGAGCAGGTGGTCCTGCCAAATATCGGTCGCTGTAACCAGCGGCATATGCCACGCTATGCATTTACCTATTGTAAAACTAAATTGCTATTTATTCAATAAGTTTAGAGAATATATTGCAGTGGTGAGCGCTTGAAATGGGCGAGTGGGGTTCTGTAGCCACCAGACGCTGGAGGTTGCTGCCGTAGGAATTCGCCAAATCGGAGCATCTGTTTTTATGGGTGTAGTGCTCACCTGTCCACTCACCGCAACCACATAGTTTCCTTGGTGTTTTGTAATAATGTAGGGCGCAAACCGCTTGGTAAATTCATGCAACGTATCTACCAGTGCCACCAGTCCCATTTCAGATGTAAAGGCGCGTGAAAACTTAGCACTGCTGCTCAAGCGCCGCAATTGTCCCATTGCCAGTACGAGTAACGTCTCTGGTCTATGCAGTACCGGCAGCGGGTTGTCGCTAAAGAAATCGGCCATGTCTTTGGTTATGGTGACTTGCCCCTGGTACTTTTCTAAGAAGCTCTCTAGCATGACACTTGTTTCACTGCTACGGCCAATATCTCCGGGCAGTAGTACACCGTTTGCCCAGGTAGCAAGATCAAGTAGTGGCGCGAGTCCGCTGCTGGCAAAGCTGCCACTGGGTGTACTTGGTGCGAACTCTGCTTCAGGGAACAGGTGCTCGACAGTTTTTTGCATGCTGTTTGGCAATAGTACTTTGGCCGTTCCTATGCCCGCAGCAAGGGCGTCCCCATAGGCATTGGCTGGTGCGGCAAATGCATAACCTGTACCGCCGGCGATGAGTAATTTGCCGGCCCGTGCTTTATGCTCAGGTTGGTTCCACTCAAGTTCTGGGTAGAGTGGTTTGCCTGCTTGTCTCAGCCAGTAGTCTGGTGTCACTACTGCTTTCCTTCAAGTCGACGCATGAGCACATCATAGCCACTCGTTTCTTCGTCATCTTTTGTTATGCCAAGCTCTGTGAAGAATGCCCATAATTCTTTGGCGACGGTGGCATAGTCAACATCCTCGGCGCATAATAATTCCGCCTCGATGTATGTGCCCAGCTTGGGCACTTCGTCGAAGCATATTTCCATGTCGCCGTATGCACCTTTTCGCCGTATTTTTGTGAGGTCTGAAAATAGCTCGTATCCCATATAGCCGATGATGGCCGTTATCTCTGCTTCACTGTCCACGATGGTTTCGTGCTCTATGCTATCAAGCTCGCCCGTTACAGAGCGTTTGAGGGTAAATATGACAGTACTGTCGTTTTCGGTACGGACGCGCAGCCAGTTTTCTCCTGGGTCGTTATCTTTTGCGCCCGGGCGGCTATAGACAACATCATGTTGCTTTTTGGGCTTGCCGAGGATCACACCTAGCTTTTCAAGTGCGGCCAATGTCTCGCCACTATTTTTCACACGCGCTTTAATCTCAATTTCTCTCATATGTTTCTGATTGTAACAGATTGTACATATGGCCTAGAGCGTTTTAAGTAGTTCGACATATCGTTTGGGGTGGTAGATGATATCGTCGTGGTCACCGGGCACATGTACTACTCGTAGCTTTGGGTTTGTGCGTTGTATTGCATCGAGATCTGGGGTGAGCCAGTCGTCGTGCTCGTTTCGCACAAGTAATACAGGGCGATTTTTTACTACCTGCTCCAGGTTGTATGTAGGTGCATGGCGAATAATGCGTTTTGTGCGTTTGTGGTCGCGCACACCATAGTAGACACCCCAGAGGTTATGTGTCACCCACTGCAGCGGCGGATATGCATATGTACTGAATTGGAAGTTCCGACGGATCCGTGTTCGTCGACGGTCGGCTATACTTCGCTCTGGCCAATACGGTGGATCGATAAGCATAATCTTTTGCCCACTAGAAGCATCTGGCAGCCAGAAGCAACCTGCCGAGTGCGCCATGATTATATCCGCTTCGGCTACTTTCTTGGTAACGACATATCCTGCTTGCTGTAATGCTTTTCTGAGTCGCCGCCCGCTTCCCTCGCCACCAAATATACCGTACTGAATCTTTACCTTCTCACTCATTATATATTGAGGGTTACGCTTACTGGGCAGTGGTCTGAGCCAAGTATATCAGGGTGGATTTCTGCTGCTTTGACCTTATTTTTGATAGATTCTGAGACTAAGAAATAGTCGATACGCCAGCCGACGTTGCGAGCCCTAGCATTGGCAAAGTGGCTCCACCAGGTATAAAAGCCATTGCCCGTTTTGAATATACGGAATGTGTCCACAAACCCTGCGACGAGCCAGTCGTCAAAGCCGGCCCGCTCTTCGTCGCTAAAACCTTTCTTGCCACGGTTCGGCTTTGGGTTTGCTAGGTCGTCTTCGGTGTGGGCGACGTTCATATCGCCACAGTACACGACGGGCTTTTTGGTTTGTAGGTCCGCGCAGTAGGCGATCATAGCAGCGTCCCACTTTTGGCGGAGGTCGATACGTGCCAAGCCGTCCTTGGCGTTGGGCGTATAGGCAGTGACCACATAAAAATCATCGTATTCCGCCGCAATCACACGACCTTCCTTGTTCGCATCGCCGTATCCATCGGCGACTAAGCCGGCAGCTTTGGCAATTTCTTCAGGAATGTCATTGATGATGGTAAGCGGCACGGTTTTGCTAAAAATGGCCGTTCCGCTGTAGCCTTTCTTTGTCTGAGAAGAATTCCAGTATTCGTGGTAGCCGGCAAGGTCGATGACTGCCTGCCCTTGCTCGGCTTTGGTTTCCTGTAAACACAAAATATCTGGCTGATGTTCTGCCATAAACTTTTGAAACGTTTCTTTTTTAATAACTGCTCGAATACCATTGACGTTCCACGAATATATTTTCATGCTCCAAGTATATCCTACGGCTATACTATTCAGCACTCGGAAAATATCTTTTCTTCACGTTTCGAGTGTTGCACTTCCCTGGCGACAGGTCACGATGCATCGTGGACTCTCGTATGGAAGTGACAAGTTAAGGGTGTGGGGACGACGGAATACCGCACAAATTGTGCTGGTGCGGTATTCCGTCATATGTCCTCTCAGCATGCCAGCTTGATCATGTCCTCGAGCGACGGTGCCACAACCCTGATATCTGACGGCTGCTTGTACCACTGCCAGGTGTACGTGTAGTTACGTGCTGCGTCGGCGTACGAACGTTCGGCGTTTTGCTCGTTCTGTGCAGGCTGCGCATCGGCGTTGACCGCCTTGGTACGAAGCTTGCAGACCTGTCGAGCGTCGCGCTGTAGATCGCGCCAATCCTGATGCATCTGCACACTCTCTGCCGGACTGGGCTGGTGACCATACGAGCCGTTCAACATCTTGTAGATGACCACTACGAGCGCTACTACAAGAGCAACGAGTGCACCATTGCCTACCAATGCCCTACGGCGTGCGGTGACGTTCAAACTCACTCCTTAACTTGTCGGGTGTATCATGATCGGGTGATCACAAAACTGGTGTATTTTAATAATAATTTGTAGAAAAGTCAATGAAGGGTAGCATAATTTCAATAATGAGTGCCGATCATGCTAGACTAGACCGCAATGGCATATAAACGCGTGCTTCTAAAGCTTTCGGGCGAACAACTGGCTGGTAAGTTTGATAGTGGTATAGATGCTGAACTTGGTGCGTGGCTTGCACAGCAAGTCGCAGAGGTCGTAAAAGATGGTACCCAGGTGGTGATAATGGTGGGTGGTGGTAACTACGCTCGTGGCGCACAACTGGCTGGTCACGGCATTGGCCGCGTAACGGCTGACAATGTCGGCATGTTGGCCACGATGATGAACGCCATTGCCCTGGCGGACATATTTAACGCACATGAAGTTTCGGCACGTGCACTCACGAACATAAAGGCCGACCAAGTTGCCGACCAGTTTACCCACCGCCGCGCCATAAGTGACCTGGGTAAAAACCATGTGGTGATCGTTGCGGGTGGCATAGGTCGGCCATACCTTACGACCGATACGGCGGCAGTTTCTTTGGCGCTCGAGCTTGACTGCGAAGTGGTGCTCAAGGCAACCAAGGTGGATGGCGTGTACGACAAAGACCCTGCCAAATTCCCCGATGCTGTCAAAGTGGAGCACATGAGTTTCGACGAGGCGGTGAGCAACGGTGCGATAACTGTTATGGATAAAGCGGCACTAGGACTCGCCATGGAACACGGACTATCTATAGTAGTTTTCGATGCATTGACCGAAGCAAATATCACCCGCGTTGCGGCTGGTGAACAAATCGGCACAAAGATCAGCTAGACTTTGTTGATCTTCGGCAGAATAAACCGACTGAGTTTGGGCGCAAGCTTGGCAATGTTTTTAGCCGAACCATTTTCAGGTCGGACTGCGATTTTAGGACTTGCTTGTTCAGTAAGTGCGGACTTGCTTGCGGACTGCTCAAGATTATTGAACCAGGCAACAGTAGGGTCTTGATGTGTTTTTAGCTCTAGGTACTCTTTACTGATCTCAAATTGTTTTGTCGCACCAAAAAATGCAGCAGTAACTTGGCAGGTGGCTAGTACTTGGAAATCAAGAAAGTCCTGTGGGGTTATATACACCGGACCTTGCTTTTCCAGACGTGCGTAAAACGTATTAGCTGCTGCGTCACGGTTGGATCGGCGAGGCCTTGCTGACTTCGTTAGGTCTAGCTTTATAACAGGGGTGTTTTTAGCGTTTACAATGAAGTTGCCTGTACGTGAATTGTGTATGGCCGCGGCCTGTTCTGCCGAAAGACCCTCACTTAGAAGGTGACGCTGCGTGTCGGTGAGTATACCGAGTTGATCAGACGGCAGGCTAACTTTTATGAGTCTATTTTTCAATCGCAGATCCAGTTTACTGCCGAGTGAACGGTTGAATGCGAGTGTGGCATCTTGGTTTATCTTATCAACCTGAAGGTCGCTCTGATGATAAAGGTTGGGCCATTCCTCTCGGCTCTCGCGGGAACCGAGACAATCTGCCTGTTCATCCGCAAGTGTTAGCAGTAGTAGCTCGGTGCGCTTTTCATAGTCATCGGTCTTGCTCCCAACGATGATGTGTGGCATATACACACTATCTTGCCCAAGCATGGCAAAAGGTACAGGTGCAAGGCTGCGTCTAGTAAAGCGATCGAAACGCTCCACCACATCCTTTACGTCTCTTTTAACCCACACTACTCCCGCGTAGAAGGCGTTAAGCTGCTCTAACGTTTCTTCGCCAAGTGTCTCGAGTCTGGAGCCTGATGCATTCACCCGCAGAGCCATGTTAAACGACTGTATGATTTTGCCCTGAACGTCTATCAGGGAGCTGGATCTAGGGAGATCACCGACAATATCAACCAAGAATCGAGTGGCTACCTGGCTCTGCCTTCGTAAGTATTCGCCATCTTGTAGCGCAAGCTTGCTCAGAACATCAGCAGCACCTAGTTTTCGTTCAAGGTTAATTTGCTCTACAACTATTGGGTTTAGGGCATCTGTGCCTAAGATATCTGGAGTTTCTCCAATTGGATCACGCATAGAATTACATTATAAAATTATTATTGGATAATGTCAAAATTATCTGTTCACTCTTGAGCATATCAGCCGAATGATCTCCGATGGATCCATCGTCGATCAACTGGCGGAGAGGGGGAGATTCGAACTCCCGAAACCCTTGCGAGTTTACCGCCTTTCCAAGGCGGCGCACTAGGCCACTATGCGACCTCTCCACGTCTAAGCGTACAGCTAAGTCTCGTGTTGCCACTTGCGGCAAAAGCTTCGACCTTTGCTTACGCTTCTCCTTTCAATTTTGCATTCAGTCGCATTCGCTCCTTGGATTGCAAAATTGGGTTCGCTTCGCTCACGAAAAGCTACGCTTGTGAAAGTATATCTGAAAATGACGTGAAAAACACCTTGCAGCAACATGTTTTAAGGAGTTACACTAGGGAGACGTTTATGGCACTGATAGAACTGAAAGAAGTAAGCAAGCTATACGGCTTCGGCGATGCCACCAGTGTGGCGCTCGACGAAGTTTCTTTAAGTATCGAACAAGGTGAGTGTGTTGCTATCATGGGCCCGAGCGGTAGCGGCAAAAGTACGCTCATGAACATTATTGGCCTACTGGACCGCCCTACCCACGGTGACTACCACTTGAGTAACAAAAAAGTGAGCCGCGTGAGCCCCAACCAGCGCGCTAAATTACGCCGTGATCGTATTGGCTTTATATTCCAGTCTTTTAATTTACTGCCACGGTTAACTGCTATGGAAAACGTAGCCCTACCCTTGCTTTACAAGGGTGTTTCTCAGGTAAAACGCCACCGCAAAGCATGGGATATGCTAGAGCGAGTGGGCTTAGGTGACCGTGCATACTACTTCCCTCGTCAACTTTCTGGTGGCCAAACACAATCTGTCGCGATTGCGCGTGCACTGGTAAATGAGCCGCAACTTATCATAGCCGACGAGCCAACGGGAAACCTCGACACAGCTGGCTCGCGTCTCGTTATGGAACTGCTCAGCGAGATTCACAAGAGCGGTAACACCGTGCTATTCGTGACGCACAACCCGGAGCTTACTCGCTATGCGACCCGTGTTGTTTACATGCAAGATGGTGCTGTAAAGTACGATGAACAAACCAAATTAGGTGAAGTGGGTCGTTACGCGCGTACCGTCATGTATGCAGTGCCGGAAACGACCGAAGATGATGATCTAGCTGGTGTATCCGTCATGATGGATGTGCTTGATAAGCGAAGTACTACAAAGAAGCCAGCTAAAAAGACTACTAAGCGCAAGAAAACAACTAAGAAACGTACCCCCAAGAAGGCTCAAGCATGAAACGTCGCGGTAATCTCAAACTAGCATATCGGAGCCTACAAGCGGCTAAGGTGCGCAGTTTACTGACTATGCTCGGGATAGTCATAGGTGTGATGGCTGTGGTGATGGTAGTGTGTATTGGCCAAGGTATCAAGCAGCAGATATCTGGGCAAATTGGTCAGTATGGCAAGGGGCTTATAACGATTCGGCCGGGTGGCCAAGGCGTAAGCTCTGCACTGCTGGGTGGTGGTTTGCCCACTGGCGCTAGCGGCTTATTAGCCGAGTCCGATTTAACGGCAGTCCAAAAAACGCGCGGCATCGCTTACGCTGCCCCACTGGCTACGGCGACAGGTAGTATGACCGGTGACTACACGGTAAATGCACCATTCATCGTTGCAACGACGGCTGATTTGCCGAATATTATCACCCAACCAATCGACTCTGGTGGATTCTTTGATAGTGATAGCGACCTTAAGACAGTAGTGTTGGGTACAAATATTGCTCACAAGTTATTCAAAGACAACTCACCACTCGGTGAGCGACTGCGCTGGCGCGGTCAAGATTTTATCGTGGCTGGCGTGTACTCGAACTTCAATGCACCACCCTTCTCTCTCGAAGCGAACTTCAATGACGCAGTCTTTGTTTCCTACACCACCGCCGAAGCTGTTAGCGGTACACCACTCGGTATCTATGAGATAGTTGCAAAAGCGCAGAGCCCTGCGGTGTCCACGGCGGCTATTGCGCAGACACGATCTACATTACGTGGGCTTCATGGTGGCTCAGATGATACAACCGTACAGCTTGCATCTGCCGGTGGTAGCGCTTCGGACCAGACAATTCATCTGCTAACACTACTTATTACTGGAGCGGCTATTATTGCACTCATTGTCGGGGGTGTGGGGATAATGGACGTCATGCTCGTGAGCGTCACGGAGCGCATGCACGAAATTGGTATCCGCAAAGCGATCGGTGCGACCAATCAGCAAATATTACGGCAGTTTATGGCTGAGGCATTTGTACTCAGTACAGGCGGCGCGGCGCTTGGC
>Ga0206895_1311_pt1 | contig 9833 bp, 1 predicted proteins | sample Alteio_BWOrgHeat_51_FD_152967 | JGI IMG/M metagenome (GOLD analysis project Ga0206895, IMG submission 152967) | Enriched cells from forest soil in Barre Woods Harvard Forest LTER site, Petersham, Massachusetts, United States -... | ecosystem: Environmental > Terrestrial > Soil > Temperate forest > O...
TTTTACAACCGGAAAAATCATCAACATTCCTCATGCTTACTCGGATTTACGTTTTAATCCCTCTTTTGATCGCTTAACGGGATTTTTTACCCGGTCTATCTTATCCGCACCTGTAAAAAATAAATCGGGAAAAATGATTGGTGTCACTCAAGTCTTAAATAAAAAAAGAGGGGAATTCACCTCAAGTGATGAATCCCAACTTGTGGCAATTAATACGCAAATTTCTATGGCTATTGATAATGCGAAATTATTCGATGATGTGCAAAATATGAAAAATTATAATGAAAGCATATTAGAAAGTATGTCTAATGGCGTGATTACGTTTAATGAAAAAAATATTATCGTAACGTGCAACAAATCAGGCTTAAGAATTTTAGGTTTAACAAATCTCTCAGATATTATTAATAAATCAGCAACAGATTTTTTTAAAGATGACAATGCCTGGGTTTGTGAAAAAATTGAAAAACTCCATGAGGTATCACAAAGTACGCAGCAAGAAGTATTAGTCGATGCAACGTTACATTTTGGTGAAAATAAAATATCAACTAATATTACTGTTTTGCCATTAGTAAGTACGAAACAAGTGCATTTAGGGACGATGTTATTAATTGAAGATATTAGCAAAGAAAAAAGAATGAAGTCGACTATGTCTCGTTATATGAACCCAGAACTTGCAGAACAATTAATGAAATCAGGGCAGGCATCATTAGGTGGAACAAGTGTGACGGCAACGGTATTATTTTCAGATATTCGCAATTTTACGTCTATTTCAGAAACCCTAGGTGCAGAAGGAACTGTACAGTTACTAAATGAATACTTTACACAAATGGTTGATTGTATTCAAAAAGAGGGCGGTATGTTAGATAAATTTATTGGTGATGCGATGATGGCTGTCTTTGGCACACCCTTTCCTCATAATGATGATCCAGATCGCGCGGTGCGAACATCTATTTGTATGATGAAAGCATTAAAAGAATTTAATAATTCAGCCGGTCAACAAAAAGGGACTCTTATTGATCATGGAATTGGTATTAATACGGATAGGGTTGTTTCTGGTAATATTGGATCGCAAAAGCGTATGGATTATACGGTGATTGGCGATGGTGTTAATTTGGCTTCACGTATTGAAAGTTTATGTAAACAATATGGTGCGCATATTCTTATTAGTGAATTTACGTTGAAGGCTTTAAAGGCGACATATCGAACCCGTCAGTTAGATAAAGTGATTGTGAAAGGTAAAGCGAAGCCAGTTGCTATTTATGAAGTACTTGATTTTTATGAGCCAGAAACTTTTTCTAATAAAATTGAATTATTGATACATTTTAATAATGGTATTGTTTATTACAATAATGCGGAATGGATTAAGGCAATTGGGTGTTTTGAGGAGGTTTTAAAATTATATGCAGAGGATAAGCCTTCGCAGTTGTATATTCAGCGTTGTAAAGAGTTGCTAAAAAATCCACCGGAGAATAATTGGGATGGTGTTTGGGTAATGACTCATAAGTAAGGCAAATTTGAATCTTTTAATTCTTCCACTTTATAAATTGCAATTGATTTTGTTTTTCCCTTCACAATGACTTGATCATCCACTATTTCAATCAAATAACGTGCCGGGTTTTTAAGATCTTTATAAGTATGCTCAGTAATTAGTATAGGCGCTTTATAAACTTTTGTAAGAGACTCAACGCGTGATGCCACATTCACTGCATCTGATATCACGGTCGCATTCATGCGCCCTTCTTCCCCGACCGTTCCCAACATAAGTGACCCTGTATTGATACCAATCCCAATCGCAATCGCTTCTTTACCTTCATTTTCACGTATTTGATTAAATTCAATCAGCGCTTGCATCATCTCAAGCGAACACTGAATCGCATCATCCGCATTACGCGGATAAAGTGCCATGATGGCATCGCCAATATATTTATCAACAAAACCATTATGTTTGCGAATAATAGGACACATCACACTTAAAAAAGTATTAATAAAATTAAAATTCTCTTGTGGATCCATTTTTTCAGAAAGTGTCGTTGAATTTCTAATATCAACAAATAAGACACTCATAGTTTTTTCCACTTGATCGCCTAAACCAACATCTACAATGCTTTCCTTTTCAAGTAAGCTTAAAAAGTCTTTAGGCACAAAACGCTCATATGAGTCAACTAATGTAATCAACTGTTCATTAAGCGCCTTTGTGTTGCTGTAAAGACGCGCATTATCAATTGACATAGCGATTTGAGAGGATAAAAGATTTAGTATATTAATGCGGTCTTTACTAAATGCGCCTTCAATAAGATTATTTTCCATATATAAAATACCTGATAATTTTCTTTGATTTAAAAGTGGCATACATAAAACCGATTTAGATCCATGGATGAGCACATAGGAGTCAGTAGAATAGGGAGGGGTTGTTTTGGCATTATCTAATACAAGTGATTCTTTAGAATGAGAAACATAATTAATAACAGACAATGGCAGATTAAAGTTACTGATGGGAATGGATTTAAGAACATCTACTGTTGCATTATCAATATTCGCTTCGGCTTCAATTACGTATTGCCCATTTTTGCTTAAAATCAGAAAACTTTTTTGGGCACCCGCATTTTCAATTACAATTCGCATAAGCCTATTTAATAAGTCTTCTAATATAATAGTACTTGAAATTGCTTGAGAAGATTTTTGAATCGTACCCATATCCAGCATTTGATAAAGAGAACTTTCAGATCCTATTGTTGATGTGCCAGCTGCAGAATTTGCAATAATGGGTTCAACATTTTTTGCTCGCGTAAGCAATTGCGGATATTTAGCATCAAGCAATGCAACTTTTGCATCGGCGCCCCATACTTGATAACAATGATAGGCATCTTCTAAATAGAGTCGAGCAATTTTTTCATTGTCCAATGCTAAATATAATTTAGCAGCGAGCTCATTGCCCAGCGCTTCTTCGTTTAGAAATTTATTTTTTTTAGCAATTTTAATCGCTTGATAAAATAATTTTTCTGCAAGATCAGGTTTATTGTGAATACGCCATGCGCTCTCGGCTTTTATTAATAATAATTTATGAGTGCAATTACTTGGAGCATAGTGTGCCCATTTTTTTATTTTAGTAAGACTTTTTGCAACGGATTTACGGATAAATTTTTTCTCTTTAGGTTCGCACGTAGGATAGAGCGCCAGTAGTGTTAATGATTTATAAAAATGAAAAATAACAATATGAAAAAGGGAGACTAAGGCTTCTTCGTTGGGTAGCAAATGGGTGACACATTCTCGCGCTTCAAGATACTCATCTAAAAGATAGCTGACGGTTAATTTGCATATATAGGCAAAAGCAAGCGCAGTCTTATCATTAGCAGTAATATGGATGGGGAACATTTTTGTTTCATCATAAGCCTCACCCATAAAAAAGCCTGGCTTTTTTTGTTTAGTTAAAAGATGTCGAATTCCTTCATGGAGCATTGATGTATAGTGGAAGTTTTGAATTTGTTTTAATTCTTGAAGTTTGGCGGTGTAAGTTTCTAATTTACTTTCTAATTCTTTTAATGGCGCACCGGTAAAATAAGAATATATCGCATAAATATATAAACTATAACTGCCATATTCAATATCGCCGCTATCCAAGCCCCTTTTGTAATTATCAATGAGTTGGGGAAGTGAATTATGAAGATGGTCTTTCCAATGTTTAATAAACACATAGTTAATCATGTATACTTTTGTTTTAGCTTCTTCTGCACGTAATTTTTCAATTAAATGTATGCCTAATTCCCCAAATTCGTAACCACGATCAATTTCTCCTAACACCCCAGTACAAATCATGCCATAGGTTGCATAGGGAAAAGCAGATTGCCGAGTATTGCCATATCGTAACGATAAATTAACACAAGTCGATACAATGAGGGCAAATAAATCTGGATTTGACAAATAGCTTGGCGCATAAGCTGTGGACAATAAGTCAATCGCGGATTTTATCGTTTCATTAGACATATCGGGAAGATTTAAAATATCAGGTACTTTTTTCCCAATTAAACGAATCTTAATTTTTAAAATAGTGAGAAGAATATGTGCCATGGTAGGATGACTTGGAAGTTTTATTCCTAGGCGGGTTGATGTTTTGATAACAGTGTCAATAGCCGCCTCAAGCTCTGTTTGTGCCACAAAAGCAAAAACTTTTATTTTAATAATTTTTAATTCGTCGGTAATATTTGTTATTTTTTGTAAAGCAATTACTGAGTATTTTTCCATGGTATCAAACTGCGCACTCATATAACCTGTTTCGATCGCTTGGATATGCAGCTCAGTCATAAAGTCATATTCAGTACTCCATGCCGTATCATCCATGCATTTAAGAGCGCATTCGATATATTTAAGAGCGGGTTTAAATGCAGCCGCCGCTTTGGCGACTTTTGAAGCGCGAAGATTTAAGGTTGCAATATGCCTTTTTTCAGCTTGATCAATCATCTCAGGAAAAGAATCTTCTATACCCATATTATAATGATTGGCAATATCAAATATAACTTCATCTAATTTTTCTTCAGTGACTGATTTTAATAATAACCGCGCTAATTCAATGTGTATTATTTTCTTTTCATTATCCTCATTAAGTGAATGTGCTGCTTGTTGGATACGATCATGTGCAAATTGATAGGAAACAGCACGATAGGATTCGCCATGACAAAGTAAATAGCCTTCTTTTAATGGCTCTTGTAATGTAATTAAAATAATTTCAGGATCAATTTTTAAAAGATTGGAAAGAATATTTAGATCAAATTGATTTCCAATACAAGCTGCATAGCGTAAGGCCTTTTGGGCGGTCTGGGTTAATTCTTTTAATTTATTCAGCATTAAATCTACAACATTATCGGTAATCTTTTTTTGTCGAATCTTTTGTATATCCCAAGTCCATTTATTTTCATCCGCATCAAATTTAATGATTTGTTCTTTGTATAAGGATTGTAGTAATTGAATCAGAAAAAAGGGATTGCCCGCCGTTTTTTCATAACTAGTAAGCGCTAAAGCATGTGTTTCTGCTAAATCTTTATGAACTGTATCGGCGATTAATTGATTAGTATCTTCTAACTGCAAGGGGCCTAAGTCAATGGTTTGGACTTTAACATTATGTTTTTTAATATCTTCTAAGGTCATTATCAATGGATGGATAGAGCTAACCTCATTGCTGCGATAGGCACCTATTATCAGTAAGTAATCGCAATCAAAACTTGTTAATAAAATTTCAATCATTTTTAATGAAGGTAAATCAGCCCATTGCAAATCATCTAAAAAAATCACTAAGGGATGATCAAACGAGGCGAGAGATTTGATAAATTTTTGAAAAACATAACTAAAGCGATGTTGGCCTTCACTTGGATTGAGCTCTACAACAGGAGGTTGCTCACCGATTATTGACACAATATTTGGAATGATATCCGTAATGAGTTTGCCGTTATTACCAACCGCATTTATAATATTCTCACGAAATAACGCTATGGTTTCTTCATCTTCAGTTAATAATTGCCTGACAAAGCCATCTAGTGCTTGGACCATCGCATCATAAGGTGTGTTATGTTTAAATTGATCAAATTTACCCGAAATAAAATATCCATGTTTTTGCACAATCGGCTTATGTATTTCATGCACTAAAGCTGATTTACCTATACCCGAATACCCTGCAACTAAAACTAATTTTGCACTACCTTGCATTGCTTCCTCATATGAAGTCATTAGTGTTTTTACTTCTTGTTCACGGCCATATAATTTTTCAGGAATTTGAAAACGACTAAAAATATCATGTAGGCCTAAGGGAAATTCTGTTATCTTTCCAGTTGTTAATAATTGTTTTTGGCAATTTATAAGATCTGCTTTGATTCCATTTGCATTTTGGTAACGGTCTTCTGCTTTTTTAGCCAATAATTTCATTACAATATCGGAAATAATAACAGGAATATTGGGATCGATTTCATGCGGTGTTTTTGGTGTGACTGCGATATGAAAATGCACAAGCTCCATGGGATCTTTAGAAGAAAAAGGTAAAACACCGGTAAGCATTTGATAAAACGTGACACCTAATGAATAATAATCAGTACGATAATCAATACCGCGATTCATGCGTCCTGTTTGTTCAGGTGATAAATAAGCAAGGGTGCCTTCAAGTACATTAGGATTTACGACATCTACACGTTCCTTTGGTAAATTAGCGGATAAACCAAAATCAATAATTTTTATTTTTTTATTATTTTTATCAAACATAATATTGGAAGGATTAATATCTTTGTGAATGACATCGTTTTGATGAATATGACCCAGTGCTTCCGTGATTTGAATACTCAAGTCCAGAAACTTGCTTAGATTAAGTTTATTCGCTAAGACCATGACTTCGCTAAGGGTTGGTCCATTAATATTTTCCATGATAATAGCGAAACCATTATCATATTTTTCTAATTCATAGACATGGACTACATCATTTTCAGCTTCAAATAGTTTGGCAATTTCATATTCATGTTTAAAACGAGCTATTTCATCTGGAGACGGATGCTCGTTCCGTAGAAATTTAATAATAATATTTTGCTTATCTTTTTCACGAATACCACTAAAAATGATGGTATAGCTACCCGCATAGAGTTGCATGGGATTGAGTGCATAGCCATTAATTTGTTTGCTCATCATCTTTACTCCCTTTCATTTCTTTATGATCCAAGTTCATCAATTTTATAAATTGTAATTGATTTAGTCTTGCCCTTTACAATCACATCATCATCCACCATTTTAATAAAATAGCGAGCAGGATTTTTCAATTTTTGATAGGTATATTCTGTAATCAATATAGATACTTTATAAACTTTAGTTAATGACTCAACACGGGATGCAACATTCACGGCATCGGAGATGACGGTTGCATTCATACGTTCTTCTTCTCCGACTGTGCCTAACATAAGTGAACCGGTATTGATACCAATGCCAATTTCAATCGGCTCTTTGTTCTCACTTTCACGTTGCTGATTGAATCTAATAAGAGCTTTTTGCATCTCAAGAGCGCATTGGATGGCATCATCTGCATCCGTTGGATACAGCGCCATGATGGCATCTCCAATATATTTATCGACAAAGCCATTATATTTTCGAATAATAGGACACATCACTTTTAAAAATGCATTAATAAAATTGAAATTTTCTTGTGGATTCATTTTTTCAGAAAGCGTTGTCGAATTTCTAATATCGGTAAAAAGTACTGTCATCGTTTTTTCGACTTGATCACCTAAACCGACATCTATGATGCTTTTCTTTTCTAAAAGACTTAAAAAATCTTTAGGAACAAATCGTTCATAGGAGCCAACCAGTGCAATTAATTGTTCGTTTAACTCTTTCGTATTGCTGTAAAGACGTGCATTATCGATAGAAATTGCAATTTGAGAGGATAAAAGATTAAGTATATTGATGCGATCCTTACTAAATGCACCTTCAATGAGATTATTTTCCATATACAAAATACCCGATAATTTTCCTTGATTTAAAAGAGGCATACATAAAATAGATTTAGGTGATTTCATCATGATATAGGAGTCAGTTGCGTAAGGATCCGTATTTTTAGCATTATCTAATACCAGCGATTCTTTAGTGTTAGAGACGTAATTTATAATAGACAGTGGCAGATTAAAATTACTAATGGGAATCGATTTAAGAACATCGACTGATGCATTATCAATGTCACCTTCTGCTTCAATGACATATTTGCCGTCATTATTTAAAATCAAATAACTTTTTTGTGCTCCCGCATTTTCAATTACGATCTTCATGAGTTTATTTAATAATTCTTCTAATATAATCGTACGGGATATAATTTGAGATGATTTTTGCATTGTTCCCATATCTAGGAGTTGTGAGACGGTACTATTTGTTCCTGAAGAAGTAGTGGCCAAAGTAGTTAGCGGTTCAATATTTTTTACCTTTGCAAGAAACGGTCGATAATGCGTTTCAAGAAATGTAATTTTTGCATCAGCTCCCCATATTTGATAACAATGATAAGCATCTTCCATATATAAACTTGCCATTCTATCTTTTTTTCTTGCTAAATAAAACTTAGCGGTTAATTCATTCGCCAGCGCTTCATCGTTTAAAAATGCATTCTTTTTGGCAGTTGCTATCGCTTGATCATAGAGTTTTTCCGCTTCATCGACTCTGTTATGAATGTGCCATGCAAATTCTGCTTTTATAAGTAAAAATAGATGCGTAAAATTTGAAGGAGCATAGTGTGCCCATTTTTTTATTTTAGAAAGGCTTTTTGCAACTGATTTACGGATAAACCATTTTTCTTTAAAATCGCTTGATGCATAGAGAGCTAATAATGTTAAAGATTTATAGAAATGAAAAACTGCTATATGAAAAAGTGAAACTAATGCTTCTTCATTTAATAATAAGTGAGCTATATATTTTCGCGCATCTTGATATTGCTCAAAAAGGAAGCTTGCCATGAGTTTATATGTATAAGCAAAAGCGAGGGCACTTTTATCATTCCCTCTGATATGGATAGGAAACATTATTGTTTCATCATAGACAGTACCGGTAAAAACGCCAGGCTTTTCTTGCGAAGTTAAAAGATGAAGAATTAGTTCATGAACCATTGAAGTATAATAGTAATTTTGAAATTGCTTTAAGTCTTTAAGTTTAGTCGTATAATTACCTAATTTGCTTTCTAATTCTTTTAATGACGTACCGGTAAAAAAAGAATATATGGCATAAATATATAAACTATAACTTCCATATTCAATATCACCACTATCCAATCCTCTTTTATAATTATCAATCAATTGGGGGAGTGAATCATGAAGATGATCTTTCCAGTGTTTTATAAAGACATAATTTGCCATATATATTTTTGTTTTCGCATCTTCCGCATGAAATTTTTCAATTAAATTTATTGCTAACTCACCAAACTCATAACCCTGATTAATTTCACCTAATACACCCGTACAAATCATGCCATAAGCTGCATAGGGAAAAGCAGATTGCCGAGTATTGCCAGATCGCAAAGATAAATTAACGGTGCTCGATACCATCAGCACAAATAGATTAGGATTTGACAAATAACTAGGTGAGTAGGCTGTGCCTAATAAATCCATAACAGATTTTTTGGTTTCATCAGTCATCTCTGGAAGATGTAAAATATCAGGAATTTTTTTTCCTATGAGACGAATCTTAATTTTTAAAATAATGAAAAGAATATGTGCCATGGTGGGTTTAAGGGGAAATTTTATTCCAAAGCGGGTAGAGGTGTTGATGACCGTATTTATTGCCTGGGTAAGTTGAGTTTGAGCAACGAAAGCTAACACTTGTATTTTAATAATTTTCAATTCATCAATACTCGTCGTTATATTTTGTAAAGCAATAGCAGAATATTTTTCCATTGTTGCAAATTCAGCACTCATATAACCTGTCTCTGTTGCCTCAATATGTAATTCGGTCATAAATGCATATTCAGTTTTCCATGCATTTTTATCCATACATTTGAGGGCATATTCAATATATTTTAAGGCGGGCTTAAAAGCAGCTGCGGCTTTAGCCGCTTTGGAGGCACGAAGATTAAGGATGGCAATCTCTTTTTTTTCTTGAGCATCAATTATGTCAGGAAAAACATCGGTAATACCCATATCATAATGGTTGGCAATATCGAATATAACATCATCTAATTTTTCTTCAGCTGTTGTTTTTAATAATATACGGGCTATTTGAATATGGATAATTTGCTTTTCATTATCATTATCCCTATTAAGTGTGTAAGCTGCTTGTTGTATGCGATCATGCGCAAATTGATATGAAACGGCACGATAAGATTCTCCATGGCAGAT
>Ga0206895_1312_pt1 | contig 9788 bp, 8 predicted proteins | sample Alteio_BWOrgHeat_51_FD_152967 | JGI IMG/M metagenome (GOLD analysis project Ga0206895, IMG submission 152967) | Enriched cells from forest soil in Barre Woods Harvard Forest LTER site, Petersham, Massachusetts, United States -... | ecosystem: Environmental > Terrestrial > Soil > Temperate forest > O...
AACTTGCGGATGCAAACGATGTTATTGCCGAACGCATACGCGCATTAGGCAGTCATGTACCAGCCTCTTTCACGGAGTTTCAAAAACTGTCTTCTTTAACAGAAGAGCGCGGGCAACTGCCTGCCAAAGACATGATTAAAAAATTAATGAAAGATCACGATACCATTTCTCATCAATTACAGACTATTTTTGCAAAAGCAGAAGAAGCCGATGATCAAGCCACCATCGATTTACTCACTGAGCGGATGCGCGCACATGATAAAACAGCTTGGATGTTGCGAAGCTCTTTAGAGTGAAATTACTGAGTTGGCAGGCTTTGGCCAATAACCGTCTTATCCACAGTCTCAAAACTGCACTTGCGGTTTTGATTGGCTATGCCATTACGAAATCCGTGCATTTTCCTGTTGATCAATGGCTTATTATTACGATATTAGTTGTCATGTGCGCCCAAATGAATGTAGGTAGCATGATTCAAAAATCGTATATGCGTTTTCTTGGCACTTTGCTGGGTTCATTAGTCGCTATTTTTACTCTAACTTTTTTTGGCACGAAGCCTATCGTGATTGCGATTGTTTTGTTTCTTGCCGCTATGTTGTTTAGCTATATCGCGACAAGTCAAAAAAGTTATAGCGATTCCGGTACATTAGGTGCTGTCACAATCAGCGTTATTTTAGTCGGGCAGCATCCGACCGTTATAACGGCTGCGGGTCGGTTTCTTGAAATCAGTATAGGTATTCTGATCGCGGCCTTAGTTTCACAATTTATTCTGCCTATCCATGCCCGTCGTAATTTACGTAATATCCAAGCACACACCCTTAGGCAATTACGAGATTATTATCAAGCCACGTTGATAAATGAACATATTGATTATCCTTTAAAAAATCTAACAACATTAGATGAAACGATTGCAAAATCACTGATTGAGCAACGAAAACTTTCAATGGAAGCGATGCGTGAACCTTTTAAAAAAGTATATAACTTAAAACGCTTTACCCAATTACTTTGGGGTGAAAAAGAAATTTTGCGCTGTATCGGCTTTATGTATCACGCCTATCACGCATCACCACGAGTTTATACGCTTTTTTCAACGATGAGAGTATTGCATCAATTTCATACCTCAGCATGTGATACGTTGGATAAAATAGCTAATTTTTTTGAAAAAAATGATCATAAAAAAGAAATAGCACTTCCTTCTGTGGCTGAACTTAAAACAGCGATTTTTTCAGGTATTAAAATTTTGACTCAAGAAGAGGCGGTATATGCGTCGGGTTTTTTATGTGCTGCAGAGATTTTGGTGGCGAGGATGCAAGAGGTGATTTTGCAAATTTGAATTTGTAAACATGCTCCCGTCACCCCGCAAAACTTCTCGCCCCTACTCTTAATAAGAACACAGAAATGTCGCGAGAAAGTTTGTGCGGGGCCTGGTAGCAATCATTTAAAGAACCAACGCTCTTGACCAAAGGCAGCTAACCAGACCCCGCACAAATTTTCGTGAAAAACGGATTTTCTTCTTAAAAAAATAGGGACGAAAATTTTGCGGGGTGACAGGGAGGAGGTGATTTTGCATGTTTGAATTGTAAACATGCCCCCGTCACCCTATAACTTCATCCTAATTCCACGCGACAAAATTTCATGATGTACAGCTGCCTTCCCTACAATTACTTTATTATATGCAATGGTCTTTTTTAATGCTTCATCAAACGCTTTCTCATTTCCCTCATAAAATAATGTCATGCTATTAATACTCTCAAAATCTTTCATAAACGAAAATCCTGCTCTCACATCGGGCAGCGCTAAAGGATACATAAACTCATGAAAAGAATGCCCGCCGCTGTTAAAGATCATTAAAGAAACTAAGGATTTCAAATAATTTGCTAATTTATCTTTTGTAAAAAAAACTAACTGCCCTTGAGTCGCTAAATATTTAAAAATCCGTAAATGAATTAGCATAGTGCCTGAGATCGAGCATGAAAAAGGCTGTGTTAGATAACTAAAATTATCCATTGTCCAGGCGGCTTTCGGATTAAAGGTATGTCTATCAGCGACTCTTAAATAGGATGAGGCACAGGGTGCACTTGCCACATCACCTAATGGCATCGGCATATAGTTTTTCATCAGTCCTAAAACGGGCGACCGTACCGCTAACTGTTGTTCTTTATCCTCTTTTTCATCAAACTTTCGAGTAACACCCCTATTTTCTCTGAGATAAAATCCTTTTGAATAAAGATCAAGGGGCAAGGCTCTATAACGAGGCATTACAACTGCTAAATAAGAGCATTTGGCGAATAACTGAATTTTTTGTTGATTCTTATCTTCTTTAGATTCAAATTTTTGAATAAGATCAGCATATTCCTTGGCACATAATGCATCTGTTGTGATCTCATGACTTGCATGCGTAAAATCACCGGCAAAAATGTCTTTTATTTTAGCTAGGACATCGAGAGGTATGAAAGATTGTAACAAAGCATAATGTGCGTTCATATCAGCGATATCAATGCTATTGAGAGTCTTCGGATCATACAGTGTGGCTTGAGCTAACTGCGTTTCGAAATAGCGGCGGGTGGGATCGGAGTTAATGACATGATAGTGCGCGCAAAGTGCAGAGTTATACTTTTCTTCGTGAACTTTTCCTTCTTCGACTTCTTTTTTAGGAGGGAGTGAAACTTGATAATGCTTTAAAATAGGATCTTTTAACCATTTTTCCTCAAGCTCAATTCTATCGGCGGAGGTCGGATGGACGCCTAAAAAATAACATAATTTTTGCCGAATCGGCTTATGACTATGGTAATGATCAATTAAAATTAAGAGCGCCTGCCCCACCGAAATCACGGGGCGTTCAAGAATGGGCTCGGGACGTGGGGCAGTATTGAATAATGTTCTTAAGGCAGCCATTTATTAACTCTTCGTTTTTTATAATAAACATGCTGTTATTTTATACTGATATTTAATAATTGAACAGTATTAAGCATCAAGCCGTTGGATTTTCCAAACTTAACACGCCTGCATTATAATCATAAGCGAATAATTCAGCATAACGCCCCCATTCAATTACCGTTCTGAGTACGCGAGAGGCTTCTTTTTCTGTCAAATAATCTTCCAACATGGATAAAAAACTTTCTTCAAGGGCGCGGTGGCGTGGATGGCGATTGAGTTGTTCAAAAATATATCGTGCTAAGGGCACATGTTTTTTCAAATGCTGCAAGAATATTTTTTTACGCTCTAAAATATCCGCTTCGACAAACGCTTTTCCTGCCTCTGTAATGGTAATATCTCCTTTTGATACTTTTGCGAAATGTAAAATTTCCAACAGTTCGGTAAGAGGAAATAATTCATCGATATCCAGCATCAGCGTTTCTGCAACGACTGGTAAATCCATTTTTCCATTATTTTCCGGTGCATTGAGGGTTTCTAATAACCCGGTTATTTCTGCAACACTTGCATCAGGCAAACGATAGCCAATATCTAAAGGCGCATAGCCTTCAATTTGTTCCGCCGGCGTTTGTGTTGTCATCATCGTATAGACACGATCCACTTGATTGCGAAAGCGGGGATCCAAGTCGCTGCGCGGATGTTGTAACATCACTTTTAGTTCACCGCGGATGGAGCCGGGATTGCTGTTAAAAATAATAATACGATCAGCCAATAACGTAGCTTCTTCAATATTATGGGTAACAAATAAAATGCCATGAATACCCGTTTTTTTCGTTTCCCACAAATCTAATAAATCGCTTTTTAAATTATCCGCTGTTAAAACATCTAAAGCAGAAAACGGTTCATCCATCATTAAAATATCAGGATTGACGACGAGCGCTCGAGCAAACCCAACGCGTTGGCGCATGCCGCCAGATAACTCTTTAGGATATGCTGTTTCAAATCCATCTAATCCAATGGTATCAATTGCCTTCAATGCGCGTTCACGACGTTCATCACGGTCAATCCCTAAGGCTTCTAAACCCAGTTCAACATTTTGTAAGACGGTCAACCATGGCAATAAAGCAAAGCTTTGGAAAACCATAGAAATTCCATGCACAGGGCCATAAACGGGTTTGCCACGATAAAAAACGGTACCCTGCGTGGGCTGCACTAAGCCTGCAATAATACGTAATAAAGTGGATTTTCCCGATCCCGATTTTCCTAAAATGGCGACAATTTCACCCTCATTCATGCGAAAATTGACATCTTCTAACACAAGCAAATCTTGACGTTCACTCATCTTAAAACTTTTTTTGAACATTCACCACTTCAATGATAGGCGAAGCATTTTTTGCTTGCATGTGACGACCTCACTCTAATTGATAGCGTGTTTCCGCCAATACATATAAAGGGCGCCACACTAAACGATTAAAAAACAAAACTAAAATACACATCATGCCAATACCCAATGCAATATGCATAAAATCACCCGCTGCTTGATATTCTGTAATGTAGGCACCAAGGCCCGTGGCGGTTAATTTGGTATCTCCCCATTGTACAACTTCAGCTACAATACTGGCATTCCACGCGCCACCGACAGCTGTTATTGCGCCTGTCATATAATAGGGAAAAATGCCTGGCAAAATTAAACGGCGCCAGCGCAACCCATATTTTAATCCCAAGTTATCCGCAACCTGCAACAAATCTTTTGGTAAAATAGACGCACCCGCCACTACGTTAAATAGCACATACCATTGCGCCCCCAAAATCATGAGCGGTGTAACCCAAATATTGACATTGAGATGAAATTTTACGATTAAAATCACCACCAGCGGATATAAAAGATTGGCAGGAAAGGCAGCTAAAAATTGAGCAATAGGTTGCACAATTTGCGCCACATTGGGTCGTAAACCCACCCATACACCGATTGGTACCCAGATTAAAGAGCAAACGATGATTAAAACAAAAACCCGTAAAGTGGTAGCTAAGCCTAAAAAAAACACATGCACGACCGCACTTAACGGAATATTCACTAATACATAATAGCCCGCAAATCCAATCACACTTAAAACCGATAACGTAATTAAGCCATTCCATATCCATTCAGTGACATATTCATAATGTATGGAGGGTGAGGGTTGTTTGTGTGTTTTAGGCTGGGAGCGAAAAATAGCAATATTAACAAACGCATCAAATACATGATGAATCTTGATGCCTAAATAACGTAGTAAGCGCGTACGATGCAAAAGATCTAACAACCAGGAGCGCACTTCACGCTCATCCCCCACTTGACCCGGTTTGAATTTTTCGGCCCAAGCAACCAGCGGTCTAAATAAGAATTGATCGTATAATAATATAACGAATAACATCATTAAAATGGCATAAAATATGGCATGCATATTGGCATGTTTAATCGCAAGCGCTATATAAGAACCCATACCCGGCAGCAAAATTTCTTGTCCTGAAACGGAAATAGCTTCCGATGCGACGACCATAAACCAGCCAGCAGACATGGACATCATGGTATTCCATAATAAACCTGGCATGGAAAACGGCACATCAATCCGCCAAAAACGCTGCCACGCCGATAAATGAAACATATTCGCGGCTTCACTTAAATCCGCAGGGACAGAACGTACAGTTTGATAAAATCCTAACGCCATATTCCAGGCTTGAGAGGCAAATACGGCAAAAATAGCGGCACATTCCGGCCCTAATAAACTGCCGGGAAATAAAGCAATAAAACCCACAATAGTAATCGATAAAAAACCTAAAATAGGAATGGATTGTAAAATATCAATCATTGGAATAATTAAACGTTCTGCCCTTCGGCTTTTTGCAGCCCATGTTCCAAAGATAAAAGTAAATAATAACGAAAAAATTAAAGCAATTAGCATTCGAGATACGGTGCGCAGCGCATAACCTGGAAGATAAGAGGGGTCCAATGATAGGGGGATGGCTTGGCCTAGTTGATAAGGCACAGTCATTTGCCTTGCTTGCCATGCCAATAAGGTGATCAACCCTAACGCAAAAAGAAGTGCGATGATATCCCAATGATTAGGATAAACTCTTCCTTTGTAAGCATTCATGAATGTATTGCGTAAAAAACTCATCGCGATACCCCTTTTGCATGTACGTTATTAGAATCATTATTGAGTCGCAATGACGACGACTATTTGTTGGCAAAATACACTTTTTATCAAGAAAGATACAGAAGAAAAATAACACATTAACGCATTCGCAAGCGATTAAGAGATAATACATTATTTTCTGCTAACTCTAATGTTTTACCCACGGCAAAACAGGCGAAGGAGACAAGGCTTGCAGCATGTTTGATGGCTAATGTATGAGAAATACCTTGTTTATAGAATAAAATAGTCAACATACTTTCAAGGCTACCCGCGATAAAAATCCCAAAAGATAACTCCTCCGCTGTTAGAGCATCGAAGTATGTTTGCCAATTGGGATGATTTGCATTTAAAGCTATACCTGCCAAGATCTCAGGCAATATATTTTCCCCACAAAATATTCTGCCACTTAAGCCACAAAATTGCGCTGCGCCGGAGGCTGTATAAAAGATTTTTTTCATGCTGGTTAAACTTGGTATGCGGTTAAACATGGCAGCCCTCTTTGGTGTAAAATTAAGACAATAGATGCTATTCTATTCTATAAAGACTCTTTTAAGAAGCAATTTTAGGCAAATCAGATCGCTTTCCCAATGCATAATTTATAAAGAACTTTTTAAGAAAAGAAAGGCTATCCGTAAAATTTAACCCTATGCTGCGAAGAGAGCGCAACGCTTGATTTTCACTCATAAAAACGTACTTTAACATATCGACCATTGCCAACATTGCTAAATTATCCCCTTTACGCCAACGCTCATAGCGTCGTAACGTCGCAAAACTGGAAAAATCTCGCTGCTTATTAAATGCATCCACTACCGTTTCAACTAAACAGGTTGCATCTAATAATCCCAAATTAACCCCTTGACCTGCGAGCGGGTGAATCGTATGTGCTGCATCGCCTATTAAAGCAATATGTGATTTAATATAGTGCTTGGCGTGGCGCATTTGTAAAGGGAAGTGATGGCGCGCACTTACCTCAGTGACTTTGCCTAATTTATTGTCAATTGCAGCACTTAATTTTTCACAAAAAACCTCATCTTCTAACGCTAAAATAACCTTCGCCTGCTTTGGTGTTGTTGACCACACAATCGATGAAGAATAGTTTTCTTCTAATGGCAAAAATGCGAGAGGACCGGTTGCTAAAAAACATTGACGAGCCGTTTGTTGATGTTGCATGGCGGTTTTAACCGTGGCAACAATTGCCGTGTGATTATAATCCCAGGTTTTTATCGTATTACCCATTTGCGCGCGTACCCAAGAGTGTGCGCCATCCGCTCCAATTAATAATTTCGTTTGAAAAATGCGGCCTTCTTGTGCAACCAATTCCACGCGGTCTTTTTTCTCATGCAAGGCGATTAATTCTACAGGTTGGATAAATTGCACGGTAGAACAAAGAAGCAAGGCTTCATGCAAACTCGTGCGCATGACACTTTCTTCGATAATATAACCTAAAGCAGGTTCATGGACCGCATCACAATGAAACTCGATTTTTCCCTTTTCAAGGCTATCCCAAACGTGCATCTGTGTATAAGGACTAATGCGTTTAGATCGCATGGTGTCCCAAATATGCAATTGTTTGAAAATACGTTCTGATGCGAGAGAAATAGCGCTTACACGATGATCATATGTTTCAGGCGACCAGTGCATCGAAAACGCTTGCGCATCCAAAATAGCAATTTTAAAAGACCTTGATTTTGCAAGATTCAGTGCGGCTGTCATCCCGACAATCCCACTTCCGACAATCATAACGTCATATTTTTCCATGGTATGTCGCCTAAATAGTAAAACTTAAAAAGTTAAAACAATATCGGCTTTTGCTGCCAATAAGTTTTCTCGAAAGAGTGCTTTGATTCTTTCTAAAGCGATAGTTGTATCTGCTTCAAAACGTAATATTAAGCAAGGCGTGGTATTAGAAGGTCGAACGAGCCCCCAGCCATCCGGAAAACTAATGCGCAATCCATCAATCATATTGATTTCCCCCGAGCCAAAATTGGCATGCGTTTTTAAATATTGCATCAATAAAAATTTTTCATTATCGGGTACTAAGACTTTTAACTCAGGTGTGTTGACACTGTTGGGAATTTTTTCAAATACCGTATCGCTGTCAGATGTGTGCATTGCTAAAATTTGTAATAAGCGTGCGGCGGAATAAATAGCATCATCAAAACCATACCAGCGGTCATTAAAAAAAATGTGCCCACTCATTTCACCTGCAAAAGCCGCTTGGGTTTCTGCTAGTTTTGCTTTAATCAATGAGTGCCCTGTTTTCCACATGAGAGGTTTTCCACCTGCATCGCGTATCACTTTTTCTAAATGATTAGAGCATTTTACATCATAGATAATAGTAGCGCCTGGGTAGTCTGCTAATACTGCTTGGGCGTACAACATGATTTGACGGTCAGGCCAGATGATTTCACCTTTTGCGGTTACAACACCCAGTCTGTCGCCGTCACCATCAAAAGCCAAACCGATATCAGCCGATACGGCACGTACGGTCTGAATGAGATCGTCTAGATTTTCCACTTGGCTGGGGTCTGGGTGATGATTTGGAAACATGCCATCTATATCACAAAATAATTCGTGTACCTCACAACCCAACCGCCGAAATAATTCAGGTGCAACGTTTCCAGCCACACCATTTCCACAGTCGACAACAATTTTTAGAGGGCGCTTTAGGACAATATTACTCATCACTTCTGTCATATAGCGTTCAATAATATCTAAATGGGTGAGCGTGCCAACGTTGGCCCTTTGTGCAAAATTATTTTCTACAATGCGTTGATATAATTCTTGAATGCCTTCCTCAGCCAAGGTATGCCCGTCAATCATGATTTTTAATCCATTATAATCAGGAGGATTATGACTGCCAGTTAACATAACGCCAGAACGTGTGTCGAGTACATAGGTTGCATAGTAAAGCAAAGGTGTCGGAATGACCCCTAAATCAATCACATCACAGCCTACTGCTAAAATACCTTTGCATAAAGCGGCCGCTAAGGTGGGACCAGATAAGCGGCCGTCGCGGCCTACCGCTATTTGTTTTTCGCCTTTGACGATGGCGAGCGACCCGATTGCGCGACCAATCGCGTAGACACTGTCTTCCGTCAATGTTTGATCAACGATGCCGCGAATATCATAAGCACGAAAAATCGAAGGACAGAGCGTAGTTGTTTCTGAAAGATTTAGCATAATTTAACTTTTCCCTGAATGTCCAAAGCCACCTGTTCCACGTTCGGTCGTCTTAAATTCATCTACGATTTCGAAATGGGCTCGAACAATAGGCAAGAAGACTAATTGTGCAATTCTATCGCCAGGGGAGATAGTGTATGCATTTTGTCCGCGATTCCAGCACGAAATCATCAAGGGACCTTGGTAATCCGCATCAATTAAGCCCACTAAATTTCCAAGTACAATACCATGCTTATGACCTAAGCCAGATCGGGGTAATATAACAGCTGCCAGATGGGGATCGCCGATATGAATTGCAATGCCGGTTGGAATAAGTTGCGTATCGCCTGGCGCAAGGGTTAGCGGTTGATCTAAACAGGCACGCAGATCTAAGCCTGCTGAATCTTGTGTCGCATAATGGGGCAAGGGATATGCTTGACCTATACGCGGATCAAGTATTTTAACTTCAACGGGAGTTTGTTTTTCTATGCGAGCGGTGTCTCGTGTTATAACCATTTTTAAAATCCTTATTTACCTATAGTTTTATAAACAATCACTCATTAACTTAATGAGTAGGGGAGC
>Ga0206895_1317_pt1 | contig 9712 bp, 9 predicted proteins | sample Alteio_BWOrgHeat_51_FD_152967 | JGI IMG/M metagenome (GOLD analysis project Ga0206895, IMG submission 152967) | Enriched cells from forest soil in Barre Woods Harvard Forest LTER site, Petersham, Massachusetts, United States -... | ecosystem: Environmental > Terrestrial > Soil > Temperate forest > O...
TCCATTTTTCTACTAAGTTTATGAAAAATGAACAAAGAGGAATAGAAGAAGCCAAAATACAATCAGAGAGTTACATTTATAGAAAATATAGCGGTGCAGCGGCTGAAGTTCTCTATCAATTATTAGGATTTAATGAATCAAAGCGATCAATTAATCAGTTAGGTAATATTAATGATGCTATTCCTATTATCATAGTTTCATCAACCGGGATGGAAAAAGAGCACCCATTAAAAGAAGACTGGTATGCAAGTCAAAAAAAGTGGTTTAATAAAAACCATATGAGCCAAATTATTCAAGTATCTTCTGATCACTTTATTCAGCTTAAACAACCGTAGTTTTGTGGTAATTGACTGAAAGAAAGCGAATGTCAGGAAAAATGCACTTTAAATCTGTGCTATTATTAAAAATACTAGGGTGTGTTGACAATTCATTTCAGCGTCTACGCCCCGCGGCTTGACCGCGGGGTCTATGGTTGCCGCGGTCAAGCCGCGGCACGTAGGCATAGAGCGGGTTGTAGACCAATTGTCAACAAAAAGATAACCATATGAATGGATTTCACTTATTTGCATGTTCAATGCTAATGAGCATTTTTTCAACAGGAGAATAATCATGCCTAGCCGTCGAGTGAAAAATTTGAGTAAAGTTGGCCTGTTATTAAGTCTTGGATGTGGGATTATGTTCTCGAGTGCTGTGATGAGCGCGACCTGTAGTATCCGTTGTCAGTGTACATATGACCTATTATTTCAGTCGAACACGAACTGGTACCAAGGTACTTGGGACAAAAAAGGAACATTAGAGCAGGCGTGTAAGAACACGTGCTCAAGTAACGGCGGGAGGTCTCATATATCTGGTAAATCTACAACGGGATACTGTTCGGGTTAGTCAGCACGACCTGTAATATCCGTTGTGAGTGTACGTATGACCCAATATTCGGCCTAGAATCGAACTGCCGACACTTTATCAATAACTTAATAGGCATAGGGGTCAGGCCAAAATTTTAGATTAATAAACAATGTAATACCTCATAAAAAACACCCCTTTTTACTCTTAAAAGCTATTTTAGATCACAAAAAAAGATTCTAAGAGTGAAAATAGAGGACAAACATGATGTATCTTATTATTGTTTATTAAATTAATATTTTGGTCAGACCCCTAATGCCTAATGCTAAATAAATTGCCAGAATTGCTCCCCTTGGAAAATATTGCAACTTTGGATGACTTAGCGGATGTTTTATTTAGGGTATAGCTGCGATAATCTAGTTCCTCAAGCTTAGCTGTTCAATACATTGATTTATTAAAAGATTGGCTTGAAGAAGAAAAGAACGCTGGGGCTTTAGAGGCTTCTCATGCGATTCTTTCGACAAAAGGAACAGCAGGAGAACCGCAGGGTAGGGTGGTGGCAATTCGGGAAATTACAGAAGAAGGGATTTTGTTTTTTACCCAAAAGCGAACGCGTAAAGTACATGGCATTAGAAATTATTCACAAGTGGCGTTGGAGTATAGGAGTTTCAAAAGGGGTATTTTAGCAACGACGCACGGATCAAGTATAGAATTTTCCACTTTAGATTAATTTCTTTCAACTTTTCTTTCATTTTGTCCAGCTTAACCGAGCAAAACCAGCACATTTTTTTGAGCTATTTGAGACAATAGAATGCAAGCAACCTCCATGAGCAATGGCCGAAAAATTTTACTGATTGATAAGCTTTAAATTACATCGCCAATGTGGGTTTCGACGGTAATGTACAGTAACCAGCCACATAAAATACTAACAAAAATTGCCATGAAAAAGCAAACGTATCTTGCATATGTGTTTCTAAGAAGGACTCACTGAAGTGATTCGGTAGTTCTACTTACATGGCCCCTTAATACTATCAGACGCAATTTTAATCGAGCTTTGTGAATCAGGCAGAATGATATTTCACCGCTTATGATTAACGCTATGTTAAGAAGATAGCTATAATCGGTATTTTAATTTGTTGACCTTTGATTTTGAACCACATTATCAAACCTTAAAGTATAGGAATCTAAAATGTCACCTAAAAAAAGACCACCAGCTCATCCAGGCGAAATTTTATACAAAGATTTTTTGGAGCCATTTGGCTTATCCCAAAAACAATTCGCTGAACACTTGGGTTGGACATATCCTCGTCTTAATGAAATCATCAACATGCGACGCGGGGTAACCGCAGATTCTGCATTAGCATTCGCTGAAGCATTTGGAACAGAGCCTGAATTCTGGCTTAATCTCCAAGTCAAATGGGATATATGGCATGCTAGGCAAGCACATATTCCCGTTAAATTGATATCATCAATAAAAGGAAAAACCAAATAAAAAGAATGCATCGAATACCGGTATATGATATAAAACTATATCATAAGATAAGGGACACATTGGCTTTTGTGTTTATAATCTTCCTTAGTCCGGATGAAGTTTGAAAATTTAGTAAAGGTAATCCAACGTTCCTTATCTTATGTAATCTTTGGCAACCTCAATTTAATGACTACTTCCATGAATCTGGCTGCAATCAAGATTACCAAGTTATATTTCAATTAATAGAAAATACTCTAGGATGACCAGAATGATTTCTCAAACTGAAAATAAAACTGTTGGAAAAAGCGTCTTTGTTCCACCTGGAAAAATGTTACCTCGCGGTATTTTTATCCCATCTTCTGGCGTTATTAAACTAAATCCTACTGTGCAATCAATCATCCCCCACAAATTATTACAGAAATACTTGAAACAAAATCCAATGGTAAATCGAATAATATTACAAGAATCGATGTTGAAGAAAATATGTAAAGGCTTTCGAAAATGGAGAAAAAATGATAGCTATTGTTGAAGCGTATTATGCTGGATTACTTAAAACCAAGAATTGGTTTCCTAATATTATCGCTGGATTGGTTGTTGGAGTTGTCGCTCTACCTTTAGCCATGGCATTTGCAATTGCTTCAGGTGTGCCACCAGCACAAGGTTTGTATACTGCTATTATTTCAGGGTTCATCGTCGGGTTATTTGGAGGTAGCCGCGTACAAATTGCAGGACCTACTGGCGCATTTATTGTAATCCTTGCAAGTATCACTGCTAAATACGGAATCGCTGGGTTGCAAATTGCGACATTACTTGCGGGTTTTATTTTGCTATTTATGGGTATTGTAAAACTGGGAAATGTTATTAAATTTATTCCAGACCCAGTTATTGTTGGTTTTACGAGTGGAATAGGCGTTATTATTTTTGTGAATGAATGGAAAGATTTTTTTGGGCTTTCAGTTCATCTTCCTTTAGATGCTAGATTTCATATTAAAATAATCACACTCTTCAAAGCATTACCTCATCTGGATCCTGTTACTACAAGTTTAGCTTTTTTCAGTATATTTTTAGTATGGCTTACTCCCAATTTTTTAAAACGTATTCCAGGTCCATTAGTTGCTATGGTTATGGCAACAGCTATTCAGTCAGTATTTCAATTTAAAACCGTAGCAACTATTGGGAGTACGTTTGGCGGAATTTCCTCTGAACTTCCTAAATTTCAATTACCTTCAATTGAGCTGAGTCATGCTTTGAATTTAATAGGTCCTGCTTTTACCATCGCTCTTTTAGGTGCAATAGAATCGTTATTATCTGCAACAGCAGCTGATGGAATGGCAAAAACCCGTCATCATTCAAATCAGGAACTTATCGGACAAGGTTTTGCGAATATTTTGGCACCACTTTTTGGTGGATTTGCTGCAACAGGAGCGATTGCGCGAACAGCCACAAACATTCGTAACGGAGGTAACAGTCCTATAGCCGCAATTGTACATTCGATTTTTTTATTTCTTGTGATATTAATTTTGGCTCCTTTAGCAACAAATATTCCGTTATGTGCATTGGCCGCAATACTATTTGTAGTCGCTTATAACATGAGTGATATTCCTCATTTTATGCATATTGTAACTCGCGCTCCTCGACAGGATGTTTTAATCTTATTTACAACTTTTTTGTTAACTATTTTTACTAATTTAGTCGTAGCAGTAAATATAGGTGTTATTCTTGCAATGTTACTTTTTATTAAACGCATGAGTGAGTTTGTAACCATTGAAAAACAAGATCATGAATCATTAAACGATGATTTACTTAATCATGGTTTAACTCTCCCAAAAAATACCGTAGTTTATTCGATTCAAGGGCCTTTCTTTTTTGGTGTTGCTGAAAAAATTGAAAGAGCTTTTGCTGTAACGCATTCGGATCCAAAAGTGATTATTTTTCGCTTAAGAAACGTTCCTTTTATGGATATGACAGGACTTCAAACATTGAGCGAAGTCATCGAACAATTCCATAAAAGAAAAGTACTCGTTTATCTGTGTGAAGCGAATCGCAACGTTTCTCAAAAAATAATAAAAGTAGGTATAATTCGTTATCTCAGCGGGGGTCGCATATTTGATTCACTCCCTGAGATAGTAAAAGATTTAGAATAAATCAAATCAAATTAAATAGGATTAAAATTATGAGCGCATTACCAAAATGTCCCAAGTGCAATTCTGAATATACATATCAAGACGGGATGTTATTTGTGTGTCCTGAATGTGCATATGAATGGACAAATGAGGAACCACAAAAATCGGATGATAACACTTTAGTCATTAAAGATGCTTTCGGCAACACACTTAAAGATGGTGACTCGATTACGGTTATCAAAGATTTAAAAGTTAAGGGATCATCACAAGTTGTTAAAGTGGGAACCAAAGTTAAAAATATTAGACTTGTGCAAGAAGGAGATCACAACATCGATTGCAAAATTGATGGCATTGGTCCGATGAAGCTAAAATCTGAATTTGTAAAAAAAGTTTAATCCGTTACTACATGATTATTACACCTATTTAAACAAGGAAACGAAAATGCGTACCCATGGATCGGCTCAAAAAATTCTTTTTCTTTTGATATGCTGTATAACATCATTAACTTTTGCTTCCCCTAATGAAGTTGTAATAAAAGATGTATATGCAGGTTGGTGTAATGCGATCGATTCAAGCAAAGGTGATGTACAACGAGTAGTAAAATACTATGCAAAAGATGCGATATTATTACCTACATTGTCGGCAAGAATTTTGCGTAATAATAAACACGGCGGTATTTCAGACTATTTTGTTCATTTGACATCTCGACCCAATATTAAATGCAAATCTGGAATGTTAATTACCCAAATGCTAAGTGATAATTTGGCAGTAAACTCAGGGTATTATGAATTTTCTTATACTGAAGATGGAAAGATAAAGAAAATTCCAGCACGATTTAACTTTGTTTATAAAAAGGTAGGTGATTCTTGGTTGATCATTAATCATCATTCGTCTGTATTGCCCCGTGAGATATAGGAAGCATTAAGCACCTCTTTTATCAAAAATCCGATTTAAACTCTGCTCCATTCAACACAATAATATCAACACCGACTACCAACCCTAAATTTTTAACTTTTTCTATCATTTGAGATCGTTTTTTTTGCCTATTTTTGGCTATATTTCTAACATCATGACGCAAGCCATCCTGCACTGTATTTAAGTATTATGATTTTTATATTCCATATCCGCTAAATCATGAAAATCGGTGGTGCTCTATTTGTAGGTAATATGACTTGATTACTTAGTCGTGGTTGAAGATTCAAATGAGTTAGAATTTTATTTATCGTCACAGAATCTTGAATGCACGCTATCACTTTTGCTTTACCACTATAAATTGCAAAAATGCATAAACAATTTTTGTAGATGTATCAATAAAACTTTTTGCATCATCGTGTGCGTGTGCACCAGAATTTTGAGCTTCTTTTAGTTGTCTGGTCATGGATGCTCTTGAGCTAGCGTTCATGTTATTCCTTAACAAGTATGAAAAATTTATTTAGGATAAATAACTCGTAATGAATTTTCTATCACGGTTTTATTTTAAGTGCATGAAGCGTAGCCATGCAACGCCGCATGCGCCACGCGGTTTGCTGGCTAGTGTTGCAACTAAGCCATAAGTAGCTACTTTTTCTTTTGGTATGGCTGGATAAGTGTCGCAACTTTTTGTGAAAACGCCGTTTTGAGTTACTTTTTTGATATTTAAATAGGAATGCGGTATTATAAAATTATTTCTTAAGATTAGCATTGACTAGGACGCGATTGACTACTTATAACGTTCAATACGCACAGCACCTAGAACATATCGATCCCGCACGTTCGACTGTTAAAGAGTTGCTTGATGCACTTCAAAAAATACAAGCGAGAATTACCTCAGACATCACCATTCTTGAGAGTCAAATTAGTCTGCGATCTTCGCAGGCTAGAGAGGATAGAGCAGAGGAACACATAGAAAGCAAATCGGCATCTTCTGCAACGGTTAATCGAGGCATGTTTGGATCATCATTAAGCGCACCTTTATTGGCAAGTGCTAGCGATGATCTTGTGCTGACTGTTTCGCCGTAAAGCAGATTCAATTTGGTATGAGTGCTTGCTTGTCGAGTCTTTTGATCGCATCCAATTTTTCATTTTGTCCTAGTTTTGCTTTTTGAACTGATTAATATATCAACAACCCCGTTAGGTTTGGTACGGCAAGCCTTCTTTTAAAGCTTCTTTGAATACTTGTAAAGTCCCACTTGGACATGCGTAAACTAACACGTTTATTTTTAATGCCGTGTGATTTTGCCATGCTTTGAACTCTTTTTTTCTGCAGCGATATTCAATATGCTTTTTAAAATATTTTTAGATATTGAATTAATGATAATATATTGGCGATAATATGCATAATGACTAATCTTCCTTAACTATTGTTGTCTTGGTAAACCCAATATTAAAGTAGATTGATCATTTTTTAAGTGGGGATGTAAAAAGTAAATGACAGGTAATCACCATGCAAAGATTCACAAAATACCAAGTTTATAACGAGCTCACTATAGATATGCGTCGCCTCGTCAAATTAGTTGTCTCAGCGAATGTAAGTAATATTTCTACTGTTATTAACTTACAAAATGAAATTATTGCTAAAATTAAGTTACACGATTTTAAGCCTTCGCGTGATAATTCTGATAGAGGGTTAGAAACTTGTTGCAAAGTGTTGCTCGATGGACTGGAGCATATTGAAAGACATGCCGCATCTGAAATAAACAGCTATTATCCCATTGAAAAAAGATATCATTTAAAATTTTATTGTCTATATTTAGCTATGGGTTCAAGTAGTACTCTATATCACTGTGTATATGATTTTATACCTCTTATGAAGCAATATTTACAAAAGCAGCTTCGCGTAGATTCAACTACTGCATCAGAAGCAAAAACAGAAATCGAAAATAAAGATTTTTCTTTTTTCCTAAGTTTTTTTAGTTCCGCTCCAGGTCTGTTAAATCCTGTTTCTAAAAGACAAGTAATTGAAATTGCTAATATGGGTGCTTCGCTTGCTAAACAAATGTCGAATAAACAAGAGCAACTAACGCTTTTGATTCATATAACGTATATATTAACAGATCATGATTTCTTAACAAGTTGTGACTCATTGAGAGATGTTGAGGTTGAACTTTTAGATAGGTTAATCGATGCTACATTTTATCAATTACGTTCAGTCATTCCCGCTTTGCCAAAAACCTGTTTAGAGGAAAAATCCGAACTCGCTTCTTCAAATTTATTTCACGAGTTTTCACTAAGGCTTAATAGCTTATTTGAAATAATACATGCACGCTTGTATCCCTCATTAAATACTAAAACTAATAGAAAGATAATTACAGAATTTTTTGTCACTCTAGCTTATGTGCCCCATATGTTTCTCAAAGAAGCAACTATCGAATTACTTATTAATGGCTTAAAAAATTTTTATATTGGCAATGAATCTTATAAAAAACAATTCTGGGCAAAATTATGGACTGAGCATTTTGTAAAAAAAAATGTTATTACTGACGATAAAAGAAAAGGTTTTTTTGAGTGTGATCGTTTACTTGAATTATCTTTTAATATTTTAATGGATATGAAGGAAGGAGAGATAATTTTTCAGAAAATTTATCGAGTTTATCCAGATCGATTGGCCATTCCATTAAGTGGTCAAAGCATTCGTTATACGTTAAATGGCCAACGCATTGATGCTGTTCCCATTGCGATGTACCCATTTCAATTTGCTATGAGATCTGCAGATAAAAAACATTTTGATTTTTTCTTTAATGCATTAATTAAATCTGGCAAAACATGGGATTTATCAGATAAAAATCATTTCATTAGAAGCATGGCAACTACAATAAGTCATGCCGATACCCTTATAGAGCAAAATAATCTAATTGAAATGCTCAAAACTCTGAGAACTCATAAGCCCGAACTTTTTACTTATTCAGATAATACGGATGCTCGGCCATCTTTTTTAAATGCTTTAATTTTTAGTTCGTGGCATTTAGAAAAGAGAGAATTATCAAAAGAAGAATTATTAAGTGGATCATATAATAATGCTTTAAAAGCTTGGAAGATAGCATCATTATTTCTTTCTGAAGAAGAGCAATTTTTAAAATCAATGCTCGTACAATTGAATGCTCCTTATTTTAAAGCAATTTTAAGTGGAAAAATTGCCTTTTTGTTTTCTAAAACCACCACGCATGCCATATCTTATAAAGCTTATGTGTTAGAAATAATTGACAGTCTTATTAAGCTAAGTAAAAAGGCAGCTGGAACAGCCCAGCTAAATCCACTCATGAAATTATTAATTAAACGACTTGAAACTAATCATTCAATAATTTATTTTTTTGCAAAACAAGCGAGCGATAAAATTCATTCTGAACAGGTTTTGACGCTCAAAATAATTCATCCCGATTTTACTTCGCAAGAACTATCAATTAAAGAAAAAGAAAGCTTATTGTCTTTTGCTGATAATCTAGGCCGGTTACACCAATATTGCATAGAGAAAACGACTGAGCCTAGCGCGCCTGCTCTTTTGACAAGCCCTGCTCCGGAAGAAAAAAAAGAAGAAAAAACCCCGGTTGACGAAACTAAGTTTAGCGAAGCTAAACGGCAAATGACTCACAAAAGCGATAATTTAAGTATTTTTAAACTTGCTCCCAAGTCGATAAGCAATAAAAATGTAGCAAATGTAATAAACCTAATATCATCTTCGGATTCAGATTTAGTTCCAGATCATGGCCCCTTAGCTAACAGGATAACTCTTGAACTAAAAAATTTAGATGGGAAAATAATAAGTGAAATGCTACCAGAATTATTAGGTAACTTACTTTTCTTATTACATAAAACGCTAAAACAAACAAGGCTATATAATAATATTGTTACTTTTGTAGTTGTTCTCACAAGTGACTTTTTGAATAAAACATCAGACTTCGATTTATTAAAGCCTTTAAGCGACCATATTGATTTTTATAAACAGGTATACAATACATGGGAAAATATGCCCGACAAAAGCGGTTCATTAAATTGGCGCATACATCATTCAGTTTCATTGGTTGAGCATGCAATAATGACTGGCAATGAAAGCTTTTTGCTATTCTTGTTCTCTACGCAAGATAGAGCAAAAATCACCGTCAATATTAAATCTTCTATTGTGAGCAGCATCGTCAAAAAAGTTGCAGATCAACCTGGCGAAATGGTTCGCTATGCAGTTATTTTTTCACATTTATTAACAATTAACCCTAGAGTGTTTGAGCATTCGTTTCAAGAGATACAGGGTTTAATTCCACGTCTTTCTGCAGGTAACAAAATTGGGCATAAGTTTACCCAATTTATTTTA
>Ga0206895_1319_pt1 | contig 9671 bp, 4 predicted proteins | sample Alteio_BWOrgHeat_51_FD_152967 | JGI IMG/M metagenome (GOLD analysis project Ga0206895, IMG submission 152967) | Enriched cells from forest soil in Barre Woods Harvard Forest LTER site, Petersham, Massachusetts, United States -... | ecosystem: Environmental > Terrestrial > Soil > Temperate forest > O...
CTGAAACAGATGGCATCATTATGATCGGTGAAATCGGCGGCAGTATGGAAGCTGATGCTGCGCGCTGGATCAAAGACAATAAAACAAAACCGGTTGTTGGTTTTATCGCCGGACAGACTGCACCTCCCGGACGCCGCATGGGCCACGCTGGAGCGATCATCGGCGGCGCTGATGATACAGCCGCTGCTAAAATGAAGATCATGGCCGAGTGCGGTATTGAAGTAGTGGCAAGCCCTGCTGATATCGGTAAAACAATGGCAGCTGCATTAAAAAAATAAACCTCTTATCATAAAAGGATCCCGGCGAATGTATTCACCGGGATTTTTTTATTCCATGAGCGGACCGGTTTTGCGAAATGATCGACAGGCGCTTTATAATAATCGCTCAATTATAACCTGCCGGTAAAAAATTTTCAATAACAGGAACTAACTTGTGTATAATCCCCCAAAGCTGCATCTGGTAAGTAAGCAATTCTTTAATTGAAAAAAACGTCTATGTACTTACGCAAAACTTTTCTTGCCTTATTGCTTGGGGCCTGCCTGGCATCAACTGCACAAAAAGCCGATACTGCTTTTAAAAAGCAATGGATCGAAATCGATACCATGATCGTAAAAAATGACCTGACCAGATCGGCGCTTGAAAAAGTGAAGCAGGTTTATACCCTGGCAAAACAAAAACAGCTGCCCGACCAGGTGATCAAAAGCCTTATATACAGCTTTGCGCTGGAAGACAGGATAACACGCGGCGACCAGACACATATCATCAAAAGCCTGCAGCAGGAGATCGGTTCTGCAAATAATGAAATTGAAAGATCTGTACTGTATTCATTACTCGCCAAACAATACAGGCAATATTATAATACACGCCGCTGGAATTTATACAACAGAAAGCCAACGGTTGATTTTGTTAAAACGGATGTTGCCACATGGAGCAGTAATGATTTTGTAAAAGCCATTACAGACAATTATTTTTTATCAGTTAAAAATGCTGCCGCTTTACAACAGAAAAAAATTGATTCGTATGGCGCAGTGATCATACAGGGAAATACGCGCAGGCAAAGGCCGACATTATACGACCTGCTGATGCATGAAGCGCTGAATTATTTTACCGAGGGCGATATATATGGCATGCAGCCTGTTTCTGTATTCAGCATTACCGACAAACATGCACTGGAACCGGCGGATGTATTTATGCATGCAAAGTTTGCAACAAAGGATAGCAGTTCATTAAAATGGATCACGCTGGGATTGTTTCAACAGTTACTTTCTTTTCATAGCAAAGACGCCGACAAAGAAGCGCTGGTAGCTGTTGATCTTGAGCGGCTGGAATGGATAGACCAGCAGTCGGCTATTTCAAACAAAGAATTGGTTTACAGAAAAACACTGCATACCATCATCGACCAATACGGCGCAGTACCCGCCAGTGCCAAAGCATGGTATCAATTGGCAAGCTCTGAAACAGATGCCGCCCGTAACTATTCACCTTTGGGAGATACCGGCAACCGTTATGGTTATGTAAAAGCAAAACAACTGATCGATAAAGCGATCCCGCTTTATAAAGAAGACAATGCGGGTGTTGATAATATGAAGAGCCTTTTAGCTCAGATCAACCTGAAACAACTGCATACACAAACAGAAAAAATAAATGTTCCCGGTAAACCATTCCGTGCATTGGTAGGTTATCGTAACACGGATACTTTATTTGCAAGAATCATCCGGGTGGATGATAATGATTCTGTATATAACAAAATAGGCCAGCCGGCTTCCTGGAGTATGTTCGCTGCATTGCCGGCTTACCGTTCGTTTACACAGGTATTGCCCGCTAACACAGATCACCAGCCGCATAATGTTGAAATAAAGATCGATGCATTACCCGTTGGCGCATATGCTTTGTTAAGCAGCAGCGGTAATGGTTTTGCCGACAAGGTTGATAAAATGTCCGTACAGTTCTTTTATGTTTCCAATATCAGTTATATCAAAAACAGGAACGATTTTTTTGTTCTGAACCGTGAAACCGGTGAACCGATGGCCGATGTAAAAGTGGTGATCTTAAAACAGCAGTATATCGGCAGCATGCGGAAATTTATTGAAGATAAGGTAGCAACAAAAATGACCAATAAGAACGGCTACTTCCGGTTCGAGCCAAATAATAATGGCAACGGCAATTTCCGTTATTCATTCACCAGCGGGGATGACAAACTGTTCATGAAGGAAAATGATTTTAATTATTATATCAACGACGATGATATTGTTCCCATAAGAAGCAGCAAAAGAATTTTCTTTTTTACCGACCGTTCCATTTACCGCCCCGCGCAAACGGTTTATTTTAAAGGGATCGCGGTTGAGATGGATCCGAAAACCAAACAAAGCAAACTCATTACCAATAAAGATTCTGCATGGGTGTACCTGAAAGACGTTAACCGGAAAAGAATTGATTCACTAAAATTTGCACTGAACAGTTATGGTTCTTTCAGCGGGAAGTTCCAGTTGCCGCAGAATGTATTAACCGGTGTTTTCAGTATTGAAGTACCCAGCATAGAATCGGAAATATATAACAGCTCTTCTTCATTTTTTTCAGTGGAAGAATATAAGCGGGCGAAATTCAATGTGAGTTTTGACAAAGTAAAAGGCGCTTACCGTTTAAATGATTCCATCATCATTACCGGAACAGCCAAAGCCTTTGCAGGCAATCCCGTTGACGGCGCCAAAGTAAGTTTTAATATTAACCGCAACATACATTATCAGAATGTCTGGCCGGTTAGAGGGCCGGTATTCCAGCCCAACCGTGAGATCGCTCATGGAGAGATCTCAACTGATGCACAGGGAAAATTTACCATACGCTTCAAAGCATCGGCTGATGATATTGCGGAACATAATGGAAATATTTTATGTGATTTCAGCATTCACGCAGATATAACGGATATCAATGGCGAAACGCATAGCGCATCAACACAGGTAACAACAGGATTCAGTTCATTGATGTTACAGGTAAATGTGCCGGATATAACTGAAGCCGACAGCCTTAAAAATATATGGATCCGCACAGCTAATTTCAACGGCGAAAAGCAATCCGCCGTTGTGCAGATAAAAATATATGCGTTGCAAACGCCCGAAAGGCTTATCAGGAAAAGATATTGGCAGGCGCCGGATCAATTCATGATCAGTGAAAAGGAATTCATCAAAAATTTTCCAACCGATGAATACAAAACCGAAAGCAATTACCAAACATGGCAAACAGGAAAAATAATGGTGGATAGTAAATTAAATACCGCTGATACCAATCAGTTTACTATTCCTGCCGGTGTATTTGGAGCAGGTTATTATAAAATGATCCTTATTACAAAGGATCCTTATGGTGAAGAAGTAAAACAGGAAAAATATATTCAATTGTTCAGCAGCAGGCAGAACAGTTTGCCCTTGCCGTTCTATCAATTCAATTATACTGTTAAGAATATGGTTGAGCCTGGACAGGCCGCCTCTTTCTTAACAGCAAGTTCTGCCGGTAATATTTTTGTGATCAGCAGAACGGACCGCCCTAAACAAAAAGCAACCGGCTACGATTTTGAACAACGGAAAGCAGGTATTAAAACAACCAGCTTTATACCGGATGAAAACGACCGCGGCATAATATATATAAACGAGGCGTATGTTTTTGATAACAGGGTCTATACAAATCAATACTCCGTTAATGTACCATGGAGCAATAAAAATCTAAAGGTCAGTTATGCCAGTTACCGCAACAGGACTGAGCCTGGTGCGACGGAAAACTGGACAGTGACCGTGCAGGGGAACAAAGGAGAAAAAGTTGCTGCAGAATTATTGACCAGTATGTATGATGCTTCGCTCGACCAGTTTAAACCACAGAGTTGGCAGGCGCCGAATGTATGGCAAAACTATTCGCCCAATTATCCGTTCAATGGCTCGTCAAGTTTTTCGCCGTACCATTCGATTGAAAATTTTATTCCGCCAACCTTTATTCAACGCACAGCAGAGATCCATGACCGCCTGCCGATCAGTGGCGAAGAATTATGGTACGCAGATTATAGAAAATGGCTTGATGCAGACGGTTTCTACAAAACAATCGGCAGGAATGGGGAACTGGTTATAAAAAAAGATACGGTAGAGTTTTCGGCAGCGTCTTTCAAAGCCAGATATGGTGCAGTGGCAGATGATATGCTGCGTAAAATGCCGGGCATGGAAGCACCGGGTATAGCATTAGGCGGAACATTCAGCGGCGCAGTAGCAGCAGGAACGTTGAATAATATTACGTCGCTTGGTAACTTAAGTGCGTTAACTGTAACGGGAGAAATAACTTCACAGGGTGAAGCCGTGCAAAGGGTATTGACAGATGGCAGACGCTATTTTGGCAGCGATGCAGCCGCAGCAAATATCACTACCCTTGATGGATTATTACAAGGCAGGGTTGCGGGTGTGCCCGTTTCCAACAATATTAATATCAGGGGCCTTGCTTCTGTTCAAAACGGAAAAACACCATTATACGTGGTTGATGGAAAGATCAGTTCCGGTTCTGAAAATATTAATGCGAATGAAATAGAATCTGTTACCATATTGAAAGATGAAGAAGCTATTGCTTTGTATGGAAGCAAAGGAGAGAATGGCGTTGTAGTTATCACCACTAAAAAGATACAACCCGTACAGGTAAGAACAAATTTTAATGAAACCGCTTTCTTCTTTCCAAACCTATATACAGATAGTTCAGGTAAATACAGTTTCAGTTTTACCATGCCCGAAGCATTGACCCAATGGAAGTGGATGAGCCTGGCGCATACAAAAGACCTTGCCTTTGGTATGGCAAGCACCACTATCATCACACAGAAAAAATTAATGGTGCAACCTAATACACCAAGGTTTCTGCGTGAAGGTGATAATATAGACTTCAGCAGCAAAATTGTAAACCTTACCGATAAGGAAATTACCGGACAGGTATCACTCGAATTGGTAGATGCCACTACCAATACTTCTGTTGACGGATGGTTCCAGAATATTTTTCCATCGCAATATTTCACGATCGCTGCAGGGCAAAGCTTTGCAGTAAAATTTCCAATGCAGGTTCCGTTCAGTTTTAACAGACCGCTTACCTGGCGCATCATTGCAAGAGCCGGCGAGTTCAGCGATGGTGAAGAAAACACACTGCCTGTTGTTACCAACCGTATGTTGGTTACCGAGAGCCTGCCATTGTTTTTACCGAATGATACCACGCAGCATTTTATGTTTGATAAATTATTGCACAACACAAGTGAGAGCCTTACACAGGAAGCATTAACCGTAGAATATACTGCCAACCCTGTTTGGTCTGCAGTGCAGGCGCTGCCTTATTTAATGGAATATCCTTATGAATGCGTTGAACAAACCTTTAACCGTTTTTATGCAAATACGCTGGCTTCTTTTATTGTGAATAAACATCCACGCATCAAAGAAATATTTGAGAAATGGAAAGCAGATACTTCTGCTTTAAAAAGCAATCTTGAAAAGAACCAGGAGCTGAAACAGGTACTCATCGAAGAAACGCCGTGGGTATTGAATGCACAAAATGAAACACAACAGAAAAAGAACATTGCATTATTATTTGATCTCGTAAAACTAAGCAGCCAAACCGATGGCCTGATCGAAAAACTTTCGCAAATGCAATTATCCGATGGAAGTTTCAGCTGGTTCAAAGGTGGCTACAGCGACAGGTATATGACCAATTATATTTTAACAGGGTTGGGCAAGTTAAAACAGCTGGGTGCGCTTTCAACAAAGGTATCAGCGCGACTTAAAAGCCTTACCACACGCGCCATCAATTTTATGGATGAAAAAATTACGGAAGATTTTCAGCAGGCGCAAAAAGACAAAGACTATGTCACTACACAACATATCTCATCAACACAGATCGCGTATCTCTATATGCGCAGTTTTTTCAAAGATGTTCTGGTTACGCCGAAATTTCCGGAAGCCAATGAATATTTCCTGAAACAGGGTAAAGAATACTGGATCAAACAAAACAGTTATTACCGCGCCGAATTGGGGTTGATCGCTTACAGAAACAATGATCAGAAATTTGCACTTAACGTTATCCTTCCCGCATTAAAAGAAAATGCTGTGGAAGATGCCACATCCGGCATGTATTGGAAATCGCCGTATGCAGGCAACTGGTACCAGTCGCCTATTGAACACGAAAGCATGATGATCGGTTTTATGTCTGAAATAAATCAGGAACAAAACGATCCATCGATCGCAAAAAATATCAGCAGCATGAAAACATGGCTGCTATTGAACAAACAAACCAATAACTGGAAAACCACGATAGCCACTGCGGATGCATGTTATGCATTATTGTTAAACGGCGACGGCTGGCTCAACTCAGACAGAACGGTAAGTATTCAGCTGGGCAATTACATGATCAGCAGCGCCGGCGAAAAAACAGAAGCGGGCACTAGCTATCTCAAAAAAAGAATTGAGGGAAAAGAAGTAACACCTGCAATGGGCAATATAACAGTAACCACCACTACAACTAATAAACAAATAAACCGATCAACCGATCAACCATCATGGGGAAGTGTTTACTGGCAGTACTTTGAGGATCTTGATAAAATAACCCCATCAGCCACTCCATTGTCTGTAACTAAAAAATTATTCATCGAAAGAAATACAAACAAAGGAAAAGTACTGGATCCTGTGAAAGAAGGCGATGAATTAAAGACCGGTGATAAAGTGGTGGTGCGCCTTATTTTAAAAAGCGACCGCGATATGGATTACCTGCACCTGAAAGATATGCGCGCCGCATCTATGGAACCGGTGAATGTATTAAGCGGTTACAAATGGCAGGACGAGCTCGGTTATTATGAAAGCACCAAAGATGTAAGCACCAATTTTTTCATCAGCCATCTCGCAAAAGGCACTTATGTTTTTGATTATCCGTTATTCATTACACATACCGGTTTGTTTTCGGTGGGTATTGCGAGTATACAGTGTATGTATGCGCCGGAGTTTACGAGCCATTCGGAGGGGATCAAGATAAGGGTACATTAACTGTTTTTCTTTTCTGCCCCAACCCCTAAAGGGGCTTTCTTTCTCCCCTTTAGGGGCGGGGGTAAAAAGGTACTACACACCTGAAGAAGGTATATTTGTTTACCAAATCAATTTTTACTTCCAGGAAGGTTCAGTAATATCATGAAAATAGATTACCTCATCATAGGCCAGGGGCTCGCAGGCACATTCTTAAGCCGGAGCTTATTAAAAGCCGGCTGCTCTGTAATGGTGATCGATGAAAGCAAACCGTTCACGGCATCCAAAGTAGCGAGTGGCGTGATCAACCCGATCACGGGAAGGCGCATGGTGCGCACATGGGATATTGAAACAATGATGCCCTTTGCTGTTGAAGCGTATACAGCGTTTGGAAAAGAGATCGGTGAAGCATTGATCAGGCAATGTAATATTCTCGACTTCCATCCCACCCCGCAGATGAAGATCGCTTTTGCAGAAAGGTTGCCAGTTGAAAAAGAATACCTGCATCTACCGGAAAATGAAAATGAGTGGTTGCCTTATTTCAATTATCATTTTGGTTTTGGCGAAATAGATCCTTGCTGGCTGATCGATATCAATACATTATTAAGCGGCTGGAGAAAAGAATTACAAAATAAAAAACTGTTGCTCGAAGAAAATTTTTGCCTGGATGATTGCAGGATCACAACCGATGAGATCGTTTATCAAAACATAACCGCTAAAAAAATATTTTTCTGCGATGGTGTAACTGGTTTTGATAATCCTTATTTTAAATTATTGCCGTATGCCAGAAATAAAGGGGAAGCATTGATCATCGATGTTCCGGGTTTACCACGCGATCATATTTTTAAACAGGGCATCAACATCGTTCCATGGAAAGATGGGCTGTTCTGGATCGGTTCTTCCTATGAATGGGAATTTGCAGATGCTTTACCAAGCGAATCATTCAGAAAAAAAACAGAAGCGCAACTGAATTACTGGTTAAAACTTTCTTATGAAGTAGTTGATCATTTTGCATCGGAGCGTCCGGCCAATATGGAACGCAGGCCGTTTACGGGTTTGCATCCCGCCATGCCATCAGTTGGTATCTTAAATGGTTTCGGAACAAAAGGATGCACACTCGCGCCATTTTTTTCTGCACAGCTTACAGATCTGTTGGTGAATGAAAAACCCATTCAGCCATTGGCGGATGTGCGCAGGTTCAGCAAGATTTTAAGCCGTTGATTGAGCACAAAAAATTAATATTGTATCCATACTAATACAAACTGCATGGAGAATAAACCTGCTTACGAGATCGTTGACAAAAACTCAGCCGATAACAGTTATGTGATCCCGCTTCATTATCGCAAAATGGAAAACCTCCATATTGTTTTCTGGCTCTTTAAAGATATCGCCTGGTGTATGGTTTGGCGGCCGCTCGGCATTGTGATGATCTTTCCAACCCTAATCGTTTCGATCGTGATCGCGTGGAGAACAAGACAGTATATGTCTGAACTCTGCCACAACCTCGCCATCACTTTCTGGATCAGCGCCAACTCGTACTGGATGATCAGCGAATTTTTTGTGTTCGATACCAAACCATTATTCAGCCATTATACCTTTAAACACCTGGCGATTGTTCCGTTTGGCATGGGTGTGGTGCTGCTGGCTTTCTATTATTTATACTGGAAGGCGCGGCACAAGGATGAACTTGAAACTATGTAGCAAAAATGCCGGAAAAACCCGCATTTTACCGCTCATCCAGGCCGGAATCCAATAAAAGTTACACGTATCCCGCTCGGCTCGCTTGCCCTTTACCGGCACCCTGCTAACGATATATCTTTACTGTATCAAAGTAAACGGAGCCTCGCTCCCATGCAATATGAACAACTTACCCGGATCGCTGCTATTCAGATTATGTAAGCACATCAAACCGCCAGGGATCTAATACCATTTCGTTCCAAACCATTTCCGGTTAAAGAAAACACAGCAATCAATGTTTGCGACTGGTGTAACCATACACCTTCCTGCTAAACCTGTATTTACTTGTTAACTTTCCGAAGGCCGTCTTACATAATTGAGACATGGAACCGTATTAACCAAATTTCAAACAACAACTTATGCATACCAAAATGAAACCGATCGTATTAGCGATTTTAGGAGCCGCGGCTCTCTTATTTCTTTTTTCCTGCGGAGAAAAACAGAATGATGATGTAACGCAGACCGTAAATAAAAACGGTTCTGTAGAAACAGCTGTGAATGTGGAGCACTTAGACAGCCTGCATGATATCCTCATCACTACCCATAAGATATGGGCGGATAACCGCGAAGTAAAAACCCTTATGTACCGTGATACTTTGCCGGCATTAGGCATAGAACATGCCGATGCAGAAAATGCAGATGGCGATACCAAAACCGTGCATGTGAAAAAAGATTACGAGATCTTCATCACCGTTAAATAATTGCGCCATGAAAAAATCGAAATGTATAGAACTGGTTTTGATCACAGCGGCGCTGGCCAGTTGCAATCAACCCAAAAAAGACTGGGACGATAATTATAAAGTGCATGTAAGAAGCGACAGCACTGCACCTTACACAAGAGTATACCATCATGGTGGCTTGGGCGCTGCATTCCTTTGGTATTATGCTTTCAGGCCGTATGGCAATTATTATAATGGTTATTACCAA
>Ga0206895_1320_pt1 | contig 9646 bp, 6 predicted proteins | sample Alteio_BWOrgHeat_51_FD_152967 | JGI IMG/M metagenome (GOLD analysis project Ga0206895, IMG submission 152967) | Enriched cells from forest soil in Barre Woods Harvard Forest LTER site, Petersham, Massachusetts, United States -... | ecosystem: Environmental > Terrestrial > Soil > Temperate forest > O...
GCTCGCGGGGATCAGCGAGTACCCCAATATCTCGGACCAGGACTTGAAGCAGGTGGTAGCCAGCAAGCAGGTGACGCTCCTCGACATCAGCGGAACGGATGCCTTCAACGCCGGCCATATTCCGGGTGCGATCGACTTCGCAGCCAATAAGGACAGCCTCAACGCGTACCTGCCTCCGGGCAAAGAAGCCTTGATTGTCGTTTATTGCCATACCGAGGCATGTCCTGACTATGCCACTGCGGCCGGCGCGGCGGTGGATCTCGGCTATACCAATGTGAAGTTTTATGCACCCGGTCTGGCGGGCTGGATAAAAGCGGGCGGTCTGGTGGAAAAATCGCCAACGGCGAAATAGTGGACGCGCTGCCGCCCGGCCGCGGATTTTCGTCTCGCCGCGCCGGGTCGGCCGGGCACGTTCACGGGATGGTATCGATCTGCCAGTCCGGCTACGAAACGCTGCTTGCCCGCGAACTTGAGCGGGCCGGTGTGGCGAGTGAGGAGAACGGGCCGGGCTGGGTGCGGACCGGGGAATCCCCGGCGGCAAACGACTTGGCGTTTGCACATTTGCAGATGGTCGCAACCACGGAAGTGCGAGGCGAGTCGGTCAACGCGCTTGCGCAGCAGATCGCGGAGTTTTTTTTCGAAAGCCTGCGCGGTGAACGCGTGGAGGCGGCGTGGCCATGCCGGTTCTTCGGCCTGACCGAGGTGGTGGGGCTCGGGCGGCGCATCAGCGGGGTGGAGAAGGCGTTTCACGAAATCCTGCGGAAGAAACTTTCGCGCATCGCCAAGCTCGCCACGCCGGAACAGCCCTACGGGGCGGGCCCGGTGCGCGGGCTGTTCGTGTTTTTTGCCGATTTTGGCCGTCTCTTCATCGCGCGCGAAGCCGTGCTCGGCGGCCAGCGGCGGATGGCGGACGACGATGCGGCGCCGTCGCGGTCATTTTTAAAGGTGGAGGAAGCCTACGGCGTGCTCGGCCGCGAACCGGTGGAGGGAGAAGTGGTGTGCGACCTTGGTGCAGCCCCGGGCGGCTGGAGCTATAGCGCGGCGAACCGCGGCGCGGCTGTCATCGCGGTGGACAACGGCCCGCTCAAGGGCGGTGCGCTCGGACATCAGCGGATCGAGCACCGGCGCGAGGATGCGTTCAAGTTTCAGCCGCGCGCCGGCGAGGTTTTCGACTGGCTGTTTTGTGATCTGGTCGAGGAGCCGCACCATGTGCTGGGCAATCTTGTCGAGCCGTGGCTGGCGCGGCGCTGGTGCCGGCGGTTTGTGGTCAATTTGAAATTCGGCCGGGTCGACCCGCTGGCGTTGCTGGCCGAATTGCATGCCCCGGGCTCGCCTTTCGCAATGCACGCGGCCAGCTTCCGCGTGCGGCACCTTTACCATGACCGCGAAGAATTTACGGTGGTGGGCGAAACGAAACCATGAAGACAAAAGAGCTGACGATCTGTGGCCTGGCCTCGGTGCGGGCGAGGTTCGCGCGCGACGCGGGTTCGATCCGGCGGCTGTACTTTGATTACCCGACGGGGCGGAAAATCGGCGTGATGTGCAAGGCCCTCGCCGCCGCGAAAAAGATCTACCGCTGCGTGGAGCCGGCGGAGCTGGAAAAAGTCGCCGGCTCGGTGCATCACGGCGGGATCGTCGCCGTCGTCGAGGCGCCGGCGTTGCGGGCGCCCACGGAAGCGGAGTTGCGCGCGTGGGCCGTGCGGCGCGAGGGCTTGGTGCTGCTTGATCGCATCGGCAACGCCCATAACCTTGGCGCGATCGCGCGCACGGCGGCATTTTTCGGCGTGCGTGCGCTGGTGCTGGCGAAGCATTCCCTGGCGGCGTTGCCGAGCGATGCGGCCTACCGCGTGGCCGAGGGCGGGCTGGAGCATGTGGAGGTTTTTTTGGTGGAAGACCTGGCCCGGTTTTGCCGGGCGCTGGCGGCGGCGGGTTACGACGTCATCGGCGCGGCGACCCGCGGCGGAAGTTTGAGCGGCGGGCGGCCTTCCGCGAAGAACGAGCTGCGGCGTCCGGTCGCGCTGGCACTGGGCAACGAGGAGCACGGGCTTGCGCCCGAAGTGGCGGCGGCCTGCACGCGGCTTGTGACCATCCCCGGCCAGGGTTGCGTGGAGTCCCTCAACGTTTCCACCGCTGCCGCGGTGTTGATGTGGGAATTGCTGGCCCGGAAAAATTAAGAGCCCGGGCTGGCCTGCGGGGGGCGGAAACTAGGCGCGTCCTCACGCCGGCGAGGGCACGGCTTGGGTCCACGTCTCGAGCAATTTGATCAGGTCGGCCGCGCGAAACGGCTTGGACAGGCAGCCATCCATGCCTGCGTTCAGGCAGTTATCACGGTCTTCCTTCATGGCAAAAGCGGTCAGGCCGATGATCGGGATGTGCGAATTCTTGCTCAACTCTTCCTTGCGGATCAGCTCGGTGGCTTCCAGGCCATCCATGTCCGGCATCTGCACATCCATCAGGACCACATCGAAGTTGCCGGTATGAAACAGATCCACGGCTTGCTGGCCGTTTTCCGCCAGTGTCACCACATGGCCGATCTGCTCGAGCAGTTTGGTCGCCACTTTCTGGTTCACCGCATTGTCCTCCGCCAGCAGGACGCGAAGTTTACGCCCGGTCCTTTGGACTTTGTGGGCCGCGAGCGCTTCGCGGGCCTGCGGGGCCTCCATCAGGACTTTCTTGATGGCGGTGATGAGATCCGCCTGGCGCACCGGCTTGATCAAATGGGCCTTGATGCCGATTTCCCGGCAGCGCGCCATCGTCGAATTGCAGTCGTCGGAGGTCAGCATCATGATGAGGCTGTCCGAAAATTCCAACCGGATCTGCTTGGCCAGCTCGAATCCATCCATTTCCGGCATTTGGTAGTCCGCGAGCACGAGCGTGAACGGGCTGCCCTCAATTTTTGCCTGGGCCAGCGCATGCAGGGCGCTTTTCCCGTCGGCGACGCTGCTCACCTGTGCGTGCCAGAAGCTCAGCATGCGTTCGAGCGCCTGGCGATTCGTGGCATTGTCGTCGACCACAAGGATCCGGGCCTGGGCGAGGCTGGGGGGATTCGCCGTTCCCGTGGCGGTCACGACGGTTTCGGCGACGAGCAGAGGAATTGAAAAATAAAAAGTGGTCCCGACCCCGGGAGTGCTTTCAAGCCAGATTCTGCCGTTCATCAACTTTACCAGACGGCGGGAGATGGCGAGGCCCAGTCCGGTGCCGCCGAAGCGGCGGGTCGTCGAACTGTCCACTTGGGAAAAGGCTTCAAATAGTTTCTTTTGTTTTTCTTCGGGTATGCCAATGCCGGTGTCTGATACGGAAAATTGCAGCATGGGCGCGCCGCTTTCATTTTTAGCCGGGGCGACATGCAGGCTGATTTCCCCCTTAAGCGTGAACTTGAGGGCGTTGCTGAGAAGATTGAAAAGTATCTGCCGCAGCCGGGTCGGGTCTGCCCGGATAAAAGCCGGGCAGGCTGGCGATATTTCCACGATCAGATCGAGCATTTTCTGATGCGCATGCAGGGCAAATGCCTTGCCGCATGATTCCGCCAGGTCGCGCAAATCAAGGGGCAGCGACTCCAGCTCCAGTTTTCCGGCCTCGATTTTTGAAAAATCGAGGATGTCATTTACCACCGTGAGCAGGGTCTCCGCCGATTGGGAGACGGTGGTGATGAAATCCCGCTGCTCGGGGGTCAGTTCCGTCTGCAAGGCGAGTTCCGTCATGCCGATTACCCCGTTCAGCGGAGTGCGGATCTCGTGGCTCATGTTGGCCAAAAATTCGCTTTTGGCCTGGTTGGCGGCATCGGCGGCCAGCTTGCCGGCGTCGGCCGCCCGGCGGGCCACCCGGAGACGGCGGCTTTGCGATGCCAGCAGCGTCAGCACCACGATCAGAACGCCGATGGCCGCGAGCATGTAGGCGTTCCGGCGCTGCATGGCGCCCAGGTAGAAAACAGAAGTGGTTTCATTGTTGGGATCCAAAAACCAGCGGTAGTAAATGGCGGAGAGGGTTCCATCCAGGGCCATCCGCCCGATTTCCCTCGAAATGACATCCGCTGCCCGTTTTGCATCAGGATCAAGGGTGCCTGCCACGCCGAGGCCCACGTTGCCGCGGGGCAGGGGATAAAAAACCAGGGCGCCCTTGTCCAGGTCGGCCATCTTGCGATAGCCGCTGGCTTGCGCCAGGTTTCCCCAGATGAGGCCTGCATCCACTTTGCCCTGGCTCACGCCCTCCAGGATGGCGTCGTTGCTCGGCTGGCCCACCAGCGTGGCCCCTGCGGGAAGATTCTCATGCGCCATGCGCGTAGTGATGCTATCTCCGCGATACCAGACCGTATGCCCGGTGGTGGTCTCCGGGCTGGAAATCCCGGTGGTATCAAGGGTGACCAGCAGCAGCGTGTGGATAAGCCAGGGGGCCGAGATATATAAAATTTTATGCCGGGAAGGAATGTCGGTCAGCAACGGCCATAAATCGACTTTCTTATTGCGCAAATACGGCTCCGGGTCGCCCGGACAATAGACCCATTCAATGGCTATATGCCGTCGCCGGCAGGCCTCGGTGAAAGCGGCAATGGCCGGCCCGTCGGGCTTAAGGTCTTTGGTGACAGCCTGGTAGGGTGGAGAGTCCTGAAACCCAACGCGAAAGGGCTTTATCGCTGAAATTCTTGCCGGGTCGTGAAGCCACGCCAGCCCCCACCAACCTCCGCCAATCAGCAATAGTGCGGCAAAGCCAATCAGCACCGACTTTCGGCAAAAATGCGACAAGGGATCCATGGATTGGTTTATGGGCGGCTTTTTATCACTTCATTATCGGACTCCCGGGGAAATGCCTTAGGCGATTTATTATAAATTATTATAGAATAACATTATGCGGATATATTTAACTTAACAAACGCGTTGGGAAGCGCTTTCATTATGGAATAGCCACCTTTTGATTCCGTGCGCTTGCGGGGGAACTGGACCGTGGCGCGGGACTTTTGCATTCTGCATCAGGGGGCGGTCTTTTACCGGGATGCCAGAATCTAAACACGAACAAGGTGACTGGCGAGTTTTTAAAACCTGCCAGGCCTCGGCATGATGCACACAACGCAGTCGAGTCTGGGCTGATCGAACGTGCAGGACTCATCCAAGTCTGCACAGGCACGGGCGCGCTTTGCCAATGGGCAAAACGCGCCCGCAATCATTTTCCTGAATCGCTGTGCTTACTGGGCAACGAAAGTGAACTTGTCGGCGGAGAGCTGGTAATTGCTCGAGGCCGAGTTCTTCGCGGTGACAGTCAGCTTGACGGTGTGCATGCCAGCCGAACTAAACGTGACCGTGCCGAACGTGGTCGTCGGATAGGACTGGTTGGCGGAGTATTGGTCGAGTGTCGGACCAAGGTTGATGCCATCAACCGAGAGCTGGAGGATGCCGCGGCTGTTGTTGCCCTTCCATTCCATCTGCAGCTGGTAGGTGCCGGCGGTCACATTGGGAATGGCGTAGCTGATGGAGTCGCCGACGCTGTTGCCGGCGAGTTCCACCCACTTGCCACCGCTGGAGTTGGTGTCGGTCTGCACCGAGGAGGTCGCGCCGCTGGGCGTGTTGGTGAGGCTTTCCGCTTCGAAGGAGACTGTCGTGCCGCCGCCACCGGTGTTGAGGGTGTAGCTGGCGGTAGCCACAGCGCTGTCGGTAAAGCCGCTTTCATACGCGATGGCTTGCAAGGTCGTCGTGGCGCTGATGCTCACCGGGCCGGAGTAGAGCGTACCCGCGGTTTCCGAGGGCGTGCTGCCGTCGGTGGTATAACGGATGAAGGCGCCGCCGGTCGTGGAGGTGATCGTCACCGACTGGGCCGTGGCGTAGCTGCCGCCGCCGGGGCTGAAGACCGGGGCTGCGGCTGGCGGCGGACCGCTGGTCTGGGGTGTCAAGGTGAAGGTATCGACGCAGAGGATGAAGCCCGACGAGGCCGAATTCTTGCCCGTCACGGTGAGCACAATGGTGTGCGAGCCGCTGGTGGCCAAAGTGACCGTGCCGGGCGTGGCCGACACATAGCCGGCAGTGGCGGCGTATTCATCGAGGGCGCCACCGATTTGCGTGCCGTCGACTTTGGTCGTGAATTGGCCGCGGTTGGTGTTGGTGCGCTCGCGCATTTGCAGCTGGTAAGTGCCGGGGGGGATATTCGGGGTGGTGAAGGTGATGAATTGACCTGCCCCGGTGGAGTTGAGGAATTCCAATATGCCACCGCTGGCATTGGCATCAGTGCCGGTGCTGGCGGTCGCACCGGTCCCGACCGGCGAGAGGTTTTCGGCTTCGAGCACGATGGGGCCGCTGACCATGCCGATGGTGTAAGTGGCGCTGTTGACGCTGCTGTCAGCGAAACCGCTTTCGAACGCGATGGCCTGCAGGAGCGTGTTGCTGCTGATGTTCACGGGGCCGGAGTAGATCGTGCCATTGGTCTCGGTGGGCGTGCTGCCATCGGTCGTGTAGCGGATGCTCGCGCCGCTGTTCGAAGTCATGCTCACGTTTTGCGCGGTCGGATAATTGCCGCCGCCGGGACTGAACACGGGCGTCGCCACGCCGTCCGGTGCGATCGTGTAGGTGGCGGTGGTGATATTGCTGTCAGCGAAACCGCTTTCATAGGCGATGGCTTTCAGGGTCGTCGTGCTGGTGATGGAGATCGGTCCGCCGATGATCGTTCCGTGGGTTTCACTCGGGTCGCTGCCATCGGTGGTATAGCGTCCGGTGGCGCCATTGGTCGTGAGGGTAGCGCTGATCAATTGTGGGCTGGAGTAAGTGCCGCCACCGGGACTGAACGAGGGCGCCGCAACTTGAGGCAGGCTGTTTCCCGAGACCACCAGTGTGACCGCGGCGGTCCAGGCGATGCTGCCGCCCGAGTTAAGGGCCTGGATGTTTTCCGAATACATTCCGGGCGGCGTTGAGCTGGAAGTGGTGAACGTGAGTGTCGAGGAGCCCGAGCCGCTGCTCAGTGAAGCGGGGCTGAACGAGGCGGTGGTGCCGGCGGGCAACTGGTTGCCGATGCCGTCACCCACGATGCTCAGGCCGACGGGGCCGGACAGGCCCGACGGAACGGTGACCGTGAAAGTCGCCACGCCGCCCGGCGAAACCGTGGCCGAATCGGCGCTCGTGGTGATACCCGCGATCACGTTGCTTTTCGAGGGGGCGGGTGAACCCGAGAAAGTGAAATTCGTGACATTGGCCACCGAGCCGATCGAGCCGCTGGTCGTGAAGCTCGCGATGGAAATATTATTCACGAGCTTGGCCGGATCACCGAGCACGGCCAGGGCGGTGCCGCCCGTTTCGTGCGTGTTTGTCATCACGAAATTGTTGACCTGCGAGATTCCGGGCAGGCCGGAAATCGGGCCGTTGCCGTATGGGCCGTAGTCCTGGTTCGAATAATTGCTTTCGATCTTCAGGGCCTGGCAGGCGGTGGTGGTGCCGTCGACCGTGAGGTCGTTGACGAAGCCGCCGCGGCCGTGCGCATACTTGATGTAGATGGCCTTCTGGTTCGAGCCGGTGAAGGTGAACTTGTTGTTTTTAACGAGGACCCGCTCAATGCCGCCGGAGATTTCACTGCCGAACGCCACGCCGCCCGAGGCGCCGCCGCAGCTGGTGAAGGTGCAGTTCTGGATGGTGAGATCCGTCATGGGAATGTTGACCTGCGCGCCGGCGATGCCACGGCCGGATTTGACCGCAATGTCATCGTCGCCGGAGCCGAAATGGCAGCTGTCGATCAGCACGCGCGAGCATGAGTCGGGATCGCAGCCGTCCGAGTTCGACTGCGAGCCGGTCGTGGTGACGCCCGACACGGTCACATCCTGGCAATAGGTGGGATGAATATTCCAGATCTTCGTGGTCGAGGTGGTGATGCCCTGGATGTAAACGCCCTTGCAGTAGCGGGGCTCGATATTCTTGGGCCCGACGGGACTTTTCGGACGGTCCAGGTTGATGCCGCCGGAAGCGCCCACGATCTTGCCGGAGCCGATGATGGCGATGTTGACCACCGGATTGGTCGGCGTGCCGGTGGCGGAAATGAGGCCGCGGTAACAGGGATCGTCCTGGCCTTCCCAGCGTTCGGTCACGACCGGATAATCGGACGTGCTTTCGCTGCCCTTGATCGTCGCGCCGGACTCGAGATTGAGCCAGACGTTGGATTTAAGGTCGATGCTGCCGATGAGATAAGTGTGCGTGCCGGGAACGTCGATCACGGCGCCACCGGGCATGGCCGTGGCCGCGTTGATCGCAGCTTGAAATGCCCCCGTGTCCTTGGTCGAGCCGTCTCCCTTCGCATTGTAGGGAGAACTCATGACATTGAGATGGGTGGTGGGCGCCGCAGGAGGCGGAGTCGGCAGGACCGGGAGAGCGGGGCTGGCCCGGAGGGCGGCGCCGGTGAAAAACGAACCAAGGGTGCAGGCGAGAAGCGCCGCCATCTGGCGGGGCAGAATAGACGATTTCATATTTCCGGGGGTCGGGGGTTCAGACGCACAAGCTTTCGCGGCCGCTTAAAGGGGTAGCAGTCAGGCGAATTGATGCCGTATCCTATCATCCAAGCCAGCAACCGGGGCAAGTGCAGAAAGTTTGCAAAAAATCCGGAGGCCAGCGGCGAAAAATCAAATGACGGGGGTCGCGTCGCCTTTGGGCCGGGGCACATCGATGCAGCCGAAAAGGGCGATGGCCATAGCGAGTTGCTCAACGTCTTCACTGTCGCAGCGATGCTGATGAGGAAATTGTCTGCCGGAAAAGATCCGGCGCCGATTTTGCCCGACCGAAACGCCACACGCCGCCCCTTCGGTCTGCGTCCCGCTGATCTCTCGCCGTTGCCCAATCTTCACATCCGGCTGGTTGCGCTGGCGAAAAAAGCCAGCACGGTGCGCCATTATGACCACCGCCCAGATTGCCTCTCGTCTCGTCGAATTCTGCCGCCGTCGCGATTACGATGCTGCGCACAAGGAACTGTTTGCCGCCGATGCCGTGAGCATCGAGCCCGGTAGCACGCCGGAGACCACCGTCCGCGGCCACGCGGGCCTGGCCGAAAAAAGCAAGATGTTCGCGGAGAATTTCGAGGTGCACGGCGGCACGGTGAGCGATCCGGTGGTGGGCGGCGCATTTTTTTCCTGCGCCATGACGGCCGACGTGACGGAGAAAAAATCCCGCGCGCGTTTCACGCTCGAGGAAATCTGCGTCTATGAAGTCCGCGACGGGAAGATCGTGCGCGAACAGTTTTTCTATCCGCCCCAGGGCTGAGCGAAAAAACCGCGGCCGGTTGCTGCATCAAAACCAAGGAGACTTATGCCCAAAATGCGTGCTGTCCGGCGTGCGCTCGATGAACGAAGTGTATCCGCTGGACCGCGTGGCCGAGGCCTACGACCGCATGATGAGCGGCAAGGCTAGGTTTCGCGTTGTGCTTGAGATCGGAAAGTAGAAGCGAGCGAAGGGAATTAACGCTTATCTGGGGCTCCAGACTACTGATCGTGAATTTGTACGCCGTATCGGAGAGCGACCATCACAACATGTCTCCATGCTTCCGGCGCATTTAATTTATCGAGCCTTTTCAACGCATCTTGAGTTGCCGTCGCTGTTGGGTTCACCAGAGAGATGCCGTATTCCCCGAATGCGCCAAGACCACTGAGTGGCTCTTCGTGTCTCTCCAGTGTTTGAACGTAACTGAGCCAAGCAAA
>Ga0206895_1227_pt3 | contig 9621 bp, 7 predicted proteins | sample Alteio_BWOrgHeat_51_FD_152967 | JGI IMG/M metagenome (GOLD analysis project Ga0206895, IMG submission 152967) | Enriched cells from forest soil in Barre Woods Harvard Forest LTER site, Petersham, Massachusetts, United States -... | ecosystem: Environmental > Terrestrial > Soil > Temperate forest > O...
GGCCGACCTGGTGGTTCAGACTCGGGTTGGTCCTGGCGACAGGTTTGCTTCTTTACGGCTGGTACCGATATCGCATCAACCAGTTGCTGAGATTGCAGGCCATGCGAAACGACATCTCCAGGGACTTGCATGATGACCTGGGCGCAACACTGGGAAGCATCAGCCTGTTGAGCGAAGTAGCCAAGCAACGGATGGAAGGTGGGGACAGGGATCAAGCCTATTCCTTCTTGACAAAGATCAGCAGTCATTCCCGGGAAATGGTGGAGAAAATGAGCGATATTGTCTGGGCGATCAACCCAAAAAATGAGAATGTAGAGAAGATCATCCAGCGGCTCATCAATTTCGGCCAGGCAACATGCGCGTCCAGGGATATCCAATTTGAAATTACGGCTGATGATCCTGCGATGCGCCAGGCGTTGTCCATGGAGTCGATAAGGAATATCTATCTTATCGTCAAGGAAGCGGTGAACAATGCGATCCGACACTCCGGTTGCAAACGGCTGTCGGTGTCGTTCAGGTCCATTCCGACGGGTTTGCATATCTCCGTTCAAGATGACGGCAAGGGTTTTACTCAGGGGGAGATCAAAAGGGGGAATGGGTTGAACAATATGGAATCGAGGATTGACGAATTGCGGGGTAGCCTGACCATTCGGTCGGAGGGTGAGGGCACCCTGGTAGACCTGAAGATCCCCATCACCTGAAATCGGTATTTTATAAACCAGATGTGGCGACTATCTTTATTTGAACATGTCCATCAAGGTGGCGATATTCGAAGACAATGCAAAATTCCTGGAGGCGCTGTCCATCATGGTGGAAGGGCAGGCCGGCCTGGAGCTTACAGGGAGTTATATTCATACCGGGGACTTGATCCTCGAATTGGAGGCGGCACCCCCGGACGTGGTGCTGATGGATATCGGGATCGCTCCTATCAATGGAATAGACGCGACCAAATTGATCACAGCGGAATTCCCCGGCGCTAAAATCCTTATTCAGACTATTTTCGAGGACGATGACAAAGTCTTTGCCGCCATCTGTGCTGGTGCTTCGGGCTATGTGTTGAAGAGCTATTTGCCCGAAGCGTTAGTGGCTTCGATCATCGATATCTCGACCGGGGGTTCCCCCATGTCGCCGGTCATTGCCCGAAAGACCCTGACCCTCTTCCGGGATCATTTTCATAAGGCGGATCTTGTCGAAAACTACAATCTCAGCAAGCGCGAAAAGGAGATCCTCAAATACCTGGTGGAGGGCGGAAGCTATAAAATCGTAGCCCAGCGATGTGGGATCGCCTTCGAGACCGTCAAGACGCATATAAGGAAAATCTATGAAAAGCTGCACGTAGCCAGCATGTCCGGGGCCGTAGCCAAGGCCATCCGGGAAAATCTCACCTGATTCACCCGTCGGCCTCCGGGTGCTATCCCCCGTTTTCGTGATTGATTCCGGCTGAATTCCATGCTAGATTTATGGCATATGAAAAAGCTCCTGATTCTAGTCGCGATCCTTGCCACAGGCAATTACATCCTGGTGACCTCCTGTAACAGAACTCAAACAATGCCTAACCCTAACGCCGCGCCACCCCAAATGGTGACTACCGTGGCCGGGCCCAGTTTTCCACTTACCAGTGGCGGAGGGGCGAGCGCGTCTTTTAATCAACCTTTTGGAGTAGCGGCTGATGACACGGGCAATGTATATGTGGCCGATTACGATAATAATCTGATCCGAAAGATCAGCGCATCGGGGGTAGTGAGCACCCTGGCCGGTACGGGTAAACAGGGATCCGATAATGGTGCTGCCTTATCGGCGTCATTTGATTTACCTTCGGGTGTAGCGGTAGACAAATCTGGAAATGTCTATGTCGCCGATCTCGCAAATAACATGATCCGCAAGATCAGTCCGGCTGGTGTGGTGAGCACCCTGGCCGGCACCGGAGATACAGGTTCCATCAATGGCCCTGCCGCGACTGCTACTTTCTTTCAACCTACCGGTGTAGCGGTGGACAATTCCGGGAATGTGTACGTGGCGGACCTGAATAATCACATGATCCGGATGATCAGTGCGGCGGGTGTAGTGAGTACCGTTGCCGGCACCGGAGCTACAGGTTCCGCCAATGGCCCCGGCTCAACTGCCACCTTTATGAGTCCTTCCAGTGTAGCCGTAGACCAATCAGGAAATATATATGTGGCGGACTTCACGAATCAACTGATCCGAAAGATCAACTCGTCCGGTGTGGTGAGCACCCTGGCCGGCAGTGGAAGCATCGGTTTTGTGAATGGCCCGGACTCGGCCGCCTCTTTTAGCGCTCCTTTTGGGGTAGCTGTGGACGCTTCGGGCAATGTATATGTGGCAGAAGCCGGGAACCAGGATATCCGAATGATCAGCCCATCCGGAGTGGTGAGCACCCTCGCGGGTAGTGGGGTGGTCGGTTCACACAACGGTATCGCTACCCAGGCCTCCTTTTGGTTCCCTACAGGGGTGGCAGTTGACGGCGCCGGAAATGTGTATGTCGCGGATCGCAGCAACAACCTGATCCGGGAGATTGACCCCTCCGGTCTGGTGAGTACCCTGGCCGGGAATGGAAGCGTCGGGTCAGCCAATTCTCCTGCCACCTCCTCCTTTAGCACGCCATCCGGCGTTGCGGAAGACGGTCAGCAAAATGTATATGTGGCGGATCAGAATAACAATGTGATCCGAAAGATTGACACAAAGGGTGTAGTGACGACGTTTGCCGGAAATGGTAACCGGGCGTTGGTAAATGGAACAGCCCTGGCTGCCTCTTTTGATATGCCCTATGCCATAGCGGTAGACGGCAGTGGAAATCTATATGTATCGGAGGCGGACAACGTGATCCGGAAGATCACTTCATCGGGCATGGTCAGTACACTTGCCGGCAGTGGTTTAACCGGCTCAACCAATGGCGTGGGCACAGTTGCGAGTTTTAATGCCCCTACGGGAATTGCGGTCGATAATCGGGGAAATGTTTATGTGGCGGATGCGGGGAACAATTTGATCCGAGAGATCAGTCCATCCGGCGTAGTGAGTACCCTGGCTGGTAGTGGCAGTCCAGGATACACAGATGGCGACGTCCAGAACCAGGTCGCTTTTAACCATCCGGTAGGAGTGGCCGTTGACGGTCAAAACAACGTCTACGTGGCAGATGCTGGAAATAATGTAATCCGAATAATCAATCCAACCGGCACGACTACCATGGCCGGCAGTGGTACGCCCGGTTCAATAGATGCGTCGGGTTTAAAAGCTTCTTTTGATGATCCTTCCGGGATAGCCGTTGATGGTTCAGGGAATGTGTATGTGACGGATTTGGGCGATAATAAGATCCGGTATGTCTCCAATCAATTTGGCGCAGTGAGCACCATGGCGGGGACTGGAGCCGCCGGTTCGGCGAATGGCCCAGGATCTGTTGCTACCTTTAACGCGCCTCTCGGTATCGCCGTTGATCAGCATGGACATATATATGTAGCGGATATGGGTAACAACCTCATCCGGGTCCTGACGCCATTGCCCTGAATTCTCCAAGATCAACCATTCCCTAGTATTCGCCGGTTAACGCGAAATCGTTCTTGCGGTACATCCAGTTGCCATGCGTGAAGTCGGGAAAGGGGATCGGTTGGAAACCCGCTTCGATGGACGCCTCGCTTAGCGGCGTGATGGCGCTCCAGGTGGCGGCGTCGTAGACGTCCTGGGGGGTAGGAACGCCGCGTTTGATCGCTTCGACGAACGCGTTTAGCACGAAAAAGTCCATGCCGCCGTGGCCGGCGCCTTCCGCGTCTTTGCTGTAGCGTTGCCAAAGCGGATGATCGTATTTGGTAAACCAGGTCTCCTCGGGATCCCACTCGTCGTTTGCTTTGCTCTGGCCTTCGATGTAGACGCTTTTGTTGACGTCCATCCAGAGGCCGTTGGTACCCTGGACGCGGAAGCCGAGGGAGTATGGACGGGGGTTGTTGGTATCGTGCTGGAGCAGGATGGTTTCGCCATTGGCGCAGTGGATATGGGTGGTGATGATGTCGCCGAGACGGAAGCGAACCGAAGCATTGGGGTGGTTCTCGACGCCATTTTTCACGATATAATTATGCAGGCCGCGGGTTTTGGTGGCGAAGGAGGAGAGCGAGAGGAAGCGGTTTCCACGATTGATGTCCACCATCATGGCGAGGGGGCCCACGCCGTGGGTAGGGTACAGGTCGCCGTTGCGGTGGACGGAATGGTTGGTACGCCAGCGGGCTTCGGAGAATGCCTTTTCGCCGAATTCGACGCCATGTTCATACGGTGGTTTGCCATCATTGAACTTCACGCTTCGCAGGTCATGCTGATAGCCACCCTGGAGGTGGAGGATCTCGCCAAAGAGGCCCTGGCGGACCATATTCAGCGCGGCCATGACGTCACGGCGATAACAGACATTCTCCAGCATCATGACATTCGCCTTGTGCTGTTCGGCGGCATTGACGACATCCCAATGGTCCTGCAGGGTGATGCCGAGAACGACTTCCGTGGCGACATATTTGAGACCGGCGTTGAGCGAGTCGAGGACCATCGGCGCATGCCACTCCCAGGGCGTGGCGATGATGACGGCGTCGAGGCCTTTTGTATTCAGGAGGTCACGGTAGGCATAGGGTCCGCCGGTGAATACCTTTGGCATGGGTTTGCCGGACTTTTGAAGGATGGTGTTGGTCAGGCGAAGCATTTCGCTGTCCACGTCGCAGATGGCGACGATATCGACGTCGGAGCGGCGCAGGGCAAGGGAGAGATGGCTTTGGCCGCGGAAGCCGGTGCCGATGATGGCGAGCTTCACGCGGTCGGTCGGGTTGACTTTCGCCGGGGTGTTAAGCATGGTCGGATGGATGGCAAGGCCGGCGGAGGCGAGAGAGAGGTTGCGGACGAAATCGCGGCGGGAGGACGTCATAGTAGTAGTGTTTTGTTTGGCTGGTTAAATATCGGTTTTTCGATTATATTTATGAAAATGACCGTTATGCCGGAAAATAAGCCAACTGTGCCATTGGCCGTCTACCTGGTCGGGATACTGGGGCTCATTCCCCTTGTTGGGGCGCTCGTTGGCCTTATACTGATTATTCTGGGGATTGCTGCATTCAGAAGCTGGAAATTGATCGTCATAGGTGCGGTCAGTATTTTGTGGACGATTGCCATTTATGGTACGTTGTTCTATGTTGGATTTTTTAGTAATCTGGGGCGAAAAGGTTGGGCATCTATAGCGAAGGAAGAGTTGACCAATACAGCGTCCGCGATTGAATTTTACAAGTTTGAAAATGGGGACTATCCGGATAGCCTGGGGCAGCTGCTCAAGAAGAATCGCATGGTTTTTATCGCAGATCCCACGCAGCTCAGTTTCAAGAAAACCGTCTATTTCCAGTATGTGCATTTGGGAGATCACTACACGCTTTTCTCCGTCGGGGTAGATGGGGTTGCGCATACCAGCGACGATATTTATCCGGTCATCCCGGATACGGGGCGTATTCATTATGGCTGGGTAAAACCATAAATCATCTCTGCCGTCCCCGGACCGTTACGCAACGTTGTGAGTATCTGCGTGGTGGCGAAAGGTGTAGACTATCTGCTACAACACTCCTTTTCACGATCTACCTTACAATGATAAAGAGGTCTATTTTTTTCGGACCGGTCTTATCGCATCTTTGTCATGTCAGGGCAAACGTCCAATGTCCGAAGACAAAATCCGATACCCGAAGAAGACCATCCAATTATCTCAGAAAACACCATCCAATTATCTCAGAAAACACTGTCCAAAATCCTAAGAAAACCATCCAATATCCAAAAGGCGAGCATTCTGATTTAGATGCGTGATCCGTGCATCCGGACCCGATGAAACCTAACCCATCCCTTCCCCGCTAAAACTTTTTTTCATGTTTTATGGGTGAATCCGACTCCATTAAAACAGCGCAATTCTGTCTGATGAAAGACCTCTGGCCAATTCCGGAGGTTTTTTTGTTATTATGGGGGGAAAATCATCCCTAATATAAAAAATTGTCATAATTTGTCTCATCCTAAGTAGTTATTCCTTCACATTTCACATAAAACAATTAGGGCGCTGATTAGAAGCTATTGGTTTCAATTGGATTAACTTTCTGCGTCGGTGACGTGGAGTATTCCGCCCAAATGAGTGTGCAGCTAAAACCCGAACTAAGCGGCAGCCAACAACTGCAAAAGCTAGCATTGGGATTGATTGCCTTAACCATTGTTACCGCCACGGGGGCTTTTTGTGGCTGGCAATGGGATGTCCCGGTGCTGAAACAACTTGCGCCAGGATTACCGGCAATGAACCCCGTGTCGGCACTGTCCTTTCTACTGGCTGCATCTTCCTTCCTGATCCTTGGTTTTCCTCTCCGCTCGCGTTTATTGGTGGGCAGTGGTTATTTGCTGGCTGCGGTGGTCCTCGCCATCGCCATTATCCGGCTGGCCGGATACTTTGTCCCTCCCCTGGCAGAAGTGGATCGATTCCTCTACACCGACCGGCTCCATACCGATGTGGCCGGTGGCTTTCCCGGCCGGATGGCCTTCAATACAGCCCTTTGCTTTGGCTGCTGGGCGACGGCGCTTCTGCTGCTTCGCAACGGCAGCAAAGAGTTGGCGATCCAATCCCTCGCGCTGGTCGTGGTTTCGCTTGGGCTGCTGTCGCTCGTCGGGTATATTTACCGGGTAAGGGAGATAAATAGCGTTCTTCAATATCTTCCCATGGCGGTGAATACGGCGGTTTGCTTCCTATTGGCGGCACTTGCGCTGCTTTTGGTTACAGCGGACCGGGGGATCATGAAGGACCTGACCGGCTCGGATACGGGGAGCATTATGGCCCGGAGGCTACTTCCATTCGCCTTAGTTGCGCCAGTCGTGCTGGGCTGGTTTCGGTTGTGGGGAGCACGGCAGGGGGCCTTTACAGTGGAGTTTGGCGTTTCAATCCTTGTGCTGAGCATTTTGATTTGTTTCGTATCCCTGATCTGGTATAATGCCCGGTTGTTGAACCGGCGGGATGAGGTTCAACGAAGGGCCAGGGAGGAGCTACAGGCTAACGAGCGGACGTTCAGCCTCCTGGTCGAAAATGTCCGCGACTATGCGATCTTCATGCTAGATACCGAAGGGCGGATCAAAAGCTGGAATGTGGGCGCCCAGGCCATCAAGGGATATACAGCAGAGGAGGTCATTGGCCAGGCGATGAGCATCTTCTACACGCCGGAGGAACTGGAAAAGAATGAGCCGGTCTATAACCTATTTATGGCGAAGGAAAATGGTTCCTATCGCAGTGAGGGCTGGCGGGTGCGGAAGAACGGCGCCCGATTCTGGGCGGAGGTCCTCTTCACGGCGTTGTATGATTCGGACGGGCGGTTGCAGGGATTTGCAAAGATCACCCGCGATATGTCGGAGCAAAAAAAGGCCAATGAGATGATCCGTAACCAGGCGCGGTTGATGGAAGACATCAGTGACGCGATCATATCCACCGACAACGAATTCCGGGTCGTCAACTGGAACAAAGCGACCGAAAAATTATTCGGCTATAGCCTTACCGAGTCGGTTGGCAAGAAACTCGGAGAGGCACTACGCAGCCCGCTTGATCCCTCGCTACGCCAGGCCATCCAGGAACTGCTTCGCGAGCGCGGCTACTGGCACGGCGAGTTGACCTTTAGTACACGGATGGATTATCCCCTGAATGTATTGGTATCCGTATCCGCCACCCGGGACGAACAAAATATAAGGAACGGCTATGTGGTGCTGTGCCGGGACATCACCGAAAGACTCAAAGCGGAGCAGCGGCTGATCAAATTCAACCAGGAGCTGTCGCGGCAGGTCGAAGAAAAGACAGCGGAGGTTCGGGAGATCTTCGAGCGGGTGACGGATGCCTTCATGGCTTACGACGCGTCGGGTACGGTCGTGTTTATGAATGGCCGCGCGCAGGAGATGATGAGTAAAGCAGGGCTTACCAGCACGGGCAAGAATATTTTCCAGGAATTTCCGATCGCCGCCAATAGCCCGTTCGGGCAGCATTTCCGGCTGGCCATGGAGACGCAGCAAGACCAGCACTATGAGCATTTCTCAGAGGTGCTCGAACGTTGGCTGGAAAGTCATCTGTATCCATCGAGCAACGGCATCTCGCAGTTCTTCCGCGATATCACGGAAGATAAGAAGGTTCGGGAAAAGCTCTCGAATTCCAATGCCGAGCTACGGGCACTTGCTTCACATTTGCAGGACGTCCGGGAAGAAGAACGGGCGGAGATGGCACGGGAGATCCACGACGAGTTGGGGCAACAGCTGACGGGTCTTAAAATGGATCTCGCCTGGTCGGAAGAAGAATTGGCGCGAGAAGGCGGACCGGCGCTTCGGCAGCGAATAGCGGACTCTTTGCAGCTGCTGGATCATACGATAATGACCGTGAGGAAGATCGCTGCCGAGTTAAGGCCCAGTATCCTCGACGACCTGGGTCTGGTCGCCGCCATGGAATGGCAGGCGGAAGAATTCGAGAAAAGGTATGGCATCCGGACGCTCTTCCGGGCAGGGATGCCCAGCCGGCGGTATCCGTCGGGGATGTCTATCGGGCTTTTTCGCATCTGCCAGGAGTCGCTGACCAATGTGGCGCGGCACTCGGGTGCGAAAACCGTGAATATTTTCCTGGGTTACGAAGAGGACAGGATCATGCTCCGGGTCTCCGATGATGGGCATGGTCTGGACCCGTCGCGAAACAGCGGCCGCAAAACACTCGGTTTGCTTGGAATGAAGGAACGGGCGCTGATGATGGGTGGGACACTGGAGGTGTGGAGCGAACCCGGCAAGGGGCTGACCCTAACCGTTAGCGTGCCGATCAACGCGAGTGAAGCAAAATGAAAATAAGCCTGCCAGATGCGAATAATCATTGCCGATGACCATGCCATTCTCCGCAAGGGCCTGCGCCACCTATTGCAGGAGGAATTTCCAGCCGCCGAGATCGCAGAAAGCGCGGACTCCGACGACCTGCTCAACCGCGTCCTGCAGGAGCGCTGGGATGTAGTGATCTCCGACATCTCGATGCCGGGGCGTGGCGCACTGGAGGTACTTCAGCAGATCCGCCAGCAATTCCCGAAGCTGCCGGTGCTGATCCTCAGTGTCCAACCGGAGGACCAATATGCCATCCGCGTGCTGAAGGCCGGCGCGTCGGGATATCTCTCCAAGGAATCAGTGCAGGGAGAAGTAGTGAAGGCGATACATAAAATACTTCTGGGTAAAAAGTATATCACCCCTTCGCTGGCGGAGAAGCTCGCAGACAGCCTCGACCAGGGCATGGACAAACTCCCGCATGAATTCCTCTCCGACCGCGAATTCGAAGTCTTCAAGCTGCTGGCAGCCGGCAAATCGGTATCGGAGATCGGCGAAAAACTTTCGCTCAGCTCCACGACCATCAGTACCTACCGGTCCAGGGTTCTGACGAAGATGAATTTGAAGACCAACGCCGATCTGACCTTGTATGCCGTCGGGAACAACCTGTTGGAGAAGCACTGAAGTTCTATCGTAGTCAACAAACTACAGGCGGGTTGACCGTTTATGACAGGGAAGAACGAATTGGGTCTACTACCCCCGTTCTTAGGGCAAGGTACCTTTGCCTATCGAAATGCAGCCCAAAAT